>Ga0157363_1003090_pt1 | contig 14920 bp, 11 predicted proteins | sample AttsexASBM1_FD_111477 | JGI IMG/M metagenome (GOLD analysis project Ga0157363, IMG submission 111477) | Fungus gardens microbial communities from leaf cutter ant in Ribeirão Preto, State of São Paulo, Brazil - Atta sexdens ASBM1 | ecosystem: Host-associated > Fungi > Mycelium > Unclassified ...
AGAGAAAGGGAGAGGGAGAATAAATGAAAATTCTAAATGCGTTTTAAATCACGGACTACTTTTCCACCGATCCATTCGATGCGTCACAATTTCAAAGAAAACTACCATGAAGTTATACAGTGGAAAGCACAGTCGATCTTGGCGATACTTGGACCGCGTACTTTCTCACGCGCGGATCGTTCTGAAGAAAGTTACGCCGCGCCGGCAGGAAAAGAAGCAGGCTACTGTATATCCGCGGTATGCACCTATACTCCGACCGAAGGTCCGGGGCAGAGGGCCGAAGATATATCACGTTGTCGGCCGACATACCATTCTTTTGCGGCATGGCGCGCGGCCGACACCGCGCGGCAGCAGCATTCACAAATTAAGGAGCGCCAAAGTCCACGGCGGCGCGGCGTAGGTATGGCGCTATCGCGCTTCATAAAACTTCGTTAGCACGAAGCACGGGGGAAGTAGACGTCCGAGCTCGGCCACGAGTATATACTCACATAAGCGCTGATGGTCCCGCGAGACCACCGTAAAAATTCATTTTGCACCTCGGCCGTGTAATTCAGCCGGATTCTTGCATCTTCACCAGCCGGACTAGTGGAGTGTATTAGATGGGCCATGTCCGCGCACTTCGTAGTTAATGACTTCACTCGGCCTGCCGTCGCGCTATGTGCGGTACGTTTAATAATTGTACAGCAGACAGAGCGCGCCCTTAATTATTCGTATTATCCGTATGCATAAATTCCTCTTTCCTGCGCTCTGCTCTTCGAACATATAAAAAGCATTACTTATGGTGACAACTAACTGATGGATTGTACGAAAAAAATTTTGATTTTTATAGAAAATCTAAATCTCAGCTTCAATACCTTTTATTCTCATTAGAAACTGATTATTTCAACATACATAGACGTAACTGTCAATTCGATTGATCAATACGTGTATTTGTACTGTAAAGGTCTTTACATCGTTATTCATGGCATATGACGCCTAATGTCATTACATTTCGATATGTTCGTCGTGCGTTCGTTAATTTTTTTCGCGCAGACCGCATATAAAATGAAAGTCGTACACAAGGTGTACCTACGTCCTCGTTTAGAGACCCGCCACGTGTACCGTCTCATACATATACCCGCTCGCGCGGGCGGGCTCACGCGTGGTTCCCGTCATTAGGTACGTAGTCTCGTTAGAATGAACTTTTTTTTTCGTCGTCCACTAATGAGGTGGTCCGCGACTTGCAGTCTGTGTGGAGGGTAGCTCTAGCATACATTGGCAGTTAGCTTCAGGTCTGAGGGCAGCTTCTATGACACCCCTAAAATCCGGGGAGACGGAGACACTATTTTTAATCTACCCACGGGACGCCGACTCGATGGAATTAAAATGCATGTTTCGGTACGAAAGCTTGTTGCTCTGCCGCCCCTACGCGAAAAACGTGTATCTCTTTTAGAGCATCTCGTCGAATCGGGGCTAGAATGTCGCGTTAATAGTTGTCATCGAGCGGCAGTCCGGTGATTAATTTTGAACGTTAATTTTAGCAGGCGGACTAGAGTTCATACGCTCGGGTATACATTCGACGATGATCCAAAGTATGATGTGAATAATAGAACATCACTGAAATAATTGATACAAGACTCTGTTGCGAAATTCTTGGCTATATTATTAACCCTCCATCACAATGTGAAATTTTCACTCTTTGTCTGCAATACATAGTTGAACTTCAATGCAAATTTTCATATTATTCTTGACTATATAAAATAAAAAAATTCTTCCATATTTATGAAAGCTTTAACAATGAATATTAACATAATTGGAATGTACATATTTTATTTATTTTTACAAATTTAAATTTATCTACCAAAATATCTCCGATTTTGTTTACATATTTACGATGTAATATCCAAATTTTCTGCATGTTCATTGTCTTTTATCTAATCATTGTCATCTTATTCTGAATTTCAACATTATATTTTGATATATACTAGAATATTAAAATATATCTAATATTTTAATACTCTGGTATATATACTACCAGAGTATACCAGGTATTTGAATAAAATAGTGAAATATATATATTTCAGAAAACATTAGTATTTTCTTTCACTGCGATCAGACCAAGAAATCCTGCCCCCCCCCCTCTCTCTTTCTCTCTCTCAGCGATAAATATATGTGATAGTAATTAATGGTCAATAACAACAAAAATTAGTAACAAGAATTATAAAGGAACATTAATGTTAGTTTATTATTTGTCTAGCAGTAGTGATGCAAATTTTATAGAATTTCTGGAAGAAATATGTAATGATGATTTGCTGAATAGTAGTAGTGTTATATTAATGGATGATTTTAATATAGAATATGAAAGTTAAAAATTATTGTTAGAATAAATTAAGAATAGTGAATTCAGTAGGTTTAAAATAATTGATAAATGAGTCGACCGAGAAAACTAAATACTTCAGAGACAATAATTGATTTAGTTTTTACTAAAGAAGAAATAGAAGTAACAGTTGAGCATGAGCCAAAAATAACGGATAATTCAATGATTGTCTTATATTGGGGTAAATGCGAAAAAAAATAAGAATAGTCCTACATACGATTGTATGTAAGAATTATAAGAAGATAGATATAGATAAATTTATGAGAATGATTGAGTGTAAAGTAAATATTCTTGAAGGTAATAATGTTGATCTGGCGAATTTAACTATAAATCCGATTGTAAAGTCTTGATGAGATTGCGTCTAGAAAGAAAATTACACGAAATAAATGGCGAGGTAAGCAATAGCTTTCCGTCAAATGGTAATGGTAATCTAAGAAATGAGGTTTATAAATTAGTTCGAATAAGCAAAAGTAATGATGATTGGAAACTGTTTCGACAACTGAGAAACAAAGTGGTTGATGAATGTAGAAAGGCCAAGAAAAATAATTTAGAATTTTAGATTAGACGAAAATATAAAAAAATCCTAGACAAATGTGGAGATCGCTTCGAAAGCTGCTGAAGGGTAGTACGAGTAGAGATAATACATACAGGGAGATTCAGTGTGGAGACACTTTATATAGTAATATATATGAGATGACAAATATTTTTAATAGATATTTTGATAAATATCTATTTTTTAATAAATATTTTTAATAGATAGCAGATAGATAGATTTTAATAAATATTTTTAATAGATAGCATATCAGGGACTTTAGAAATGATACAATGGAATTAATAATAGATAAATATACTGAAAGTAAATTTGAAGTTTTTAGTACAATTAATATAGGCGAATTAAATCAAATAATTTATAGATTAGGAAACAAAAGTTGTACAGAGGAAGGAATAACTGTTGAGATAATGAAAAGGATGGTAACGATAGCAGATATAAAATTATGCGAAGTACTGAATAGATTCTTAGAGGAAGGAATATTCTCAAATGACTGGAAAGAAACTATTGTAATTCCTATACCAAAAATACAAAGAACAAAAAAAAATAGAAGAATTCGATTTATAAATAAGTTATCGATTTACGAGAAGGAACTAGAAATAACAATTCACAATCAATTAGTTAACTATTTAGAAGATAATAAATTAGAAGAGTCAATCAGGATTTAGAGCGAGATACTCATGTGAAATTGCCCTTCAATGGGTTATATCGAGTTGGAAAAGTAGTATAGGCGAAAATTGACAGAAGTTGTATTTTTAGATTTAAAAAGGGCGTTTGAATTAATAGACAGAAATATTTTGTTAAAGAAAATGGAAAGTTATGGGATAACAGGAATAGTACAGGAATAGTACTGAAGAAGTATAGTGCAATGTAAATGTATAGGATGTTTAAGTCTGACGATTTGGATAATTAATAAATAAGCATTATATTAGATTGTATCACACATTGCAGCTATTGAAGCTAATAAAGATCAATCAATCTTTCTTTTCCTCATTCTGTGATTCACCGAAGCGTCTAAATGGAAGTAACTCAAGTTTGATCTATTTGCTCTTTCCGGGTTTCCTTGAGCCGCACTAACTCCTCTGCACTCCGGCTGTAATCGACTGCCAGTCGAGATCTTCCTCTCTCGAATACATTCTGGCGCGGGCGATGGTTCCCATTCATCCAGCTCGTCCCGGTTGACATCCGGCCGTTGCCGTCGCTTAATTCGCGAATATTTCACCGACGCGTCACCCCGAAAATACGCTACAGCTGCTCGCGTCGTGTCTACAATCGAGGCCACCTTCGACATACACCCCACCGAAGAGTTCGCAGTCGTGCCATAAATCTCAGTGCTGATACATTTTTACTTATCACATTCCCATCGCGTGGTTTCCTCGTGGTCTTGCGTTACTCGCGCGGTAATCTCATTGTGCGATTTAAATGACTGACGAACGAATTATCACCCCGCCTTTCTTGTACATATGTTGCAGACGGCTTTACATTGGGGAGCCAAACATGGTAACGAGAACATCGTTAAATTAATAGCGGGTACCTACAAAGATTACATCAAAAGTGTCAATGAAACTACGGTGAGTATCATTTCCCTAAGATTGATGGATAAAATATTTGTTTAAATATTTATATAAAATAAATATATGAACATAAAATTAATATATGGACATTATAAAATGTAAGAACGATTTAATTTACATATAGAATATTGAAGCAATTATTCGATCTTATACTATTATTTGAACGATAATGTAAATTCGTATTTTTTTTATATTTCTGATCATTGGTGTCTGATCATTGGTTGCCTCCATCGGATAATGCAGAATGGGGTAAGTGTGTCTTATTTTTTAACTATAGCTTAATGTGTTTTAAGTAATACGCAGTAAGTAGATTAGCAATTTATAATTGATATATTAAAAAATAATCTTTAATGAATTCTATTTCTTACATCAATGATTTTTACATCGAGATTAAGACAAAATGTATCCCAGATACATTTGGATAACATCGAGAAAGAGCGAGCATCTGCGGCGGTCCTTGTCACGATCGCGTATAATTTGCCAGACGTACGGAGAGCGGGATCGGTTTAGGGGGCGAGTCGTGTTGTAAGAGGTAGAACAAACGGAGAGTCAGTCCCGCGTAGCAGAAAGGAAGGAAGGCAGGAAGGAAAAGGAAAGGAGAGAGACGGTCGAAGCGCACAGAAAAGCCCGCAGATAGGATCGGATGTGTGTGGTCCCGCCGTTCTTTGCTCTTTATAAGACTTATATAAGCCGGGAGTGCTTCACGACAAGAGACGGCGTGCGACGAGGGAGGCGAGTACTTAGAGGAGGAAAGAGGGAAAACGAGGTCCTTGCTCGTTAGTCGCTTCGCGACAAACTCCATCTCGGGCTCCTGTCCTCGCGTTATACTGGACAACAAAGTTATTTCAATTTTTTTGTCACGGACATTGCATTGGGCTGTGATTGCCAGTATTACTCTAAAACTAATTAGGTTTATAATCTTTACAGGATGGGAAGTCATTATAGGGCCTGTCATATTTTGTGGCAAGAAATACAATAAATTATAATAAATCTTAGGCACATAATGAAAGATATTTATTAAAAACAGAATAAATATTAAATATTAGAGAAATAAAAAAATAGGAACAGAGATTAAATGTAAAGTGCACAATGTGAATATAAATAGAAATAAGTTCTAACATATATATATGATGTGTTTTATTTGTATCTATTATGCATTATGTTCAATCTATTTCTAATTTTTTATTTCTTTAATGTTTTATATTTATTCCTGTTGCTAATATTGTCCGCAAAGTTTTACTCGAGAAAAAGATTTTAAAAATAGATCTCCCTCTAAATGTTAATCTTTCTTCTTTCTATCACATAAGACTTTGAGCGATACATCATAATTTTATAAAAATTTAATTTTTTATATTACACTTACAATTAGCGAGAATATAACGATTTCATATATAAATATTGAAATATTATTTAGTATTTTATATAAATTTATTTAGTATTAAATATATTTAGTATTTTTGAATTGTCGAGCAGTTGAAAGAAGTTTACTTAACTCGTTTAATTTTTTCCTTTGTCGTTCCATCATTAGATGGAAATTGAATTCGAAGCGCGTGTATTCCGAAAGCCGGTTCATTTATCTTCTTGTAAGGTTTTCACCATATCTTCTTCGCGCACGGTAGACTCATTTGTTTCCGCCGGTGTAATCCGAACTGACCTGTCGACACCGCAGCACACCTTTTCTTCCTTGCCTCTAAATCCACATTCTTCTACAATTCGTTGTCATCCGTTGAGCGTTCTCTCAACTACAGAAATCTTATCGAAAAAAAAACGACAATTTTCTTTACCATCACTTCGATAATTTCCAAGTTATACAAAAAACATTGGAAAATAGTTTCTTTAATTAGAAAATAGTTTCTTAAATAATTTGATATAAAACAGAGAAATTAAAATATACGAAAATATCAAAGTATACGTTACATATATATTATAGATTTCCTTAGTATTTTTGTACACGATATTTTTCAAGAGTAAAGCCCAGAAGTCAAGAGTATATAAGAGTATAGCAGAAGAGAATCAAGAGTACATGCATAAGAGTGTATGAGAGATTTCCTTAATACAGAAACATTATGCGCGCAGACGTCGCTATTTTCGTACCTTCCCAATGACAATCCCGGCTGACTCGATGTTGCTGGGGATTAGCGCCGGATATAATGAATACGGTCGTGCTCGTGTACGTACCGATGTAGAGTAGGTAATCCACACCCGGACGAGGGAGATCTGTCCTCGGCGAATCCTCGCTCTGCTTTTTTCCACGGCGCGGCTTTAGGACCAGACTGCGGATCGCGCGGCGCGGCGTAATCTGTCACCGGCATCGCTCCCGTGCCGCGCTTTCCTACGGCTTATCCCGGGCACTGGCTTTCCCCCAATCCCGTGGCAAATGAAAGGACGGTGGGAAAAGAATAAAAAAAAAAGAACTCCGCGATTACCCGGTAGCTTCGTAATGCACGCGGAATCGCCCGTGGCACAGCGCCGATCTCATCCTCGACTAATATCCGCCACTCGAGGGCATCGATACCGGTTCGCTTGATATGGCCGCCGGAAACCTGAAAAAAATCAGTGAATTACAAAAAGTACGATAACGGAAAATAAAAAAATTGTCTTCCTTATGCGTGCTTCGATTCGCGTGTTACTCGATATTCATCAGTTTTCTTTGAATTCTTGCATTATTTAAAATGTCACTGACTCGAACAAGTTATTTTACCCAGGATGTTAACATCAAGCTGCGCAGCTTTATCTCATCATGCAAGCTTTGGAATTTTCGATACAGCGGAATGTTTCTCGGTGCAACAAACACCGAACAGATCTGACTGATGGCGCTTTTAGCGTGAAAAATCATAGCGCGAGCGGTCCGTTTTTTTCGTTTGGTTTCGTCGGTGGAGAAACTCCGACCTGCTTATCGTAAGAATTTACCGCGATTTTGCCGCCACTTACCACTCTTTTTTTAAATCCCCGGTTGGTGTTAAATAAAACGGGTGCGCCGCAGCCTCGACGACGAAGCGGGTCGCAGTCACTGGCATAATCTGTCACCGCTTCTACCGTGCTTTTCTACGGCTTATCGCAGCATCGGCTCGCATTTAATCCCCGCAAAAAAACGATGGCCACGTCCCCCAAGCCCCGTATCCACAGGAGGCTCCCGTAAGCCGTCTGCATCGCCTGGCGCCTGCATCTTTGTCCGACAATGGTCATTCTATCCTTAGTTGGGGCTTCGCAGATGCGACTAGAATGTACCTCATGAGTGATAACTATGTAATTCCTTATTAGTATTCATCATTAGGAATGAATAATATGAAAAATTATTAACAATAAGAGAAATTATCTGTCGTGCGTTATAATATTTTTAGCAGGGTTGGGAAGTAACTAACTGTAACTTGTAACTAAGTTACAATTGTAACAATTACAGTTACTTTTTTCAATAATTGTAACTTAATTTAGTTATAGTTTCTTCCAATAACTAATAACTAATTTAACACTTATTTTACATTTTAAATTTATTTGTTAATTTAATGTGATTGGTTAAAATCTGAATACTGATTAAGGCAGTTTACTTGATGCTACAAATGCTTCGAAGTGGTTTTTGGTCAGTAAAACGTAAATTTTTTTTTTTTTAATAGTTCTAATGATATTGATGTCACTCATATTGTTCTATTATTATAATAGAAAAGTAACTGAAAAGTAACTAAAAGGTTACTTTTTTAGTAACTGTAATTGTAACGAGTTAACTTTTAGTCTAATTTGGAACTGTAACTAGTTACTTTTGGAAGAAAAAAAACTGTAATTAGTTATTTTTACAAAGTAACTTTCCCAACCCTGAATTTTTTAGTTTTTACTATTGCAACTTGGATCATTGAAAATTGGAAAAGAAAAAATATATGAAATAGGTGCTTAAGCAAACTGTCTAATATGAAACCTAATCTCTAGAAATCTTCAGAAATCTCTAGAAAAGTTTTAGTTAGGTATTATCCGATTAGACTCGTCTATGTTTCAGTTTTGTATCTTCATCGCAGTAGGATTCCTTTTTCCCCTCGTTCTCTTCTTTTAGCACATTCGGGAATGTTCAGGGGAATTTCTCGAAGCCATTCGAGGTTTTAAGGTGCCTTTTAAGTATTTTACTTTGACTCTCGCGTTATCCTGTATTAGTCCCATTCTATAAGTAATAACTTTTAAGCCGATCAATCAAATGTGAAAAGAATAAGCGATCAATCAATTTTTTATGATTTGTGGCTTACAATAAGCCATATTCTTTCTAAGACATATTTTACTAACTTAACATGCATTTTTGTGTGCGTTCAAGGTTGCAAACGAAATGTCTGTTATTTTTTACCTGTTCAGTTTCAAAAATTTTGATGTAATCCTAATATCACTGCAGTGAATATACAACCTATTTGATTGAATCACCTAATCTTTTGTTTGAATATGGGCAAACAAATCTCTTAAAAATAATTTGAATCGAAAAATTTGATTATTGTAACATTTTACTTATATCAGAAATAAGTAGAACGTACAAGTAGAATGAAATACAATAATCGAACTTTTTGGAGTTGAATTTTGATCATGCGAAAATATACAAGACATGTAAAAAAATATCTACATGATAGATCGCAGAAAATGATATTGCCTTCCAGCCGATTTTCGAGCAGGTCCACGTCGAAGAACGAGATATTCTCGGAACGTGCGAAAGCTTCCTCCCCCGATTCCTTCACATTTCTGGAATAGGCGGAGGAATGGAGAAGTGCCGTTATGATATAGCTGCTCGTAAAGGCGGCTCGATGTAGGAAAATATTAAAATTGAAAATCTTCAACGGTGATATACGCGTGCGTGATATTGGTGGCCGGCAGCTGTCCTGTTCCTGAAGGCTGCTGCAAGGATGAAAGAGAGAAAAACGAAAAAGTGAGGCAGAAAAAAAGGACATGTTACGCGCGAGTAGGCGCACTCGAGAGAAGAAACGAACAGAGACGAGAAAGACAGAGACGAAGTGGCGGTAGGGACGCGATATTGTCTCGAGACTCCGCGTGTGCCAGGACATTGCTACTTTAAAATATTATCGTGAACATAAAAAGAGGGTTCTCCGCGTGCACGTACTCACCTACATACAGAGTGTTTCAAAAGTCACTCACTTTCTAATAACGTGAATCCAATATGCCTATTTGATAATTAAAATTCAAACTTTATAATCATCGAGATGTTCTATTTTTTTTAAATATCCTGGTTCATTATAATCTCATTAAAATCCATTTAAATGATTTAAGGATATAAAGTTATCTGTTCGTGATGTAAAATAAAAAATTCTATAAAGTCTCTGTCGCGTTTCTAGTTCAAAATCGATTTGAACGTTTAAGCAATAAGCTGTTCTTAATTAGATTTCCAAAATATCTACGAATCGTAAGAAGCCGTTGCTTTTGCGACACCTCGTAAGTGCACATCCACATCACGAAGGGATGAGCAAGGGTGCGTGCGTGAGCTCAGTAAAGGGTGTGTCGTGCCACTTGTCGCGAGGACACACGTGTCGCATGCTATTGGAGTTGGCAAAAGGGTGACGCGTAAAGTCCACCCCATATATGTGTGCCGTTTTTCGTTCTATATGTGACCGTGTTTATATGTCGTGACTTTTGTGCGCGTACCTATAGGCGCGGGGATTTTAAAGTGAAATAAATTAGAAATTTTAAGGGGGTGAGCCATGCGCTCTTTTGCACGCGCGAATCAGCCAATCCCTTCTCTCTCTCAGCTCGTATTATCGAGGGTGCCTGAACGCGGAGGGTGCGTCCCATTTCGATAACTACGATCGTGGTTTTGACACATTTGTCACTATCGTTTATTGCACAGTTCGATATTAAACGCTACGATATACAGTCGAGCGTCGTTCATGAACTCAGTCACGGGGACGATTTTTTAATCGCACTTCCGTAACGCGGCCAAATGTCGCGCTCGGCCGCGTATCTCGAGGGTGATTTTAATTGAGGGTAAAAGCATTATACAGATTCAAATCGGCTCTTTCGTTACGCATTTTTCCACCATGGAACCTTTAGCCGGCGATACATATAGCCAATGTAATGTACTACGATTATGCATGCCGCAAGTATAATTGAAATGAAACATATTGCATCTGCAAATTCAATTTACGAAAATCTTTTTCTGTTCATTTATTCTTTTCTCTTATAATTTAATCAAGAGACACTCAAAGTGATATTTTTGTAGAATTTCTTGAATGTAGAAATATACTGAAAGAAAATGTTTTGGTTATCAATAAGAAATATAATAAAACGAAATAATTCTGATTATATGTATCAGAAGTCTAATTATGATCATCAGAATTCTAGTTATTGTAATTGAATTTATGTCCATACAGGAGTTTGCAGCAACATTATTGCAATGCAATGCACCTTATAATAATATTATTACAATGTTATTGTAATATTGCTGGAATGATCTGTACTGTATGGTCATCTCCATTAAAATGTTTAATAGATTTAATTGTAAATGTCCGATGTGTATTTTTCTACTTAAATCTACTAAAACTCTAATTAATGCAACAAAACTTTCTAAATTAAGATCAATAAATAAAAGTTTACTTAAAAAACTTCATTTTATATTCATGTCATATGAAAAATACATACAGGATACAACAATATTTTGATACGTTTCAGATGCACCTGCTTTTTTCCCTCCTTCGCGCATTTCCTCCCTTCAAATGTTTCGTATATTTTACACGTATAAAATGCACTTTTAAGACAGTTTCGTCTGCGTTTTCGTCTCTGCCGGATAATGACTCATACACGCACACAATTACGTGCAATTTGTCGTACTTATCGACGCGAGCATCGTGACCGCGGCGTGTACGTGATACAACGTGCTCTTTCATGAATGCTAGCCCACGGCAGGAATACATGATGTCCCTGACCGATTGCGGTTACTTTTCACCGTAGATACCGTCTGCGAATTATGCCGAGGCGAAGCATGTTCGCGAGACCGTCGGGCGATGAATAGCCTTTCAATGGAAAACAATTGATGACGCATCATTTGAGTTGCGCTCAAAAGTGTTGAAACCTATGTTGTAACCTGTTTCGAGTTTTAATTTGGCTCCTTTTGTTATTCGTAGGACTACTGCACCGCTCGTGTTCATTCAAAGATCAATTCTTCATGAATTTCGATTTGTCAATTGAAAGGGACAAAGTTGTTTATAGAGACTTCATATATCGTTGGCTTCGCGTTTTGCATACCTTAATTCAAGGCCATACTACGTAATCGGCTCTTCTCGGCTGATCGGCTTTCAACGACTTTTATATATTAAACTAGTTTTCCTTCAGCAAAAGAGGTATGTTACAACTACAGATGTGAGCATAGCTCATATTTTATCACATATCACGAGATTTAATTTAGACTTACGATAGAAATACTTTATCTAATTATAAATATATAGATACTGCAAAATCAGGTAATTCAGGTTCAATCCTGGATTCACAAGTCGATTTGAAGTTAATTGCTTTTTAGGGCCATTTGATATTTTCTACTGATCTTCAAAAGAAGATCCATATTTTATCGATGCACATTGATAAATATCGGTCTTCTTCGACCAATAGAAAATGTAATCGATATTAAATCAAACGGTTCGAAAAATCAATCGATATTACTTTGATTTCGATTATGAATCAGTTTTGAAAATGCTTAGACATATTAAAATGTCTTACGTTCTGATTTTGGATGTATTGTCTATTTTCTAAAATCTTTGGAGTGGAATCTAATTTTAAAGAATGACAATTGAGCCAATGTTGAAAAAAGGTGGCTCAATTTTTAAGAGTAAGATTTCTTTAGAAAAATTTTTTTAGAATCCACTCCAAAGATTTTAAAAAATAGATAGTTTTAATTTGAGCTAAAGTTATATAAATAAATTTATTTTTTTTAATTTTATAAATTGATAAATTTGGCTCAAGTTACCCATTTTACAATACAAAATACAGAAGAAAACGATGATCTCATACTGTAGTACTTGCAGCATAATTTTCCGTCCGATATCCAACACACATTATTTCGACGATCAAAATCATCCGTGCGGCGATAAATTCATAGACCTTATCGGATTCACTTGTAACTATCATAATGCTACTACGCATTAAAGTGAATCGTCGCGATCAAATGCACGTATTGTATTACCTTTAAAAAGCGAAAGAGAACCATCGGGGCCGGCAGCTGTTGCCTGACACGCGAGCTGGAAAAGCAGCTCTTTTCACCTGCCTGCCCGAGTCGAACGAGACTAATTGTGAGATAACGCCTTCTTAATATTTCTGCTCTCGCAATAAATGGTTCGTACAGCGCGATATCCCGAAGACCTTGACGTGTCGTTCGCAATGATGAAAATGTAAGCTCCACTTAACATTTTACATTTGTAGATTAGTTTGATATTATCTCTTAATGAAACGGTCGCTTAATAAAAATGCCTTGTATGAAATAGCATCATGAAGGGAAACGTGCCCACGGATTGATATTTGTCCATGCTGTTATTTTCTCTTATATGTTATATCGAAGGTCTCGTATCGTTTAATGGTCTGACTTATTTAAATTCGTTAAGATCTATCGTCTATTCAATTACGTCTGCACAAATGAATATTTACATGTACATAATATATCCGAATGTTTAACTTTCTGTACTACTCACAGATTAATTAAAAAACTGTCAAGAAATAATTTCGATTTTAGATGCAGATTAGCCTCGCTTCATAACGTTAAATATTGTGCTAATTATGACTTTAATTAAAATGTGTCTTGAAGTCAAGATTAATCAGCGGACAATCTATATTATCTCAATTTGCTTGTGGTATTTAGAAGAGGCATTGTGTTCAGATAGGAATATGAAGATTCGCATAAGAGTCGAATAAAAATGCATGCGTGCAAACGATAGAGGCGATGCACGCGAGGCTAGTTTTTCGTCTCGCCGTTTCCCTTACACACGCACGCACATATGTGATTGTTTCGGATCGCGCCGTTGTCGCGGAAATGCGAATTCGCACGCTCGAGATGATATTCATAATACGGTGCCATTAATTACTCATTGTCTTTGCGACGGCGCCGCTACCATCCCTCTTTTCTTTCCGTGTCTCCTTCCTATCGTTACTGTCTTACTCGTAAATGTACGTCACGCATTTGAGCAAATCATAATAAGATATGCAACACGTCGGACAGAAGGTGTGATACAGTCCCTCCCTGTTATTTTTCTTCCACCTTATTACGATTTCCTTCCATCGGGAGAAAAAGAGAGAGAAAGAATGAAGGAGATTGGCGTATCCTTTTCGTAAGACGGCGCCGGAAATGGCGGACAACACGGAGGAATACACGTGTACAATTACAGATACATTATTCATTAAATTGTAGACCGAACATGTTTATAAGTATATTAATAACGCGCGCGCACTTTGCGTCAACGTGAAAGCACGTGATTTGTGAACATTGTGTTCGCGTGATATTTTACACGCTCGTCGAACGAGAATATTGTTCGTCTTTTAATTTGCCTAATTATCGATACGCTCTCCTTACTCCTGAACATAATTAATATCTATATAAGTGTATTTAAACGTTGCTACGGAAAGATCGGAGATATCCATTTATTCTTTAAACGATTGAAAATATTATGCCTTGTTTAAAAAATATATATATATCAAAATAGAGATCAAGTAAGATATTGGATATCTTTTAGATCCATTTCTATCAAAGTTAATAGATTAATTTTAATCTTGATTTAATTTATTCTTTATCTTTTTCTATTTCTTAAAACTAAAAAAAGATAAAAAGTCAATTAAATCGAGATTGAAGTTAATTAGCAGAAATGAATATTAGGCAATTTTTGATTGTCCACCATATTTAGCATAAATGTTTAAGATAAAATGAAAGAAATGCGTAAGATAGAACGAGATGTATAAAAATAAAATGAGATGAATATCTCATTCTATTTTAAGTGTTTAATCTACCTATATTTAGAATAATATCTAATGTTACTTGAAGATCTCTACATCAAATTGTCATTGCATTTTAGGGCTACACACCTCTGCATATTGCTATGCAATTCGGCCACGAGAACATATTCAATCTCTTAGTTCAAGTATACGGTGAGTATGCATTTTCTCTGTAAAATAACAAAAAGTCCGTAATGATCGCATTTATCTCATAATAACAGATTTTGAAAATATATTATATATATTATCAGGCGCGAATCAGGACATACGTGACTACAGCGGTAGGAAGGCCAGACAGTATTTAGCCTCGCAAGAGGCGGCAGTCAGCCAGGACACGTTCCACAGTAAGTACATTCTGTTTATGAAGGAAGACATTACTTAGAGAAACGAAACGCAACTTTTGTACATAATCTGCGAAGAGTTGTGTTTGCGTGGATATTCTGAGATATTTCTCATAATTAGCATTAGTTCTTTCAATAGTATACAAAAAGAACAGTTTTA
>Ga0157363_1003092_pt1 | contig 14914 bp, 26 predicted proteins | sample AttsexASBM1_FD_111477 | JGI IMG/M metagenome (GOLD analysis project Ga0157363, IMG submission 111477) | Fungus gardens microbial communities from leaf cutter ant in Ribeirão Preto, State of São Paulo, Brazil - Atta sexdens ASBM1 | ecosystem: Host-associated > Fungi > Mycelium > Unclassified ...
TCGACTGTAACCCCACCAGGTCGCAAGACTCGAATATTACCATCGTCATGCAACCCATCGACAACAGTACTTTCCAAGCCGACATCACACGGGCCTCCATCCAATATGAGTGGTACTTTGGTGATTGATATGAGTTTCATCTGTCTTCTGTGACAGATATCTAGGTCAGTCTATGTCTGTACCCTTTAATGAGATAGAGACACAGTGATTCGGAATGAATGGATAAATATATTCAAGAGTCACTAGGACCAGGGAAAAAGAACTAAGTAAACAGAACAAGAGACGTTGAGGACATACCCAGGACCAGGGAAAAAAGAACTAGCCCTAGTACAGTCTAGCTACGAACTAAGTACTGAGAGTTTGAGTATACTAAGTACTGAGAGTTTGAGTATGTACCTATTTACATAGTAATGAAGAAAGTCAGTGGATGTAACTATAGAGACCATGGAAAGAAAAACAACAGAGGTATGAAATGAAGAAATATGAATAAAAGTGATGACAAGCACAGCTCGCACTTCAATACCTTTTCTATGCAACATCTACAGACTTTCACTTGAAGCATGAACTGTGCTTAACATTCATGTGCTTCTGCATACGTCATAAGAATCTATTTAATGTACATTTAAAATTTTAAGACATTTCTCCGTGAGGTTATAATCTTGATGAAACCTTTGTCTGCCGCTTTTCCCATTCAGTACGAGCAAGCTCACGCAGGTCACTCTTAAGCACTTTCCCAGACGCCGTTCGTTCTGTTCAAGTAACAATCAGTGACAAATGACAATCTAGGGCAAGGCTTTCTCACCGAGTGGCCGATCTAAAATCAGGACCATCACTGGCACGGCAAATTTGGGCAATCTAAGAACAAAGACAATTGAGTGACAATCTTGACATGAGCAAACTGCCACAGACTTCTTCTGAGCTGACGCGATTAAGCCTTTTTCAGTCAACTGACCCCTGTTTGCTGGGCGGACAGACACCACGGCAGCAACTTGTTCGCCTAGGCGGGGGTGGGGAATTCCAACGACTGCAGCCTCTGCCACACGGGGATCAGAATAAAGGGCATTTTCTACCGACACAGAAGCCTAGCCCCAATTTTAGTCACAAATTTCAACAGTAGCATTCGACTGACAATGTTTTCGCCTCCGCGAATGATGACATCCTTGACTGACAGAAGCTTCAGTAGCTGAGATAATCTAATGGGAAAGCTTACTCCGATCACGGATATAGAGGAATCCCTCTTCGTCTAGATATCCCAGATCACCTGTCTTAAACCATCCATCTTTGGTCAAGACTTTGTCAGTTGCAGCTGAATGAATGAAAATTGAGAGAAGATATACACTTGAATCAATGGACTCCTGACCTTGATCATGCCAATATCCTCGCATAACATTTGGGCCTCGGATCCAGATTTCTCCAGTTGTACCTGTAGGCACTTGTTTGTCGTCATTCATGATAATGATATCATTGACCGGGGTAGCCAATCCACTAGGAACATTCAGCACAAATCCGGATCCAGAAGGGAATAATACATACCAAGTTGTTGTTCGGGAAACATAATCCTCTGCCGCTGCAAGAAATCTCAGTCCAAAGAAACAGAGACAGGAAATCTGACTCACCAACGCACACTGCAACGCTGCTCGTTTCGGTCAGGCCATATGCTTGGCTCCTAATGTACTATGAGATCATAGTCAACAATTTTTCTGGTTCAGCCTTCTTACATAACTGCATCAGGAAAGGCTTTCTTAGCTCGTTTGGGGAATGTGTCATGTGCCGGAGCACCACCAAACATGAGCCCTTCAAGCGGATAACCTGTGAGCGTACCGTCCGTAAGGTCCGAAACCATCGATGGGACTCTGGTAGGCATCATAAAATAGACTGATTAGGGACATCCTCGCAAGACGTACCCTCCAGCTATCGTAACATGCTCTTCCTTGATCAACCTATTGCATACATAAGAGAACTTGGGGAGTCTATGAAGGCCGAGATTGAAGCAAATACCTCGTAGCTGAAGTAAAGTGAATGATTATGGATGGAAGATGTCATCAATCAATCAACGAACCTTCTTGGATATCCCATTTGCGCATCAAAACGATCTTGAAACCATCCACAGTTGCCAACATCTAGGCAAGGGGTAAGTCCGATTGACACTAGGATGCAGCAGTTTTGCCATACAGCCAAACCAGTGGAACCGGTGACATGGAAAAGGGGAACCGAAATTAGAATACTCTTTTGAGGTCCTGGAAGTGGGACAGGGAAGTCCTCTCCGCGGCGGAGGGTCGCACGTCGACCGCTGACCGAAACCTCGCGTCCTTTGAGAACATGAAAGTAGAATGCACAGATCTTACTCACATTGATTGTGTTAGTTAGCCACTGACGTTGAGTAGTCAGAACGCCTTTGGGAAGACCCGTTGTGCCTATTGATACACGTGAAACGAAGCTAAATGTAGCCAATTTGGCCAGTGACACACCAGAAGTGAACAAGATTGAAGCATTGTCTTCTGGAGCAATTTCAGGGTCATTAGTCAAAATGTGCTGAGCATTGCCCTTATAATTGGCCAAAGCATCGTCCCAAGTCACCATGTGATTCCATTTACCCTTGCTCTCACGCGCTTCCAAAACTAAGAAACCACTGGTATCAGCGTCAGCAGCAAGTTTCGAAACAATAGGCTCTAAACGATCCGCTCGCTCAGGGTCTAATACAATTAGCTTGCTCTGGGTGTGTGCAAGGCAGTAGTGCAAAGCATCAACAGGAAGCCAGCTATATGAATGGTCAGCGGTGAGTATATTAAGAATGTCCATGATACCAACGCATTTATTAACACCGAAACAGCTCCAACGAGGTCTGGGTACTCGAAGTAAGACTAGACGAACCTCGCTGTGGAATGATTAGGACGCACGGCAAGCCCAGAAAGCAACCAGGAAATCGGGATAATTCCGGGAACAGATAGCAACTCGATCGCCTTGGCGAGCAGACCATGTAAGTAGCCGACAAGAGAGTGGAAAGATAAGTGCATACCCTTGCGAATACCATACACATCATGGTACATTGCCGCAGCCTTGGTGGACCGCTCGAAGACCTGTTGATACGTGTATCTTTGCCTCTCGTAGACAACGTACATCTTATCCGCATGGTCCTTGGCGGCCGAGAGCCAGAAGACCCGCAGAGACTGCCAGACATTCTTGTAAACTCGTAAGAGACGACCATCAATCAAACACGTCTCGAGCTCGTGAGGCATCCCAGGTGCACATAGAATAGCATCGACTGGAGCAAGAGAAAATGAAACGAAAAGGACAAGTATGAGTTATTTACGCACCTTCGGCGAGTGTTCGCTTTGGCTTCCAGCCAGACATTAGACGAGGATCGCAGAAAATCACTGAACAGGATGGACTTTATATATATGATAAAGTAACCGCCCTGGTCACAGTCGGGCTGAAATTCACGGATAATGTCCGGATGATCTCGGTGACCGGGAAACAATGGAGATCCGACAGCTGGCAACCAAAAGAAGGAAGGTTGTCAAGTTGTTGACCTTTGATCACTCGTTCATGATGTCGTTACCCAGGAACAAGATCCTACAGCTGACTTGTTGATCACCAGGGTGGTACTTGATGCTAGGATAAAGACGAAAAGCGTTATCACCTACCAGTGTGTTCGTATATCATTTCTTTTGATGATGACCAATGTCCTTATGGCTAGCATACCATGAGCGAGATTGGTCTACATTTTTCCGAGATGACCGATGTCCACACCGTGAGCGAGACCTAAATGGTTGAATCTAGTCCAATTTTGAACCGTCAACGAACCATTCCCGCCCAGTCTATGATTCTAATTCGAGGCAAATACTTCTTGAGCCGTCAAGTTAACGAATCAAGTTGTATGTCCTCATTACCATGCATCGATCTATCGGATGTATGTAGTGACTTGACTTGAGATTGAATGGGAATTGATTATTCGACAGGACGTAATGAATGATTCTTTCCAGCCTTTCACCTGTCTCGGGAAGATCCATATTATCTGATATGTTCACAGCTAGATGTTGCTCCGAAGACGTCGTGGGGAAGCTGCCTTTGAAAGTCAATATGAAATTTTATATATAATTTGACATCAAAAGTCACCGTTTACAAATCCACTCAATGGATATGGTACATATGAGCGTGTGAAAATGTGAAATAATTCGTCAGGTTCCATAGACTAAAGGTTTTCGCCGTCGTTGTGGGGAGAGGAATGTTTCCGCGGGACAGTCAAACACACAGATCATCCTTCTTCAACTCTTCCGACAAAACACATTCTAGCTCAATCATAACCCGATCATCGTCACCTTCTTCCATAAGCTCGGATCCTGTCTCAATAGCGGACCCGTATAGAGATAACAGGTGCCATTTGACGCTTTCCCGTTTGTTCATTTGTGGCTGACATCTACCCCTCAGGTATGTGGCAGCATCAAAAAAAGTGATCTTAGGCGTTTGCGCGATGGACATCAAAGCAAGGAGCAAAGCCATGAGGGAAATATTGACGCGTTTGGTTGAGCGGGGAAAGGGGGCAATCGAAGTTCGACTGTTTGGTGACAAGGTTATTCTAGATGAAGGTGTGTACAAACTCGAATTGTGATAAACCGTCTGACGTGTGCTTAAGACGTTGACAATTGGCCACGATGCGATGTTTTAATTTCGTTCTTTTCGACTGACTTTCCTCTGGATAAAGCCATATCCTACGTGAAACTTCGTAATCCTTTCTGCATCAATGACCTCGCGCCTCAAGCCCTGCTTTGGGATCGTCGACTTGTAGGTATAACTCTCGATCACCTGCAAGTTCCGATGCCGAGGCGAATAGAAGTTTCGCGCGACGGTGGTCCGAAGGTAGAGAAAGAAGTAGTTGAGTTTATGGAAAGTCGACTTGGCATCACTTTGAGCCAATACCGAGTGACACCCGAAGTAACACTGCGAGAAGACGGAAACGCTATCATTGTCGATGGCGTCGTGATGGAAAAGCCGTTCGTCGAAAAGCCTGTCAGTGGTGAGGATCATAATGTCTATATCTATTTTCGTGGCGGAGGCGGACGTTGGCTCTTCAGGAAGGTATGCCCAGTCTATCATGCTTCAATCTAATCTGAACCATGTTGTTGCACTTAGGTTGGCAACAAATCCAGTGAACTAGATCCTAATCTCAATCATCCGCGAACGGATGGCTCGTATATATACGAGCAATTCATCGACGTAGATAATTTCGAGGATATCAAGGTCTATACCGTGGGTAAGGAGTATACTCATGCAGAGACGCGCAAATCCCCCGTCGTAGACGGTGTCGTGAGAAGGAACACAGAGGGGAAAGAAATAAGGTAAGAAGGTTGTTTAATGCCCTGTCTCTGTCCCTTAAATTACAAGGTCAGATTCATCACTCATTTGAATGAAGAGGAAAAATCTTGGGCTGCAAAAATTTGTGAAGGATTCGGACAGCGTGTCTGCGGTTTTGACATGCTCCGGTGTGAAAACGGGCAACGGAGTCAAATCATTGATGTCAACGGATGGAGTTTTGTTAAAGGCAATGACAGCTATTATGGTGGAACCCTCAGCTGAATAATCAAGACCTCTGCTCATAAATCAATGACTACAGATAAGGCCGCTGATATTCTTGCCGCTCTTTGCATGCGCTACTCTGCGTCTATCGATCGGCCTTTGCTAGGCCCTGAAAGATCTGAAAGAGAAGCAACCACGTGGATTTTGAAAGCCAATGTGACTGTTTTCAGACATGCGGATCGGACTCCAAAGGTGGCTGTTGCTTCTAGTCGTGTTCTCCTTTTGACCGACAATTATCACGACAGCAAAAGCTTAAATTTAACTTTCCTATCGGGGAACCTTGGACACAGCCGTTCGTAACATTGCTCAACGGGGAGACAGAAGAAATTATTCTCCGAGAAAAAGAGCAACTGAATCTAATTGCAACAGCCATCGAAGAGGCTCGTAAACTTGGCGCAGATGGCGATGAGCTGAATAAACTAACGCAGCTCAGCACCGCTCTATCTAGCAAAATTGATCTTCCCGGAACCAAGGCTCAACTTAAGCCCGTCTATTCGAAAAAGCAGGCTGGACAGGTGAGGAAGCTTACCAAACTTACATTGGTCTTCAAATGGGGTGGCGAGGTGCGTTCACCTTGATTACTCCGTAAAAGTGTTAACCCTCTTGAGCCAGTTCACACATTCTGCTAGATATCAATCTCGCGATTTGGGAGAATATTTGAGAAAGGATATCTCGATTATGAGTATGTCGAATAACTCTCCAAATCCAACTTTGTGTTCATTCTTATTACGTAGATAAGGAAGTGCTACAAAACGTCAAAGTACGTTATAGGTAGACCATCCGCTAGGTGTGTAAGGTTGAACTCATAAATTAGATATTTACTTCTTCCGAACGTCGTGTCATTGCATCTGCCGAATTTTTTGCAGCTACTCTGCTTGACCCCAAAAATCCTGGCTATTCAGTGCCTTTATCGACGAGTAATGGTCAACGATCGTCTATCGAGACTAATGGTGGCTTCATGAACAAGAACTTCCCTCCGCAGCCTGACCAACAACCCCTCAGGCTCATTGTTCGCAAAGACCTCTTGGATGACTCAAATGCAGCCAAGGATCTGATGGATGACGTCAAGAAACGACTCAAGATTCTACTCAGGCCCGGTGAGTCGGAAAAGAGACCTGATCTCACATGGCCAAAGAGTATGAAGAAAGAGCCTGTGGAAGTAGTGAAAGTGAGAGGTCCAATGCTAGGACCTTGAACGGCATCTGATCTTCCAGTAGGAAGTTATTGTACTTCTCAGTTCATTCCGGGACACCATGCGGAAGAATTATGAGAGATTTGACGTTGAGAAGATTCAGGATCGGTGGTACGCATTGAGATATAGATATACTCCTCTTCTTGAGTTTCTCACTACCTCTTTTAGGTGTTGTGGTGATCAACCTTTTCTCTTCCGTGAAAGATGGGAAAAACTGTTTGAAGACTTTTGTGATGTAGAGCAGAAGAAATTCGATCCATCACGAGTATGTCCAATGTTATTTTTGCGAGCGGCAATACTGATTTCCCTCAGGTATCTGAACTTTACGACACTATCAAATACTGCGCTCTTCATCATCGCACATTTCTTTTTGCCATCTTTGACGAGAATGGTCGCAATGATCCTGTTCATCCTGGACAGGATAGGAAAATTCATGAATTATACAGTCGCGCAAAGGCACTCTTCGATCTTGTTGCGCCTCAAGAGTACGGTATCGACCCCGAAGAAAAGTAAGTCAAAAATCTAAATTCGATGGGTCCGTCTGAAACTTTAAGAAGGGAGGAAATTGGCATTTTGACTTCCCTTCCGCTCCTTCGAAATGTAGTGCATGACCTCGAGGAGGCTCGCAACAATAATGGAAGCTCCTTAACTGTTTACTTCACTAAGGAAAGTCACATCCATACTCTCGTCAACCTCGTTCTACTTTCTGGGCTTCCTATCGCCAATCGACGCATCCCAGAGCTCGATTACGCGGAGAGGCTGGGCTTCCCTAGACGTCATCCGTCTAGCGTACTCACAAATGCCCCTAGTCACATATCACCTTTGAACTATATGAGCGGAATCACGGCCGAGGCAAAACTGACAAAGAATATTCGATACGCATATCCCTGAGTGAAGGAGCCCACTCCTCCAATGTTTTGGATTCGACCCTAGATGCCCGTCACTCGCTCAATGTACAACCTAGGAGGTATATGTTGACTCTCTTGGAGCTTACGCGAGGATAGCTAACTTCTAAACAGAAAACTCACACAACACTTACACTATAGCCTCGTCATAGAGAAACTCTCGAAACACTTCCATAGAACAACTGATGTACGTGAAGGTATTTTTTCCTGGTAGAGCTTGATTTTCAGAACTGGCGTTTACAATAGGACGACGATATTGACTTCGTGGTCGATGCAATACCTCAACCAGTTAGTGATAGCAAATAACTCCCGCGTTGTCATCTGATCTATGTCGTACTCGAACCTTGTGTGTACGATTTACTCGGCTCATCGACCCATTCCCGTAATCCAAGCTTCTGCCTGTATTCATACAATCTGTCCGATGAAAGCTTTTGGAATGTGAGACCTTCTGTGGCTTTTCCAGTAACTGATGGATGGTCTTTGTCAAAAAGAGCAGATTCCGATCGTGTCAACTGGGATGATTGAATGGCAAGGGCGGAGAAGGATGGCATGGACTCATGATATCTGAACCAAATGTTAGGGACGTGTATGCACTGTTTCCTTAAGCCAGCACCCACAGTCTAGAAGAGTTGTTTAATGTTACTGTACAAGCACATAACGGTAACATACCTATATGCCTCCTTATTCCATGCATCTGCCTCCTTAATCTGGTCAAGCCTGTTTCTCTTGAATGCAGCCTTGATATCATATAAGATGTTGAAGACATGATGCTCTTTCGGTCTGAGTGCAAAAAGGTTGCCGTAAGGAGGGAGACGATAACAACAAGCACGCACTTCCAAGGTCGGAGATGTGAACTCAAATTGAAGTAACCTTTCTGATCAATAAGGGGATGAAAGATGTCCGTGACAAATTGCACTGTTGGGATTCTCTCTGGATAATCGTCAGGAAAGGTTAGCCGAAAGCGCAGAACGGCACCGGTGTAGTATCCTGACCATTGGGCGTGAGTTAAACTAAGGACAGTGATGAAACAATGGAGACTCGAACCCCGATGAACGAACAGAACCGCATCCCAGATCAACAAATTTTCAGATGAGGGTACGACATAGATACCCAGGGGGCAATGATTTGCATGCCTCAAGGATGCATACTCCAATGAGATAGCGGTCCAGGCAACAATGGATTGCATTCTGGATGATGAGTTGGTCTTGGAAGTCGTGGTTATGGAAGAGGTAGCAGTGGGACCATGGTCGCTTTTGCTCGACGAAGACTGGGTTCCGAGGAGAGGAGGATTGGTAACGAATGAGCTCAGCATGATGATAGTCTAAGCTCAGAAGGCCATGGGCCAAGTGACTACAGGCTAGGTGTGCTATTGTACAGAGTATGGACAATGTATAGAGATTAAGCAAGCCGCGGACGTCCCGTACTATCTACCATAACCGCCTTGATATCGAGGACCTGGGCGGTGGTGACTATACAAGTCATCTCCAGTTGCCCTTTGTCCCGCACCTCTGATTGAGGAGGACAAATTTCCACCACGAATCCTCTGCAAACTCTTTTCAGAGGGACCAGATTTATCAGCAGAATCTGGACCACTTATCCGTTCCAACAGACTTGGTCTTGCAGTGGAGGATGGTCGGGCAGGTAAACTGTGCTTGAAATTGATCTTGACCTTGTCTCTGTCAAGGCTAACCTGGTCGTGATCTCGTTCTGACGGTCTATCTTGTTCAACTCGACGCCTCCCCTTTTCCTTGTCTCTTTCTCTTCTTCTATCTCTGTCTCTCCCTCTATCTTTATGTGATTCCTGATTCCTGTCTCTGTCTCTGTCTCTGTCTCTCTCTCTTTGACGTTCTCTATCCCTGTCTCGTCGACTATCTACATCTCTATCCAATCGTGAACGAGGTCCAACAAATCCACGGTTCCTAGTGTTTCTCGAATCTCCAAACCAATCATCCGGGTCGCTATCCTCTTCGAAATTTCTGGCAGCCTGTCTCATTCTCTCCATCATCTTCCTCTTACCCTGTCTACCAACTCCATCAGGAGCATGGTTATTCCATGCGTCGTTGTCACGTTCCCAATCTCTCGGCCTCCTTTCTGGTCGTTTCCTAGATTCTGCAAGATCGTAAAAAGGACCTGTAGAGATGTTATTGAGGCCAAAAGCGGAAGGTTCTGCAGGTTTATCCCGCCTGTGAACCGCTTTACAATCCTGACAATAGTCGGATGTGAGGGGGGCAGGAAATAGCAATGTAATGGAGATTCAAAACATACATCTCCCCAGTGACCCACTTCACCACAATTATAACACCACTCATCCTCAGCTATATAGCCTTCCCCGCCTTTACCTAACTCTAACTCGTGTTTTGTTCGCCGTTCATTCAAGGTTTGAGCACGATCTTCGTCTGCTACGTAGATATATAACCTCCACCATGTCGGACATTCCTGTCCCATCGAAAGAGGGTAAGCTTAAATGCTTGTTTTGTATTTTAAGGTTCAAATGGAACGCACGCTTGTCTGATGGAGTTGGGAATAGCACCGAGTGCATCGCCCACTGTTACTATAGTCTCTACCCATACCTCGGTTCCGGCAATTCTACGTTTGATCACGTTCAGAGTTGTTTCCCTCATGAGAAAATTTTTGCACATACACTAATAATGTGTCCTTTCATACCGCACGAAAAGCAAACTTTACTCACTGGACAAGACTTGGTGACGTGCTCATCGCGCACGCCACATGTCAGACACTAATAAAGTAGCAAAATACGTAGGCACAGTGCAATTGCATGTGGAAGAGAAAAATCACAAAAAAGAGGACAAAGGTTTCGTATATGAGATGTGGGTGTATGAACAAGAAAGGACAAATTACTAACGATGAGTACACGACAGTCTCCAGTTTTATGGTCACCCTCTGCACCACAATTTTTGCATACTGTCCGTTTTAGCTTTGATGATTCGTCTTCAGGTTCTTCGAAATACCGCAGGAACTCCTGTTGACCATGAATAAGCACCAACTACATTAAACCAGTTGAGCCCACCTTCTGACGCTCACCGCCGTAATCGAGGTACTTGATATACTCGGTATCAGCTTCATCTGATTCTGTTGGTGGCAAAATTTCAACCGGTGTCGATCCAAGCACAGATACATGTGCAGGGAGTAGAAGTTTCAAGCCATTAGAGTTCTGGCTAGGAAGATGAGCTGCATCATATGGCGGTGGGGGGAGGTTTATAATGTTCGAAGGCAAAGGCGCAGGAATAATATCTTCAAAGAAAAAATCCTGAGCGGAATCTGTATTCCCAGTTGATGATATCATGTCTTCTTTATGCTCGTGTTTTCTTTGAAATGTTTGATCTTGTAGCATCGAATTCGAGGTGTTAATTTCTTGTGTCAAAGACTCATTTTCGTGTTTCCGTTTCACTTGTCGAGGGTCTTTCAACATGTCCTCTCCTTCTTCTTCTTGTTCCCCATTGGAGTTACTCTTCCTGGTCGCAATGATCGAGTCTCGACTCTGTACATTATAGCCTTGTTTCCTATTTCGTTTACGTTGTCTCTCCCTTGGTGTCTTTTCGCCACCTGGCACACCTTGATTTTGAGAGAGGGGCTTTGCTGGTACGCCTTGGGAATCGACAGAGGCTACCAAAACAGGTGAATCAGTGAGGTCTATGATTTCTGGATCCGCCATGAGAAAAGGAATGAAGGAGAGTTCCTTTGTTCCTGGAAAAGATCTTTGCTTCGGAAATTCCCACCCTCTCAAACGTGTCAAGTATGATACTGCGATACATGTTGTGAACGCTATAGATGACTATTACAAGACGCCCCCATATCGTGGAGAGTTGCAAATCTCTGGGAGGCTGACTCTTGACTTGTCCAAGTCTAATGTGAATAATCATATCTAGGGCCACGATTTAACGTGTAGTGGATTGCATTGGGGGGGGGGGCTGTCACTCACTTACGGTAGAACGTCTCGGAATCAGACGGTACAATCTGGTGAAATGATGAGTGTGCTGCGAGACGAAAGGTAAAAGCTGTAAATGACTTGATTCCTACGGGCACCACGAGTCTTTTTGATGCCTTGTTTTTCCAATGCTTCACGGTAGAGTCTATCTTCCCTCAACCACTCAAGAGCAACCTTGAACAAAGTTGTTGTAGCAGGTGGAAATCGGGCAGCGAGCACAGAATCCTGGGTAATGGGCCACGGGGAGGGCTCAGTGACGAAGGAGCCCAAACGCATGTGCGCGACATGAGTAGGGAAATCATCGAGACCATCAAAAATATGTGTGGCATCTTTTTTGAGCATGAGACGGGAGACGAGAGGCATTAGTGAATATACGTACACAAGATAGTAGAACCGCGAGTTTCGCTGTCATTCTTGAGAAAAGTGAGCAGTTGATCACGGACGAGTACATCCAAGTCCACGGTGACCTGTGCAGATGTGAGCTGCTGTCCTATCAGAATAAAGAAGGAGAGTGGGCCTCGTCAAGCAAAAGGATGTCCCACTCGACCATGAGCCCAAAGCAGAGTTGGATGCGGCGACGCTCGCCATCGGATATTTGGTGCATGTGCCAGTCGAGATCAATATCAAGAATATTAACAAGGCGGTCTCGGCGCTCCTTGTGTCTGTAGCCCCCGACAGAGTCCAAGAACGCCGAGACGACGATATCGCTTCTGACGACAGGATTCATAGCCCTTGGATGAGGCATGAGGGGTGACTGATGTTGCAAGATGATGGACAGACCATTCAGTGCCGAGGAAAGTAATGCCTGGAGGCGCATCACGGAAGACATCGCGGTCCTTGGCACGTATGTCGGCCCCAGAGGTGGTAACGAGACGTTTGCCGGCGAGGATCTGGAGGAGAGTGGACTTGCCCGCTGGACCGGTCAGATGAGTTCCAAAAGAGGACTAGTGGAGGACAGACCTCCATTGGCACCAATGAGAACAGTCCTGGAACCGCTTGGAAGAGTGAGGACGACGTCGACGAGGGATGGCGGGGCGAGGGCGCTGTGAGCATAGGTGAGCCCGACGACAGAGACAGCGAGCATCGTGGTCGCTGAGTTCCCGGTCTCTAATTGGCTGCTGGGCTTCCCACTTGCCGCAGTCTTTCATTGCTCTTCCATTTCTTCCTTCCCACTCGTCGCTCCTTTGTTTTTTCTATGCAGACCATCCCTCTTCTTCTTGCCAGACAGGACGCCTGCATCGGTCCCAATGACTGCCCAGAGCCAGAGCCTTGTAACTGCGCCTCCGACCAGGAGTGCATCATCATAAACAGGCAAATCTCTTCCGTCTTCCCCCCTTTCGTCCTCTCATTTTTTTCTCTCTAGGGACTGTCATACGTGCAGCCAGACTACCTGTGTTGCAGGCCCAGGATCTACACAGTCGGGTGCTGGAGTCAGCAAAGGCGCATTGGCTGGTGGAATCGTCGGCGCCGTCATTTTCTTCGCTCTCTCTTTCTCTCTCTTTCTCTGGTATCGCCGCAAATCGAGCCACCGCAAGACCATGGTCCATAATCGCGATCCACATAAGGACAAGCCTGCTCCCGCTGCCGATGTCCTCAATCGTCCCGATCCCACTGAAAAGCTCACTATCCGCTCTTCTCAGCAATCAGCAATTCCCGCCACCGCGGGCAACGCCGATCCAGAGTCGCATGGTACTACTCTGCCTCCTCCGTCTAGACCTCATCTCACAAACCCTTTCGACGATTCCAATTCCATCCAAACCACCAAAACAGAGGGTCCCAATGTCATTCCTATCGCCCTTGTTTCTCCAGAGTCCAGCGGCAGCAGATCCGATATAGACACCCTTTCATCTACTCATTTGTCTGCTCATTCTTCAGGTCCTGTCCGACCTCCTCGTTCCCCAGACCTCAATCTTGAGCACGTCAATGTTTCCAACGACAATCTTCGCCAACCATATGCTGTCTCTACTATTTCTGGCATCTCAGCAATTTCCACAAACTCGTACATGTCTGGTGCTAGCTACTCAAGTGATTTCCTTAACGAGGCTCCCGTAATCGTCACTGCCAACAAGAGTCCCGTTCATCAAGTTCTTAACGTTCTCAGGGCCGAAGTCGTACCCGCTGGCAACATCCCATCACCATCTGACAGCAGCCTCAAGTCACCTTTATATGCCTCTCGTCCAACTATCACTTCGCCTCTAGCTGCAACTTCGTTTGGTCCCAATGACGTCCTGAAGGAAGTCGACGAAGACGAAGTTGTTGATCCATTTGAAGACAATAACTCTATGAGTGTCCAAGGCGGCGCTTCTCCTATTATAAACAGATTCGGTCCAATCTCTTCCAAGCCAGGCTCCACCAATTCCAAATGGATGCCTGATGATCCGACTAACTCAAGCACACAGTCTGACGGTAGCCGGCCATCCAGTATCAGCACCCAAGCTGGCTCTGTGGCTAATATTGGCTCTGTCACTCGTTTAGACGTGGGTTTGGGTGGTTTGGCGTCACCATCTATCTTTCATGGAGGGACTTACAGAACGACCATGGGCAGGTTGGTTTCCCCGTTGAGCAGCGGCTCTTTGCAGCCTGGATCACTCCAGGATCAGCAAGCAAGAGCTTATGCTCAGACGCAGGGCAGCAAGCGAATCTCTGGTTCCTCTGTCATATCCGCCGCGTCCACGAAGGCTGATTCAATTTTGGAAGCTTTCCCCTTTGTCCCACCATCTCCAATTTCTGACCGGCCCATCAGGTCTCCTCCTGTTTCTCCTCTTGGAAATTGTGTTGCAGCAGCATCACCTCCTCAATCACCTACCGGAGTGTCTGCCCAGTCTTCTCCGCCTGTTGTCACGGTCGCTCCGGCATCGCCGTTGAATCAGCGGGACTTCAAGGCGAATAAGATTCCAACTTCATCTGGATCTTCAGACGGTGAAACTCTTCCTGCTCCTCCAAATAGGCATACACTTGGCATGAGCACCGGTTCTCAATTGTCTACCACTTCGACAGGCCTTGGACAGTTCCCTTTCCAGATTGATACTGGGTCAAATAGTGACGTCAGCAGCAGTGCATCGCGCCCGACTACGCTGAATGTTCGTCACCGTGCCAGTCTCGACACACTGGCCCTTACAAGTGATCTGACATCATATCCTCTGGACTTTACCCCACCACTTCCTCGCCAACCGCCAATACCCTGACCTTATTGTGTTCAGGTCTGTCAAATATCACTTTCTCATGTTTCATCTCTCTTTCTGGCTCTAACGTGGTAGGACTGTGTTTCTATGACTAACTATTCATGAAATGTATCAA
>Ga0157363_1003093_pt1 | contig 14914 bp, 8 predicted proteins | sample AttsexASBM1_FD_111477 | JGI IMG/M metagenome (GOLD analysis project Ga0157363, IMG submission 111477) | Fungus gardens microbial communities from leaf cutter ant in Ribeirão Preto, State of São Paulo, Brazil - Atta sexdens ASBM1 | ecosystem: Host-associated > Fungi > Mycelium > Unclassified ...
ATGACGTTACGAAAAAATTATTAGATGATTGCACTATATGGAGAAAGTTAACAACATTGAGAAAATTAAATGGAAAATATGAAAAGGAATGAAACCTGCAATGAATCGTTTTCTTGTTTATCTTATCTATGTCGATTAAGTTTAGTAATCACATCTAAAAGAAAACATATTTATAAAAGAAATTCATACCTCAAAACCTGTTTAGACCTAGAACGTGTTATCTAAATTAGCTGTTACAAATTACTCTACTACTAAGAAAGTATTAAACCTAGTTTTTCTACAAAGAGTTTATGTAGTACTAGCTATATTAAATTATATCTTATAAATCTCAGACTTCAGAGATAAGAGGGAATACTTAAATTACCAATGGATTTGTAAACGCCGGTTTTCCATCCATAGACAGACTTCTGACGTTTGCGTTGCGCAAATCTAATATCTAATTAATACCAGGCTTCGAACGTACGAGAGAGTGACTTAGATTATTAGGCGATCTGTAAATCGGGCACCTCTCTTCCACGGTGGGTTTCTCGCATGTGCGTGTTGCGCAAATCCTTCTCATGAAAATCGTTCACGTGTAATTTCGTAATTTTTTAGATAAGTCGGAACAGCGGGAATTTTTTGATCGTGGAATGAAACGTGAAGCAGGTTATCGCCCGAATGAAATAACGAGCATCTTCGAGGATCCTCTGTGCGCAGGATATCCTTTCGATGTCGAACTATAGGTTTGTTCGCGTCACAAGTTCCAACATGGTTCAACATGCTCCTACCACAGCTCCTACTCACTCTATCAAGTGCGTTGGAATGAGTAAGAGCAATGGTAGGAGCATATTACAACATATTGGAGCATGCGACGCGAACAAATCTTACGTCTCGGCAACGTTCTCGAGGATCGCGATATTATATCGGCGCTCGAAAGCGAGCGCATGATTCTCGCGCGCGCTCGCATGATGTGTATGGTGCTACGAGAGCACTCAGGCAACAACTCGTTGAGCGGCGGTGAAAGCAGCCAGGTTAACTAAGTACGCTGACATATGTAGGTGCAGCGCACCGTGCGATAGAGAAACCCGCGCAGTGCAGCCGCGCGTTTATGTTCTTCTCACCGGAACGTTCCTCTCGCGGTCTTTTTTGAAGTCTTGCTTTGTTCCTCCTCGTGACAGCACATACTTTTCTTTCGAATTGGTTGCTTTCCATTTCCACACAGGTGATACTGAGTCTGAAGTTATGTATTTTGTACTCAGATAATGTCACTACTTGTTTACTTTGGTGACAAAGTTATCGCATAACAACAGTTTTATAATCTCACCTTTAATGTGACAAGTAAAATACGGTCTCGGGCAAATCGCAAGTAAAGGCTCAGTTGAATGTCACTTGTCATTATAAAGGAACATGCATTAAATTGAGTCATAAATGAGTCATAAATAATAAATTATATGGTCATAAATGAGAATTATCTGAGATTTGGTATAAATAGAAAGCAATTATTATTACCTTTGCAATTGATTCATTTTATCCTATATTTCTTTTACGAAACAAATGAAGACTATGAATAATCTACGATATATATAATTTTGGATATCGGATTTGGTTGCATCAACAATTTCAGATATAACTGTCGTAAATAAAACGTGGCCATAGTTTTTTATTTTATAGTATGACTGCACAAATTTGACTGAAGAGAAAGTTTACTAAACTAAAATTATCCCAAAATAGTTATTTTAAACAGTTTAAGCATTTAATTCTTTAATTGGCATTACATGCCAATTTGATTGTAGTCGTAACCAACGTATTTTGCCCCGTGAAAAGTACAACGTCAAGAATTTTAAAATGGACATAAAATTAATACGAGCGAGTTTATACTCGAGCGCAACGGGAAATTTCTACAATTCCCGGCGTTTTTCCCAGCCGACCGAGCGCACCGAGAGTGGTGCGGTAAATGTTGGGAGGTTTAAATTCCTCTGCTGAGAGACTCTCCCCCCCTCCCTCCCCCCCTCAAAGGAAACTGCATTTGTAGCTGCAACTCGCTGATTTACAACGCTGCAGTCTCTCGCTGACGTTTAATCCTTTCACTTAGCTCGCCGCGATAAAGACGCGCGCGCATAGGCGCACGGTGCGCCGCGTCTGAAAGCCGTAGCGTAGAAAATTACTTACATTCAGTTAGAAAGTAATACAATGACACACTTAGATGGAAACTGTGCGTAAAATATTGCAGGAAAGTGCGGCGCGCGCGTTCCAGTTTGTGATGCAAATTAATTTTCGGAAGTATAAAACGAGAAATGTCTCCAGAGAACAATTGTCTCATCTCATAACATTTTTTTACGATTCGACACTTATAACGATGCAATATTTACACACATTTTGTATTTACACACTTTCGCGCATGACTTTCCAGTCTTTTGAAGTAATTATGTCTGAATGCAAAAACTATGCGACATTGAGCAACAGGAAATACGTTTTTTTTCCGGTATTTCCATACGTGGAATGCTAAAGTTAAGAGAGAAAAATATTCCTATACAATCTGACAAGGCAACAGCCTGCAAACATTTTTTTATTTAAAAAATTTTAAATTTTTTGTTATGTGAGACACATAGTTCTTTGTTTTTATAAAAAGCACTTTTGAATGGGAAAGTTGAAAGTTTACTGAGGCAAAAGTTTCGTTGTAATAAAATTTAAAATATTTGTTGTATGCAAATATATATATTTTTTATAGGATTATGAATTTAACACATTCAAGTTCTTTGTTTTCAAAATCTTTTCATGGAAATATTTCTTTTTACAGGAGTTTTTAAAGAAAATAAAATATGCTCTTTTTTGTGTTGTATACTCTCTGAATCTCAGTGGATAGTCACTAATTATACAGTGGCATATTTGGCACTGATAATCACAGTTTAACTAAAAAAGTTTAACTAAAAAAGGAAAAATATTTGTGTATTGTATAACTAAAATACTGATATTTGCATGTTAATTTCAATTTTTCAATACTGTATTCATTGAATGTATGCACTAAAACAAAGTTAATTAGATTACATAATAAAGATGAGCTAGTTTTGGATTCTCACATATCATTCACTGATTACCAATGGCATACTTGACACTGATATCAGTGAATATCCACTGATTCAGATTTAGAATACAAATATCAAATAAATACAATAATTTCTGTATGTAAATTGTCTAATTTTGTATTTTATTTTTTCCATTTATTAAGTTAAAATAAAGTAGTACGACGTAATAAAGTTTCGTATCTTTAGTAGATTTATTCGATATAAAGAGACAATGAAAAAAGAACTTTTATCGCTTGAGAGATCTTTCGTAAATTGCGAAACGCGTGACTTGGAAGACGAGAGAGAATCGTTCGGAGCTTTAACTGATTCCCGTATGTGGGGGTGACTACTTGACGCCTAAGATCTTCCGCGTAAGCTCGATAGAGTTGAAAACGAATGGCCATCGGATGTTACGAAGCGCTTAGTCAGCCACTCAAGGAAGTGCCCGCCTGCACGTAATGTCGAACGTTGTACGATTCGTAGGTGGTTGACTTTTCACAAAGAAAATTGGGAATATACTAGAATTCTTTCATTCTATCTTCCTCTTCTCGCCTTTCTCTCTCTCTCTCTCTCTCTCTCTCTCTCTCTCTGTCTGGCGACCGAGACACGTCCGACCGTATCTTGTCCCTTTTATTACTGGTCGATAAGCGACCGCCACTTCCTCCTCCGTCGTAACTCTAACGAGTCCTTGCGTTTGAATCTTAATGACCCGCCTTTGGAACTCGGATCGCGCCATACTCGCGAATTACGTCGAGAGGAGACTATTGAGTCGTTGGGTCGAATTGATGGCGAGCATAGTAATTCGTACGGTTGGCCCCGAGGAAAATGTTAATAGTAAGTGTAGGATGATGAAGGGTTTGAAGAGTTAAGCGTGGGAACGAGAAAGACTTAATCAGCACATTGCTGTTTTCAATGGAAAAACGGTCGTTTATAGCACCATTAACAAAATAAATCGAGTAATAAAAATAAAATATGTTTTTAAAATATTATTATATATGCGAATCTGTGTTTTTATTTATATATAGGAAGAGAGGATAATTACGAACGTTTGAAGTGATAAATTGAAACAGTAATGAACAAGTAATTAATGAAAATCATTACGTTTTAGAAATATTTTCTAGTATTAAAAATTCTTCTAATAATTTATATTTTTATCTATCACACATGATTGTAATTAAATATAATTAAATAATTAAATATGTCTTAAATAGGTTATTTATTAGAATGTAATTTAATAGTTATTTATATAATATAAATGCAATGTATAAAAAGGAGCAAAACAGAGTCATAAAACAGTTAAATGAAAAATTAAACAGTCAGTTGAATTGAAATTGACACTTAAATCGAAATTGAAAACATTTATTGATCAAAACATGCATAGAGACGTACCCAAACAAGAATATTCGTGTATCGTGACAGTAGCGGGGCTGAACACGTAAATAGCTTCGCTTAAATTGACGAAGTTTCATCATCCGATTACAATTCTGTTCGCGGATATGCGAGCGGATATGCGAGCGGATCAAAAGTTTCCGTACAGCGCGTGTAACTTTACGAGCTACCACGGTGGTTCTCTTATCGCAAAGGAAAGAGAGAGACCGAGACCCGCATTGTACATATTTAAACTCATCGGGCGCTGCCGCGTGTTATTTAAACATTCCAGTCATCTCTTTCCAAAATATTCCGTACCGTAGTCTTATGACGCAGTTAACCAGCATAACCGACGCAGATCGACGAAGGCGAATAATGCCGTTGGATTTTATGTTCTCACCAGATGCGTTTCTGTGTTGCAAGTTGAGCGGGTGACTCGGTCTCGCCGAATTATATTCTCTCGCAAACAAAAATCGCGTGTTATAATTCGTATTACAGAGAGAAGCTCTGTAATCTGAGGCGACATTTGATTTAAATCGTTTCGGAATTCAGACGATGCGATAGATGCAGCTTAAATATCCTTAATATCTAGGATTTAATCATGATTTAAGTGGAACTTCTCTAGATGTTATCCGGTATCTTAATCGTAAACTTAGAATTATTTTTCTGATGAAATACGAGTCTGGATTTTTTTTTTTCAAACGATCGAAACAACAGATATTCGACATTTGGTTATTGCACGAGATATGACGTAACCGGGCTTCAATCGACGCGGGAGGCTTTTGAGAAATTAAATTTCCTCGCCGCAATCGCGTTCCAAAAATACAAATCGCACGTGAAGAGTATAGAAAGGTCTTTATAAAAAAAAATATTAAAAAAAATCTCGTGTAAAGCGAGGCGCTCTTTGAGCCAGGAAAATATCTGTTATTGTCATTCGAATACGAGAGGGATTGGTGGCCGGGAGCGGATGGTTCGTTGGTGGTCGGCGTTTTTGGGACGCAAGTGCAGCTGCACCCCGCAGGCGCATACATATGGAAAGGCTCGCCGTGGCGCGCGGTCGTGCTGGCATTTGGCATTGCACCGCATATTATCCAAGGATGCACGAAATACCGTGGCGTTTGTACGCGGGGCACACGCTGTTGTTTGCCGCTATCGCACGTAGTCGTTCACTGTCATTCCTACATGTTTCAGAGGCCTGTGACACGGGCTCTCTCTCTTTCTCTCCTCTTGAGAGAAAAAGAGACGATCATCCGCGTCTTCTTGTGATAGTCGGCGAGGCGACACGCGTGCAAACGCGTAAAAGTCTTCTAAGAGATCTTTGTGAAGTTTTAGATTCGTGGACGTGTTCTCTTTAAATAACTATGAGTGATTTTGCAAGCTCCCAGAGAAAAGGTTGCTTCGATTTAAAGAAATTTTCTTTGCTATACGGTTAAAGAAACAATTTCTTTGATTTGTGAAAAAATTTCTCTGATTTAAACATTATTTTTTAAAGTCAAATAAAATTTATTTGATTTAAAGAAATATTATGTTCAAATCCAAGAAATCATGATTTGAACGTCATTTCTTAGATTTGAACATAATCTCTTTAAATCAAATAAATTTTATTTGACTTTAAAAAATAATGTTTAAATTAGAGAAATTTTTTTACAAATCAAAAAAATTGTTTCTTTAACCGTATAATAAACAAAATTTCTTTAAATCGGAGCAACCTTTTCGCTCGGTGAGAGAACATATATTCCTGTTTCTTTGTATTTCAGAGATTTATACGATAATATAATGTAAACTATAAACTTATACGATAAATTGTCTGAATTATTAATATGCCATACAGTACAGTTATTACAGACGCGAAAAATCATTGCTCCGCGATCAGTTACGGTTCTTCCTACTTTTATCAGTTACGCCAACTAATCGGTAGTACATGGTTGTAACGCGAGAATTTATTGTATTCATAATTCAACGTCTGTAATCGGCGATATTTTTCGTTGGCAATAAGAACGAGTTACTTTTTCGTTGGCAAGTTTGCATATTGCGTTTTGAGTTTCGTTGTAACTTCAAATTGCGCTACTTTACGCTACAAGTTGACGCAAACTTATCGGATAAGAAGTTATCGTCGTAATTTGCCTGCGCGAGGTTATAACCTTCGTCAAATAGATATTGTCGTTTATTAAGCTCGGTGTTGATCAAAAACGATCGCCGCTTATGTTCCGTGAGGTGTTAAGCCTGAAGTTTTACGGAGAATTTTATCCATAATTACGCTTGCGTTTGCCGCCCAACACAGAGAAAATATTTTTCGAGTCGAGACTTATAAACTCGCGCTACTTTTACAGAGAACCACGCCCCAAGCGTACACAGAAGCCAAATAAATTAATGCGATTAAGCTGCTTAAATGCAAATAATTTTAATTCCTTAAAAGGTTAATTTTACTTACTTAATTTTACTTTACTCTTGCGCATACAGACCTTGTGGAATTGGGTTTAAGATGTTACTCCCGTTAGATATGTTGCTAACAATCTTCGGATAACTAGCCGTCATTATTTTCACGAGTTACGGGCTTAACGAAATACGACGTTGCCCTCGGGGAGGGAATTTTATCTTCAGCAGGCGGTAAAATTTACAAGGAACGGCCAGAACGCGCATAAATTCTCGGCGAGGAAAAATTCTGCATAAAGCCCAGGAAGAGAGAAAACGAGAGAGAGGGGGGGGGAGGAGAGAGAGAGAGAGAGAGAGAGAGAGAGAGAGAGGTCGAAAACTCTAAAACTCATGGTATGAGGACCCTTCTTGCGCTCTTGGTTTTTTGTCGCAGATAAATAGCAGTCGAAAACGCGGACTTGATAACCAATTCATAATATGTATGTAAATTCGTTCGCGCGACGAGGCGCGCACTTTCGCAAATTGTTTCCCAAGGAATTCACTCCCTGTTATTTTGCGCCACGCGCGACAAATTTGCATCTGGTTAATTATAATAGAATCGCAGTTGGAATCTTTACATCGAGAAACAAAACGTTTAATCAACTATCTATAAATTATTGAAATATGTTTTTTAACAGCTATCATAATTTGTCGTATGATTTCCGTTCAGCGCCATGTGCGCTGAATTATGGAGACTGTAACGTTGGTGGGTGGTGAGAGAATAATTCTGTTTATTGAAAACGTGATTTATATTAAATAATTTTGATGCAGCACACACGGCAGCAGTATGAAGAATACATCGCCAGATGCAAAAATTTTCGAAAATCGCGGTTGTTGTTTAGATCGTCGTTGGCACGCGTCACTGCTGTTAATTACCACCCTCGAATCGCAATATTAATCAGCCCACAACTACCTACCCGGTCAAGCAATCAATTTTGAATCGATCAATCATCATACCGTCATATATTGATGAATACGTACTGAATGCATTCGCTTAGCGCACCTGCGTTATGAATACAAGCGTTAACTATTAAAATGACTCACTGTCTATATGTCGATGGTATTAATAATTGCTATTTGCTTACAAAACAGGTCTGTTGACTGTTCGATGCTTCAATTGTGTTATAAGTATTTTTAATGCATATAATTTTTCTGATTAAAGATAATTACTGATTTTTTTTTTCATATAGTATAAAAAATAAGAAAATATAAATCCTTCTAAAATTTCCATTCGTTTCCAAAATTTTTTCATTTTTATTCCATGTAAATCTTTTAGGATGGTATTGAAAATGGAATAAATTGAAATTTAATCTGTTGTACACATCTGCTGTACACAATAGAGGCTAAATAGAGAATAAACTTGTATATTTTCCAATTTTTTTCACATTGAGTTAGGAGTGTAACTTTATTCCATATCTCGTTATACGTTATTTCCAAGTTAAACTGCGTATTAATGTCTAACAATTCACACACGCGATTTCAATTATAAAATGAAAGAAATAAACTTTATCAGAGATCCCGGGAAGTGGAAAATTGGAGTGGAGCTGCGCTTCTCTGTACCTCTCAATTAGACTGCGTTCAGCGTCTCTCTTGATAAAGAAGATTACCTCTAAACGTTGATAACGATTAAGAGTAGATTTCTCTCAAGATAGAAGATTGCGCCACGAAAGGAAGCCGCGGTGGGAAAAGCGGGAAAAGATACGCGAGGTGGCTCAAGCGGGAAATCTATGCTGGTCGTGTAACTCGAGGCACGTCATTAACCACGCTCGGTTGTCGGCTATGGTGTGCCTTTTTTTCCCTCTCGTATCTTCGCCTGGGGCTGCTCGGGAACTCGGCTGGCATGAATCCAGTCATTAACGACTCCGTTCTAAGACGCTTTACCCCGAAATAAGACGAAAACAAACCATTCGGCGCGAGCTGTCGGTCGTTACGTAATTAGTATCATTCAAACCGCCGGGCCGAATGCTCGTTTCTCCTCAGAGATACGCCGAGAATAATGATCTGCCTCATTGCCCGCGTAATCATGATATCTTATATGCAAGCATGATAAAACGTGAGGATCGTCGACGTAGGCGCGATTTCTTTAGCCACCGGCGACGATACGTTATTTCGCCGCGAGTCGTTGTGTTAGCGAAATAACAACTCTAGAAATAATCACTTAATTTACGCATCGATAGTAAATTGATGCTAGAATAATTACTTAATTTTATGAGCACAACGATAATGATATCATCGAACTAATTTATTTGTTTAATAACGCTAAAATAATTATTCAGTTTATAGACTGGAGATAATAATGCTGAATGATTAACGTTTACAAATTGGTGGTGAATATAGATATGTTATATCTAATGTATGATATTCGAGGCATTTACACTGAATATACGTGAAAATTTATCTGAAAATTTAGCGGTAAATTTCACGATATAGAATGTATATTTCGAGATCTCGTTATGAATTACATGCAACCTCTTCAATTTGAATCCATATATTACGAGAATAAAAATATGAACTCTCATATTTTTTCGAAAGTTGACACGCGACACTTTGAAAATAAAAAGTTCTTACCACCTTCGAGCCGCGGAGTGAGATTGATCGTTCCAGCCGTGAAACCACGCACGTATGGTGCAGTTGTGAAATATTAGTGGCTCGCATTTTCCGTCCCTTGGGTTCCCGTGTGCCAGCATCGCCTTGCAAAAACATAGTATCACTCCAACTAGCGCAAATACCGACCGTAGTGCAACTCCCAGTTGCCACACTGCAAAAATCCACTCGAACGTTGCATGTGTCGTTTGAATAAAACAAAAGACGGCGAGGCATCCACAGCTATTCATAGCATCGGGCGCAGTTTACGTCAAAATAAAAAAAAATATATCCAAGCATGTGTTACGGAATACCAAAAACCGCGATATCCGATTTGCGTATTATTTGGAAAAATACACGTGGACGCGCGCGTTAATGTTCTCCATCTGATATTTTGCGAACTATCCGTGAGCTCCTCGATTATCTATCAGCCCGATTATCTTTCCCCCAAAAATAGATAACTGACCTATTTCCTCGCGTGACTCTAGACTTAAAGTATTATATATCTGGCTTGGTATCGCATGCACATGCCGGATTAGGTCAATGCGTCGGAGTTTCGTATTTCGAGCAATTCAACTGCGGACGGTATTACCAAAGTGAATACCACAAATATCATAATTGATTATTACATATATATAGATTGAGTTAAGACCGAGGTTTCACGTCGCGGGAGGTCAGTATTGAATTTACATTTGTTTAACGCGAATGCGGATGAACGTAATGTCAGTAATGTTCGGCCAATGAGGACAGTGCGAATTAATGATGCGCCGGGACAAATGCATCATCTACATGTTGATTAGCGGTCGGCCTATTGCCCGCAGCCTCCTTTAGGACGCACTGGAGCTGGACCTCGTGTGTACGGAATGGAAAGCAGTATTCGCCTGTTATTAACGTTCTCGGTGGCCATGAGTTACGTTTACCGAACAACCTGTGTTGGCTGACGCCTGGAACACGAGTATACGAGTATACGTCCATTGACCAGCTAATATTTTCATTGTCAGTCAATTATCGCGCACACGAGCTGCATGAGCGCGACGAACGAGCCATGCGAGCGTGCATTTGGAATTTCATATTTGATGATTGGCATCACTTAGGAAATTCAACACGTTCGCGCCGGAAGCGGATACAATTATGCTGTATATTTTGCCCGTGGCATTGTTCGTAAATTTTTACTCTGCCCCTACCAACGTTAATAACAATTTTGCATAATTTTTTTTTTTCACGAAATTCACACGGTTTCGCGACATGTTTAATTATATATTCACGAGTTTTTAAGTGAATGATTGGCGGTAGCGTAAATATTTAATTACGAGCAAGTTTAATTAAAATTATTCCGAGTTGATGGGTTTAAAGGTATTAATTTTGATTCTAATGGAATTGAGATAATGATGAGAAAAAATATATTATTATCTAAAAATTATCTAAAAATATGTATAGAGAACTTTTTTCAAGTAAAATATCAATATTTGATAACTTAATGCTTTAATATTATATATTTAATCATATATTTAATGGAGAAATTTTCTTAAGTATATTTTATTTACAATAAAATTATAATATCTGAATTTTTTATTAGACCGCACGCTGTTATTATAAATCGTTCTCATTTGTCTACATTGATATACTGACAGGTACATTTAAAATGTCAGCATTATGTTTTGTGAGTAGTAAAACCATCCTGGCAAAATTCCGGGGCACGCCTGGCGAAAGGATCTACGACTCTGGGAAATTCTCTCGACACGATTCCGACATGGGGCGTAGGAGAAAAAAAAAACGACTCCGAGAGTATATCTCTCGAAACGCCGAGGTAAATTAACCGTTAAATCGAGGTTTCGTCCGTGACGTCTTCGAGAAATTCACGAAACGAGAAGCCACGCTTGTCGTCGCCACGAAAGAATTCTCTCTTTCTCTTCCAATCTCTCTCCCTCGTCGGGAAATGTATTTTCAGACCGCGAAGAACGTTAACGACCACGTTGTTCCAGAAACAGATTTATTCTGTCAGCGCATTCAGCAACAGTAATAGCAAATCTATTTCGAAGTTTCGCGAACGCGCGCGCGTATGTGTGTGTGTGTGTGTGTGTGTGTGGGATACGCATCGAATAATATTTTGTTTCTTTTTTTGTAACAACTTGTATATTCTAGGTAGTGAATAACGATACATGCGAGAGCGATTACGCACAGTACCGCGAATCAATCACTGTTACGAATTAAATTTTGATAGCTCATCAATATATCATTAAACACGAAAATTTATGAAGAAGCAGTACAATATATGAAAGAATTAGTTTAAATATAGAAGATTTCTGTGAATACTTATTTTATGTATGTGTACACTCATTTCACATTTTTTATATCTGACATAAGATATTCAATGTTTTTCTCCTTTCTTTCTCTCTGTTTATTTTTCCGATAAGCAATTAGATGACTTTATTTTTTATAATAAATGAATCTTGATGCAAGAATTATGCATAAGATGCGATATCAAAAAAAAATATTCAGTGGAAAAAATATTCAGTTATATCAATACATTTTTTTTGGAAAAATACATTTTTCCGATACGAGCTATATATACGATATCAGGCAGATGAATTTAACCACAATGCAATGCGATGGTTTTGATTTCTCATGGAAACCGCAATAATTTCGATTTGAGTATTCACTAGAAGAGAAAGAAATAGTTGTTTTTTTTTTTATATTTTACGTGTACGTGTAACATATTTTACATGTCAAGGTTAACGATCACACTAATCTTGTCACACGAGCGAGGAAATATCTCGCATAGCTAAGCATACCGTTTCTTTTCGCGAGTAATAGGAGTCATTACGTTCGTCCGCTTGTTCTAACTTGTCGCGATCGCGCACGAAATTCAAACTCGACCCGCGGCTCATCCTTCACTCCGCCGGGCCTCGGTGTTTCATTAGTCACAAAACCGAGAACGGTGATTCAGCAACGTTACTGCGCGAGAGACAGCGAAGTATACGGTATCGGGTGCAAAGGGGTCGTGCGAAACGGGCCTAAAAGACCCGCGATCAATTTATAGACCTCCGCGGCACGTTCCTTCCCCGCCTCTAATCCCCCGTCTCGCACCCTCTTGTCAATCTATCTTTTGCTCTGACACGTAAACTTACACTGGACCTACTTCGCAATGCGATCTTCTTGTTTTATACTTCGCATTTGACTAGTAACTTTAGTTTATCTTAATTTTATTTCATGTAATACTCGCAATAAAATTTAAATACCCGAGCTATTAATTATATCTTTTTTAATTAATATTATTTCACTTATATATATTTCGTAATTTGTGTCATTGGGAAAATGGAAAGGTCATTGATTTAATCTTGACATTTGAAAATATAGGACAAGCCTAATTTTTTCTAAATGTATAAATATTAATAAGAGTTACACAAATCTAAAATAAAACATCGTTGAATATATGAATGTAACTCATATGTAAATTCATAAAATTGAATTTTATTTTACAGCGAGAATTTAAATCAGTCCTTCTAATTTTAAGAATTGATAAATTTTTTTTCCGACTAACGCGATTTAATATTAAAAAAAAGAAGAGAGAGGGAATTTTTGTCTCAGAAGATATAATAAATTCTATTTCATTCAACTCAACGAACGGTATTCTCTATTCACGAAATTGTCGCGGCTATAACGGTGTCGGAATGATCCTGACACACGAGATTAATTGCCGGCAATCTCGCATTAGATTATCGCGCACGTTAAAGACGTGCGAGCGCAATATCACAAGTCTACCATTATCGCTTTGAAAAAAAAAAAAAGAAATGTTCACTACATAAAGAGCAGCTTGGTGCGAGAGTTTCGTTTTTCGAATGTTCGTCGCCTTGATCGCCGCAGAGTATATACTTACGTAAAGGGATATCGCGCGCGCAACACGTAACTAATGTCGCCGTCGTGTATCACTTTACGTCTCCTTAGTAATGTCTTCCATGCAAATCGGTCGTCATTATGTGATTCCTCGTGCGTTTCCTTACAAATTTCTAAACAGTTCTCGCTCTGCTCCACCAGCGATATCTCTTTTCGCGTTAATAGCTCTTTATATAATTGTCCCTGGCTCTGGTGGGAGTATTGAGCTGTTAATTACACGAGGCTTACTCAAGTGTATTTAATATCGTTCGAGTCGTGCGAAGTGATGCAACAAAGGCGATCCGTAGTAGGCGAGGTATGCGGTAATTAAGGTTACGCGGGACTTACTCACGCTTAATTTGGATCCCAACCACAGACATTTGTCAGACTTGTCCCGAAGGGTCGCGGTCCTTCAAACTCGACATCGACATGCCTCCGCCTTGTTCGTTCGCTTCGGGATTAATGCCGGGTCGTCTCCACGGTCGTTCGCAGCATATGAAATTCCACGGCGAATGGATGGCATCTTCTAGTCGACTTGCACCGCTACCGACTAAGTGCATCCTCCACGGCGTCTAATATCGTCATGGCCGAAGCCGAGGTATAAATGGCGAATTTGCATGGTTTTCGGTTGACGACCACGTTCCTTGATGAATCATCAGGAGCGAATAAGTTGTTTCTTACGTCTTCGCCTCTTCTATCTTTTCTCCAATCAAAAATATTCTCGTTTCTTATACATTCGTATTATTTATAATGATGTACACCTACGTATACTGGACGGATAATGTGGGTAGAGCTCGCGGTTCATGGAATAGATTACGAGAAATTATGAAGTGAGAATCATCCAGGTGCTATATATATAAAACGTGAATAAATTTATAGGATAGAGGAAGATAAACTATAGAAAAAGAATTGATTGATTTGTCGTAAAATATAAATGCGTCGCGTTGCATATTACAATTTTAAAGTGTCTTCTAAAGTGTTTTCTTGAGGGTCGATATTCCTGGCTTGCTGTTCCCATTAATACGTTAAGCGAACGCAGCGGTGGGCGTTACAATCCTTGACGGAGGTCGCTATAATTAGAGATGACCCGACTTGATACCGTCCTGGCGAAACCCCCGAAGATTCTTGGCGATGTGTCTTTCCGACTTCTTCGCTCTGCTTTTCCAATCGTCACCGGCTTGGAAATTAATTCACCTCTGAATAATATTCCCCACAGAATGGCGGTCCTTGAATTGATATTCGTCCGCTGCAATTAACACAGATTCTGTCTGATGTTGATGCTTTAATGGAAAATTGAATTATTTGAGAATACAAGTAGATGCAGGAGTACATAGAATAAGTGCACCGATAAATAACTAGTTTTCCAATAAGTTTTCTCATTAATTTTAATAATATACACTTCCGAAGTGTATAGTAGTAGTGTTGGAAGTAATTAGGAAAATTCTCAAATATGAAAAAAAATTTAATCGCATGACGATAATTATTAAAACCTCGTTAAAAAAATCTACAAGTGTCGATATTGGAAACCATTATTCACCAATATTCGTTCTCATTATTAAACAAATTCTATAATACTTTATACGCGATATCTTAAAATATTTTTGAAAAGTCTCGCTTTCAGCGCACATTTTGTGTGA
>Ga0157363_1003094_pt1 | contig 14913 bp, 8 predicted proteins | sample AttsexASBM1_FD_111477 | JGI IMG/M metagenome (GOLD analysis project Ga0157363, IMG submission 111477) | Fungus gardens microbial communities from leaf cutter ant in Ribeirão Preto, State of São Paulo, Brazil - Atta sexdens ASBM1 | ecosystem: Host-associated > Fungi > Mycelium > Unclassified ...
ATAATTGAGAATATTTGATTTAAGTAATATATGATGAAAAGAGAAGCTAGTATCTATAAATTCTAGCTCGATCCTATGTACAATGTAATTATATCTATTATCGGCGACTTTATTACCTTTATTATTAATATTATTATTACACTTATTATATTGTCTTTATTATTATTAACATTATTATTGTTTTGTAACATGATTATTGTCATTATTACTATTATTACTATTATTATTATTACCATTATATTATTACATTTGTCACTATTATCATTACGGTTGCAGTAAGTTTAAGCGCCGCTTTCATTATTTTATTCCGATATTAAATTATTATCACAGATGTTTTTAAAGGTTAAGGAAATGCCAAAGTTGTTTAGGTTTATAGCCGCTGATTTTGCATCGCGCGACGTGCCCATTGAGGTAGAGGAATCGTTTAATCAGAAAAATTGTAGAAACTGCATTTCTCACTAAAGACTATCTTGATACTGATCGTAATCTAAACTGTTAAATTAATCGATCCTACGGACAATCTTGGAAAAAAATATTCCAATCGGTAGAATTCCTGCTTCGATGGTCACCTCGCAGCTACGTCAAGAATATCATCAGCATGCTTTGTTCGTTGATTATATTTATTGTCGTCACGGTGTCGAACCGTGCTCGGCTTTCGCGGGATCGATACTAAATATTGATCCAGCGAAAATCGTCCCGCGACCTGACCGAGGCGCAATCAGAATCGAATTTCCGTTTTCTCTCGTCCTCGTCCAAGACTGAGGCTTTCGGGCGAAGCGACGATTGTTCTACAAGTTTTTGCGTTCCGTTTTAAGTAGCGAAATAATTTTTCTTTCTACCCTTCCTTTTGTTTTTCTCGACGACGCCTCGTCGGCATAAACGTTTTCGAAGAGAACTGTTCCTAAAGAGAGATATATATATATATATACATATATATATATAAATATACGTAGGCAATAAGGTAAAAAACGAAAATAATTTCGCGATATGTGAGAGAGACGACGAAAGAATGCGAGTATCGATGTGATTGCGTGTCTTTATGTGATTTCATTGTGCGTGTTACCTTCTCGTTCCGGGGATGAATGTTGCGCGTGTGCGTGCGGTCGATGGTGAGAACGCGAAAAAGAACATAAAGCGATTTAAAAAAACTCATATCAGATAGTTCTCTCGATGTTAGACGTGTACGGCCCTAGATAAAAAAAAATCTCGTTATCTAGTTAAAAGTTTGTTAGATTGATTCCTGAAATACGTACATGCCAGGCTCCGCGTTTATACAACATAAATGTAAATAATGGCACTGCCCGTAGCGATGATTCGGAAGCAGAAAGAGAGCCGCATCGTCGAAAAGTTATTTAATGATCATAATAAAAAAATAATAAGTTTACAATTTTTTTTCTTTTTTTGTGCAACGATGTGTTTTGTCGTTCACAATGATCGTGAACGAAAATTGGATCTAAAACGATCGAGCGAGATATGGGGATGATAATCCCCTTCGAGAATTCGCGGAATGAATGGAGAGAGAAAGAGAGCGAGAGCGAGCGAGCGAGAGAGAGAGAGAGAGAGAGAGAGAGAAAAATTTTTGATCGAGCACCGTGTGTGTAATCGATGAAATAAAAATTCTGCGGCACGTCACCATACATGAATACGCGTACTTTGATTTCGGAAAATTCTTCCTCCTTCTCTACTTCCTTTTTTTTTATTCACATTTATCCCACATAGGACCAAATTCCCTGCCTCATCAAAACAAAGGAGTGACATGTGTCAAATGCAAATCTCGCGGCGGGCGATCGAATCGGCGGGATGCGACGAGGACAATAACGAATTTAGGCGACATGAAAGAATATCTTTATGCTAGTGAGATACACGATAAACGCTGTAGTCGTGATAAATCGTAATGCGAGTCCGATATGGAAATTGCTACTGACAATTCCTGCTTCATTCGCACCAGTCGCGAAATGGTATTTAACGTGTAATCTAAAATATGATATTGATAAACTCCTCATTATCTCGATTAATTGATGTATTGATAATAAATTAATCTGACTGTCCTGTCGTATCCTCCGGTTGGTTTCTAACGTTTCTACAGGGTAAATCACATAAAATGCTAAAAGATAATCCCAAAACGAACATCAGGAGTATAGTCGAGCAAAGTATCTAGGCAGTCGATATAATTTAAAGCTACGAAGTATTTCCTATAATTATAATAAGAGAGCGAACGGAAGAATTTTTTTCCATAGAGTCGATTACGGGAAAAAGAGATGCAAAAGGGAACGATAATATCGTAGCAGAGAAATTGGATTTTTAGGAAATCTTCTGATCCAGGGTAAATAATCCGAAGCTCGGTTTCTAGGGATAGAATATGTGACTGGGTTAAACCTGGCATTGAACACTTTTAACCGAGAATCGACATTAAGGCAATACGAAAAATAAAAAAAAACCCAGGCATCTCCGAGTAAACTCCGGCCGAGGCTTGCGACAAACGTTGGCCGAGCTTTACCTCGCAGGGGTCCCTAATTGTAAACATAGCAGATACGGTGTATGTCTTGTGCGATTCAAATAAACGACATTGTTTTTAAATAACCTATACTATTTGAGTTTCTTTCATTCTTATCCTCTTGCCTATCTATCCTTCCAGTTTTGGTACGCCAATTGTGTAAAAAATTAATCCTTATAAATCTTTGTAATTATATATATATATATATATATACTCTATGTCTACTATAATACGTATGTTTCAATTTTAAATAAAACAATAATTTGGGACATTTTGTGTTTTTTAACTTTTCGATATAATATCTTCAGAATCAATAATAAAGAGTTTAGATCTTCATCAATTTAAATATAAAATTTTTATCAATTTTACTATATTTATAATTATAAATTTCTAAATTTCTAGAAAAGTCAAAATTTTTCGCGGCTGATGATAATCACACACTTTTTTGTATTTGTATTCATGAAGTCATTTATAATTAATTATATATATTTTAAATTATCATGGTTAATTCTTTGGAAAATGAGCGACTTTTATAATTATCTGTCTGCGACATTAATTTCCGATACGCGTCTGTCAAACGTGCGCGTAGAAAGCTCGTTACATAAATTGTTTAACTCGTCCCGAGTCATTATCATTCGCCGCCCATTGCATAATACGTTTCGCAACAGTTTAAAACATAATTAAAATGAATTCATCACGTCACATCGTGATAACAGAAGAAATATTCCAGCATTTTTTTGTTTCGCTATCAATAAATATAATGTAAATATTCTATTAATAAATCTATTCATTATCAACACGATCTTTAATATTAATTGTTCTATTGTAGTAAATCTACTTATTGTCAATATGATCTTTAATATTAGTTGGTTTTTAAATTTATAATTTACAATTCGTAAATAAAATATTGTAAAGAAAAAAATGTATATATGTACCATATTTACTTATTTATACAGCCGTTGCGTTGTTAAAAATCGCGTAACTGTTTAATAAGGAATCAATTGTGCCATCTAGCGTGAAGCTGTAACGATGCAAGCAAAATTTCAGGTAAGGACAATCATGCAGCATCTAAACGGAAATACTCTTGTATATCGGGTTGCTCTTTCAAAGGCTTGTTAAGGGTAGTTGGCTTATATTAACGTTCATTTTTCAAAAATCTATTTCAATTTATAAAAAATAGATAATAATTGTTTAAATATATTCTCTATGTCTTTTTCTTTAATGTTATTATCAATAAAATTGTTGTAAATTAATAATTAGATAATAGATTAATTATATTTCTTATGTATCTACGAAACAATTATAATGCATGATACAATATGTGATACACAATTTTAATAAATGCCACATAAAAAATAAATTATTTTCGTAAAATATATGATATATTATATTTATGATATATGTATATATATATTATATATATATATTGTAATTATATATATATATATATATATTATATTTATATAAATATATAACATTAGCATGTATTAAATTTATATGTACAAATTTGTACAAGCTTTCAAATAAGTCTTTTTTCTGCTAAGGAAAAGAAAGAATTTTAATTTTCCATGTCGAAGAATTTGCTAATTCATTCTCCTATATTCTATTAACTTGCGAAATTATGTATTCCATTATTTTTTAAAAATATAACAAATTATTTAATAAGACTTTCGTGAATCAAAAATAATCATTTATATCAACATCTAATTTGAAAAGATCTTGAACAAATGCAGATCTAAAAAAAATTCTTTTATATTAATTTATCATTTAAAAATGGGATAAAAAAAATCATCGTTGCTTTGTCTTCTACTCCCAATTCGCAGGAGTAAACTATAAAATACTCATATCGATTCAACATTATCGCCGTTTCTTATTTTCAGTCCTATTTTCGCTTGCTTCGCTTTCGCATCGAGATCATTCCATGGATTCCTCGAAAATCTCAAGCGAAATATAGATCACTATGTCCGGGATCTACCATCAACATCAGATTAATCTGCTGCTCAGTAATCGAGAGAAAGAGAGAGATAGAGAGAGGGAAGAAGAGGAGGAACAGCTTTCAAAGCTTTCTCGGTACACGTCTGCCGGTCTCAGTCCGTGTTTCGTGGCAATCGCCTCGGCGGGAGCAAACAGCGGCATCAGAATGCAAAGTTAGGACAATGCCGTTAATTTTTGGTCGGCCCCCATTGTTCCCCGGGCATATTCATCTGTCAACTGGCGAACCGACTTCTGACACGTTCTGCAGTCGACGCATTCGCGCGATCGAGCCGGAAGGATCGAGACGTCCCTTTCTAGTCAATCCCTGATTCCTGCTGCGAAACATTCTCACCTATCTAGTTAATGTTGAAAATTTCGTGTATATGCGAGTGTGTATAAAAAAAAACGCGAAATTAATCTTAGGCAGCCGAAGAATTCACTAAGTTTCCACGGATGATCGCGGTCAATAGTTTCGCCGGTCTCTCCTTGGGTCGTCTGAATGCGTGTTAACTAAGGTGACGTCACTACAATGGCGGACACTAATCTGCACGTCAGAAACAGAGGTGCCTCTGCATTCACTTCCTTTGCCAACCCTTTGCTCCGCCGCTTCCGTCCCTGATCTGTCGGTTTCCCAGACAAAATATGTCAAACACTTGCACCACCCCCGAATTCCATTGCGACCATTTCCGCGTCGTAAATAGCAGGAATTTATTCTTATCGCGACTATTTTCTGCCTCAATAATAAACAAGTAGCGAATTGCTATCGTCTATTTTCATAAACAAATGTTTTCATGTAAAAAGTATTGTAATAAATACTACTTACCAATTACGTGTTTCATTTAAGTGAAATTAGAATATTTATAAACAAAGAAGCAATTACAATTGCACAGAATTTATAAAATTATTTGGAAAACAAAATTATTTTATATAAGATTATTGATATTAAATATTCGTAAGAAATTCTTCGACCTACTGCACTTTTATCTAATCGTTAAAATGTTTATTCATTGTAATAAAATTATTTGAATTGTATTTGAAAATATACTAAACGACGTATGTAAATATCGATAAACATTTTTTAGATGTCTGTACAATATAAAATTTATGTAGATATTTGAAAAACAATGCTTATAAGATGTAACATTATTATATCTTTTCAGTTGTTATTCAAAATTTATCACAGACTTTAAAATAATGTAATGTATATTATTGAATAAAAAAATATCAATCATAATAAAAAAAAATTTTGCCAAATCAGCAAGTACGAATAAGTTTACGTTTACAGACAGTTCTATCAATATGAATAATTTCTGATTCACGCGATAATACGCTGTTGCTTGTGGTACCTCGCTATTCCTGTTTCTCGCACCCACAGTACCCGAACTCGAAAAGCACCGATGCAGTACACGGTTGCCTGCTAATAGGAGGTACAGTCCAGTCAATAAAACCATCAGCTATAGTGAGCTTAGGGCAGGGTTGCTATACACCCTGCAGCATAAGAGAATTTCAAATATCGACGTTGAGTTAGAATCCTGATTCGTACTCGCTAACTGATGAAAAACTACTCGTACGCATTAAATACTTGCATTTACTTGCGATACAAAGTTATAATTTTTAAATTTTATTTTGTTCTACATCAATCCTATCAAAATTGCAATATATATTATCAAGGCACTATATCAAAATATTATTCATAAAATTCTCTCTTTATAAATTATGTAAATTTGGATAGTGAGAGAAAAATTATGTAATTTTTTAAAGAAAATTAAATAAAATTTATAAATTTGCCAGTTACTTTTGTACTAATTATTTTTTATTGTGATACAAAATTATTTTTATAGATAGACGGTCTAACTTCAGCTGAAAAATTTAATTAAACGTATTTTTTTGTAAAAAATTTAATTAAATATTAATTGTCATTTTTTAATTACAATACTTTGTAAAAAAAACTTTACACTAAGATATATTAAATAAACAAATGAGCAATTAGTCAGTTTATAGAACATCAAGATAATTTCATTAAACATAATGACCCTTTATCGCACATTGCCATGGTGCGTTGTTGCCTCGGTGTCTCCGTGTTGTTATCTCGCGGAATTTACAATTTTAATTCAGCAAGTCGCTCGCACAGTCCAACAAAAAACTCACGGTAACGGAGGTTAAGTGCCTAGGGAGACCATGAAGCTCGAAGTTTGTTAGATCGCGGAATTAGTCGGCTGTTAAGCCAGATAAGCAGTCAACATGGACGAAAACAATTGCGCTGGATTAGCCAGGATATTCCAACGGCGACAGCGACGCCTCGTCCTCGGTCAAAAGATTAAGTAATGATCATTCGTCTTCCGTTTAAAGAGGTTGTGTGTTTCGTGTATATCGCCCGCCGACTGGGTTGGCGGGAAGGGAGGAGAGAAAAAAGAAATAAAGAGAGCGAGAAGTCGTTTTATCTCGCGAGACCTCCGTGAGATCTCGCGGAGTTACTCGAGCAAATTTGTCGAATTATCTTATCGTTGAACATCTCGTCGTGTCTCCGCACCGCGATGTCGAATTAATTTCAATCTCATTACGGCCGATACTCTGCTCGCGACTCTGTCCCACTCAGTTTCTCGATAAAGAACCGGTGGGGAAGTATTGTCGAGCGGGATTCCTGATCTCGCTGGCTCTTTTCCTGAATTGAACGGATTAAATTCCTAGATCCATTACACTCGGATATTCTTGGACGCGCACACGGTAGGAAAAATTTGATCGTCGTGAACGCGGGATAATACAGTAATAATTGCTATTATTCTCATTCAAATCAAATTGATAGTATTGAATTTATTTTACGATATCGCCTATATTCCATTGCTGTAATTATCTAGACCTTCTCGATCAGTTTTACATTTCTCCAACACAACATTCAATAATGTATTTTCCGACTAAATACAAAAATTGCGCGCTAAAGTCCTCGCGGCGCGCTGTTTACATGGTTTATGAGTGTAATGTACAATTTGCTCAAATAAGTATTTTTATACGACGCAACATACTGTGTGTTGTTATTTTCTTTATTTTATCGCAGAAAAAGAGACAGAGAAAGAGAGAGAGAGAAAAAAAGAGCGCTATATAATTCAATTTCCGTGAGCGTGCATCCTGTTAAGGTACAGATCAGCGATATTTCCCGGCGACAGAATCCACCCCCGAAAGGTCAGCATTCGTCTGAGAGAAGGGTGGATTTGACCAATCGGACGCGTGGGTTGGCCACCCTTCTGCACTGACCAATCGAGATTCTGTACGACGTGCCTATTCGCACGATTCATTTGCGCGTACATGCTCTAACGAGCTAACATCGCCGCGTCGAGTTTGAGAAAAATCTGCACTTAGGTTATACGTGATTAAAAAAAGATACTTATCGAAGAAAAGTAGGACGAAATTACACTTCATATCGTACAAATGTTATCTCACTTTTTGAGATTTCTCTAAAGATTCACATAACAGATCTCTCCAAATACATATATAGTAAATGCAAATTTAACATTCAATGATCATTTATTGTAATAAAATTATGTACCCAATTTTTTCGGGAATAATATCTTATTAGAACTGATTGTTTTGTGAATTCTAAGTTCTGAAGTAATAGAAATCTATATTTTCTCCTCTCTGCGGAATTAATATTATAGAAATATCTTCAATATATATGTCTACACTTAAATACAATTACTATGTATATTATCAATAATGAAGTAGCATTATATTGATTGACAGCAACCTCACATTAACTGGCTACAACTAAATTTGGAAAACATAATTACTGCAATAAAATTAACATAATTGTAAAGAAAAATGGTATTAGAAAATGGTATTAAATGTAATAAATTAAGATAGAATACATTAAGTAATAAATGATTTTTCAATTCTATAATATATGAATGAATTATAAAAAGCGAGAAAAATAAGTTGTTGGTTTTATATAGTGGCGCTAAAATTTAAATCCAATTATACAATCAAATAGAGCGTGACAGTATAAATAAAGCGAGTCGCAGCAAAGTGTATCACGGATTCTTTATACATAACAGTAAAAAAATGACAAACAAACTTAACATCGTCATCAACAAAGGCAAAATTAAATCACACTTTATTTTAAAAATAGAAGCGTAATTAGTTGCAACGTACATAAATTAAATTGTTAATCAAAATTCTCTCAAATTTCCGTTTCGATATTATCGTTAAAGGCGCGAGTGCCGCGTGGCTTTTGCAAAATTCAGACTCGGCGGTAGGAAGGTAGGTATACCAGGTCGGCGAGATAATAATGATGAAGTTCGGTGTCCGTGTAGCCGAGTGGCTGGCGAGACCGAGGAGGGTTGAAGCCGGCGGAAGGAGAAAGGCAACTCCGTCCGGAGGGGGGAGGGGCGGTGGTGGGTTATACATTTGAGTACATAAATGTATGTAACTCCGAGTTTGTGTTGGAGTGGGCGTCGGCCATCTTGTCCGGTGGGTATTGACCGAGGCGACCGCCAGGCAAGAGAGACATGCCATGGCGGACAAACCACCCTCTAGCTACTACCTCCGGCATTAATTGCTCTTATTAGTTAAATCCGCGCGCGTACTCGTCATCGTTGCCGTTGTCGGTGTCGGTGTGACATGACGCGGTGACATGCAACGGAAAAATATCAGTCTTGTCAGAGGATTGTTCCTTGTTTACTTGCGTATGTTAATATTGGCATGCGCGTGGAGAAGCCGGAGGGTATAGTTGAGGACAATGTAAATACATGTTATTTACGATGTGCAAAATTCATATGAGCGAAAGAGTTGCTTTTACTTACGAGAAAAGCGTGTATACGTTGCGGCCGATATACAATTTGCCACGTTCATTCTTTGAAATCCTCAAGTCAGGTAAAGAATTACTTATTATTGAAAGACTAGAAGCTATTAAACTGCAATTGTACGTCTTGGTTCAAGTGCCGTTGAAAGTATTAAAGTGACTATATTGGAAATTTTATTACTACTGTTCTTGTGGAAAATTTAATGGTGCCACTTGAACTATCAATATAATTTTTAATAGTAATTTCGTTATAGCCGCGTAACTTGATAATGATTTGCTGTATGATAAAATTATAATAGAGAAAATCTTTAAATTAATATTATAAAGGAAATATATGTAATTATATATTTCATTATTACGTAACTGTGAATTTTATATTTATCGATTATCAAAAGCATTAATTCGCCGTGTTCAAATTTAGATTTCACTGTGATATCAAAAGTGGAGTTGTCCATCTCTCGAGCGATAAATACAAGATGACACCGAGGATATTAGATTCAAAATCTCCTTTATAAGGATCTCCTTTATAAGGTGCAATTATTATACGAAATTAGCCGCGGTTAAACTCACCGGTAACGAAACGCTTGACAAGCCCTCACAGCTGCATCCTTAAATAAAAGTTTCGCCCGTCGGAACTTTACCGATATAACGCTCAACCTTTCTCAACATAATTTATTCCACTGTTTTGATTTAAGTATGTACTTATCAAGATGCATAATAAAATACGAACCATTTAAAAATTATTTGCATTCGGATGGCTAATCGCTGAAAAAATTTAGTAAGATTCGTAAAGTTAATCAATAATTATTATAAAGTCGCTATCTTTTATCATTCAGTACATATAAATTAATTCTAGTATGTACGTCACTCTAAGAAATTTATAACTATATTATTTTTGCAACAGATTAATTGCCACGAGACACTTAATTGATTCACTTAAACATTCATATTATACTATAAGTGTTATCGGTATCTCATCTGTGTTATTCCTATAGGAGAAATAATTCACCGACGATTATTGTATTTTCGATTTAACCCATATTCCAGTCAAATCTCGATATATTGGTCTTATATTCTCGGAGCGTGTTAAAATTCACAGTACATTCTTGATTTTCACCGTCATCTATTCGTCTCGTTGCCTTTGAGTTTTCTTTTCTTCATGCTGTCGCGGTATCCTCCTAACGGTTAGATTCGTTTATATCACGTAGAGCCGTTTATATCATTGAGAAAAATATAATATAATACATTTTTACAAAAATATAATACATTTTACAGAACGAATGCAACGGAACATTTAGAAACTCAATGTACTAAACAAGATGTTTAGTGAAAACCACAGGAAAAATTTTATTTTCCTCTCGAATTTAAATTTACTATTTGCATCTATGTTATTCGTGGCATCCTGATTGTATCTCCACTTGCAAGTCCTTTGCCTGGGTAAAAGATCTTAACATCGTGAAACTTCTCACGTCCAACTGACTTACGTCTTTTGGGTGTCCTGCTTCCTCTATCGTTTATTTTCAAGCACGATTCTAGGTAGCTATTTATTCGCGGTGAGCAATGAAATTCAAAATCGCAAAGTTTCATTACTTTTATAATCAACTAACAAAATGTATTTAATTCTACAAGCATATGCAGCTTAGCATATCAAAATAATTCTATAAGTTTAGACATTTATTTTTTTATCTATTAATAGTTTTATACACTAAACAAATTGCACCATGAATAATATTAAAATTTTCTATTTCAAATTATGTTATGTTGTTCCGATTAAAAAACTTTTGATCGAATAAAAACATCACATAAAAAAGCATCGCGCGATTCAAGAGATGAATTTATATACAACTTTTACATAAGGTGAAAACAGAATTGTGTATCAAAGGATTAAAGATTGAGCTCGACGACATCGAGTTTCATATTTAATTATAATGAACGTCATGTTGCTTATTGTCACAAGCACGATGTTCGAAATTCAACTCGTTTGGGCCGGTGCGAATGGAACTGAGAGAAACAACGAGTGTTGCTCTGCGGTTCGCGAAAATTCTGAAGGTACGTACGTCCGTTCGTTCGTCCGTTGTTCACTTCGCCTCGCATCGCTTCGCTTCGCCACGCCGGCAAAGAGAAAGCGTGTATACGCAGGAGCTCTAATTCACGCCCGGTATTTCGCGCGGCGTGTATTTTAAGGCTGGTCCCGGCTCTAAAATTCCACCCTTGCCCCTAGCGCCTAACCTCAACCCTCTCGCTCTCGCTTGCCCCTTTCAATTTCTATCTTTCTCTTCTCCTCGCTGTCGCGGTATCTCTGTTTCCCTCAAATATTCGTTCTCTTTGTCTCGCCTTTATTTTCTCACAACATCACGTTTGTCTCTCTCTCTCTCTTTCTCTCTCTCTCTCTCTGTTCGTTCTGCTCACTCACTCTTGTGTGTTCCGTTCCTCCGTTTCTCTCCCTCTCCCTTACTCTCTCGATCGTTTCTCTCTCCCTCGTACGCGAGAATAACGCAAGCTAGGTAGTACGTACGTACTTGGTACTCGTAGTAGTGAGTATAGCGGCTGTGGATATAAAGGTTGTTCAGCGCCAGGGCAGAGAGGGCGACTAGGGGGTGAGGTGACGGGACAGAGGAGGACGAGAGCGAGACAAATCGAGAGTCAGAGCGAGCGTGGAAAGCGCGACGGAGAGACAGTGTGTAGTGGCAAATGCGAACGAAAGGAGAGAGAATAACCGGGAGAGAGAGAGAGAGAGAGAGAGAGAAGTAGAGAGTAAGTGAGAAAGAGAGAGAGTCGAGGTTCTTGGACTCTGTGTAGTGGTGCAAGGGTTCGTTCGACCCTTAAGGGGTTGTGGCTAGCGTCAGTCCCCCGCTGCCCCGACGCTCAGCCACCACCGCGTCCCCTTTACCTACCGCTACCTCCACCTCCTCCTCCTCCTCCTCCTCCTTTTCCTTCTACATCTCCTGCACCACCACCCTACCCCCTTTCCATCTCCTCTTCTACCGCTACTCGTCGACCACCCAGTTAGCCACCCTTGTAGCCACCCTACGGCGAGCAAAACTACCCTACCGCCGGCGGCCATTTTACTCTCCCCTCGCCCTGGACTCGCCAAATTGTAATCCGAGTCCCTGGAATTCCGGGCAGAGCAGCCGTGGTCCGGCCTCAAAGGAGGCTTCCTTCGCCCTCTCGACATACCCCAGGATAATGATTAACGGAGTACTCCTCTTTCTAGCCCTCGCGACTCCGTTCCACACTTCGCAGAACAAACAGAGACGTAGTCGCGTTGCCAAATAATGGCAGCGAAACGCGCGAAAATCCTTCATTTAACTCCGACACCGAGTCAACGCGAATTCACGAGCGATGTTTTTATGGATACCGGCTTTGACACGACAGCATTATGCGGTGCGAATTGTTATGTAAATATGAAACTGCGTGTTTTCTGTATCTTTGCATAAATATTAACAAAAGGAAAAACTTGTGTTAATGGAATGGAAATTCTTTCAACACACTAATGTAAGTTTTTTTTATACATATTAGTAGTATTATGTGTGTGCATGTTGTCCTGAAATTTATTCTTTTCTATAGTAAATTTATTTGATTGTTTAGTTGTTCATGCTTCTTTTTTAATATTATTTTTGCGCTTCATTAATATGCTTTGTTTTCGATAATATTATTCCAAAGTTATAGCATAACAAAGTTCATTAACTCTAAACAATAAATTTATATTTTCGAAAACAGCTATTTCTCCAAAATTAATTATTTTTCGGTATAACACACAACTTTCTATTTAGATATTTCATTAATCGCCATTTGCTCTTAATTAACACTTATACTGTAACATCCCGGCGTTATACGAGCCGAGAAATGCGAGGACAATAATTTTGTATCTCCACGTTCCGTCTTATCTGATTGGGCGAACGGTATCGGCGGGAAATTCACGATTATCTGTTTATGGGACGGTTAATAGGGATCGTGCCGAGTCGCAACAGCTCGAGCTTCGCGTCTGCCCGACGTCGGCCAATAATATCGCACGTACTTACCTGACGGCGCACCTGCAGCTAGCTGCATGAAATTAATGTCCGAGGAAGCAGAAGGTAGGATGGAGAAACACGGGAGCGCAGGATAGGGCCGGAACGATTCCTGGGTGGGGCGTTCTCTTGTTCCTTTATTTATCTCGCAATTCTCTGGGATTTGAGATTTGTGCGAGAATTGTATAGTATTTACAATTATTATTAATTACTGCGATCAAACAAAAATTTCGAATTGATCGACTATTCTCCACAGATCCGAGAATTAATTAAGTCTCAAATGACTCTTCGGATATCTTGATCGAGAAGAAAATTTCTTCTTTTTAACGAAATTGGCCATACATTCATCGGTCGTTTCTGTAACATAAAAAGAGAAAGAAAAATATTAGATGCAGTGAATTTACTTATATTTGGATCGCATTCGGAGTTTTATACGACGGCGTGTACGAAAAATTCTGGATAAAGAATAAACGACGAAACGGTTCTGTCACGGACTTATAAACGACGTGTCGCCTTCGAGCACTATTTATCTAAGTCCAAGGATAGATTTTATCGCCCTGGATATAATTTGTTGTGCAGCAACATTGGTGGTCGGCGCAGCATTTGTCATTCCGTGCGCGCGCCTCTGTGTTGACAGCGCTCGCCTCGTTCCCGGGGTGAAGTTCACCGAAGAAACCGGAATGAAACTGGATCAACCGGTAGTCTGGAACACCCTGTGCAGATTGACCACAATCGCCCGTGTAGACAAATTTACGACAGTGGTGATCAATTTGCTCAAGTCTTCGCTATTCTATATCATTCAATATTATTATATATCTAATAATAATGACATTTACGTTTGCATAAGCATTTCATAGATATCGCTTCATATGATAATAAAAACGTATTAAAGTAAACATCATATTATCTTTTTCATATCAGAACAGTTTGATTCTATTCGAATCAATATATATAAATAAGGGAAAACAATTACAGTATTTATTATACAGTATAAATTGATAAATTTCGCAAATAAAATTAATTCTTTTATATAAATACGCACGAATGTCCAATATCTTTCATTTTATTGTAAGCCTCATCATATGCTTTATGTTCCACAATCTGGAACTATATACGTTCTAGATTTAGACAGAATAAAGCAATTCTGTTCTCTGATTTCTCAGTATACATCTTCCAAGATTACTTTAATAATGGAGATCGCAAGACGGTCCCTTAACAAAAGCACGTGTCGTCGCGAACCACTCGTAATGTTTTACATCGCTCTTACAACTATCGACTCGATCGATTTATGGGATTCCAACTGATCGTTCATTTGAAGAATGCTCGTCGGCAACAGTAGATGCTCCGTCCAATTTTCCGGATTTCTCGTGCACGAACTTCCGCTCTGAAAACGAATCCGAGACGAAGAGATGAGAAAGAGGAACATGCTCTCAGGAAGGAGGGGAAGGGATTGACGTTTCTCCGTCGACGGTTTGCTCTCGAATACACGTTTGCACATATCAATATCGGCCATGCATGACAAGACGCCTGACTGGACACGACGATAAAAACGAAGAGAAACTCCTCTTACATTCTAACTGTTTTTAGATCCAGTCCGATACCTAGACAAAGTCGCGAAATACCATTTCTACCTGTTAAACAGA
>Ga0157363_1003095_pt1 | contig 14909 bp, 6 predicted proteins | sample AttsexASBM1_FD_111477 | JGI IMG/M metagenome (GOLD analysis project Ga0157363, IMG submission 111477) | Fungus gardens microbial communities from leaf cutter ant in Ribeirão Preto, State of São Paulo, Brazil - Atta sexdens ASBM1 | ecosystem: Host-associated > Fungi > Mycelium > Unclassified ...
ATATACATATTTTCTTCTATTTTTCTCGACCAAATCATTTAATTCACAACAATAGTGTTTCAAAATATGGTTTCAAATAATTCAATGTCAGTCTTACAAATATATGAAAAGAGGCAATAAATTATTTGAAAATTTTAAAATTTAAAATAGTTGAAAAAACTTCTGCACATATATGTATATATATATATAAAATCTAACTATATTTTATGTATAAAAAACAAGAAATTGAGTTGCGCCATTGCTTCTTCGATCATACAGTGTCTACAGAAAGATTTATTTGAACTCACAATTCCTATTTATATTTATTTCATTGAATTTAAATTTTGAATGAAAACTATTTTAATCACAAAAATTTAATTTAAATTCAATCAATTATATTTTTTAATTTAAAGAATCAATTTGGTTGAACTGTTGTAATGACTAAATTTATTAAATTTAAGAAATCTCTCTTTTATTTATTAAATGTTAAAAACTTTTCTCTCTGTTTACAATCAATTTGAATGTCCTACATAATTATTTCGATGATCCAACAAAATGATTTGTAGATCATCTATATTTGGTTAAATTTTTTAATACTTTAGTAAAACTGTCCTTTCCATATAGAAATTACGAAATTCTGTCAAAATTAAAAGAAATCAAATAGGATAGTACAAAATTCTTTCAATTATTAAAGAAAATTTTAATTCCGTCCAATGCTTTCGATTTATTCAACACGCATTTCAACAGATTTCAGTTAATATTCAAACGTGAGAGAAAACTTGCGTAGTCGCTCCAACGGATTAGCTTTTTCAGATAAAACGTACGGAAATTGTATGGAACATTGAGAGGAGCAACGGACTTTACGTTTACTCGACGTGGTTCGTTACAAACGAACTGTAAGTTGTGTGCGAGCGACCGACTCGTCTATTTTATTGTTTTAACGAGAAACGTGTACACCATAAATTTCGAATACAGTTCTCCACTGATGAAAATTAACATTTATCCGAATCTCTGATTTTAAACGTTGCATCGCGACATCTTGACCGTTGTCGATCACATATTTGACAAACGTGTATTTCGTTTTAACGTCGCGCAGCAGTCGACACGTGTTGTAATGCTGCGGCACAAAACACCAAGCGCTCAAAATGTCTGTCGTTAAGCTTTTAATCCCCGCATTAGTCTACAAACGGAGACACATTTATATATATATCGCCTAGCTATTTTTCTGTCAAAATATTTATAGCAATGTGTAAATACCGACCATTCGCGCATCATATTTTCCACAGCTTAACACTGAATGGATATATGTATAAGAACATTAATCAAAGGAAATGCATATCGTATCATATCAAGCGCGAATGCTTTACAAGAGGAAAGATCCCTCTTAATGAAATTTAATTCATCGTTGAAAGTCACCTTAAAGTGAGAATAATTAAAGCGTAATGCGCTCTCATCGAAAACGCTTTGTCTTGCGAGTAATTTGTCTTCTAGAGATATATAAAAAAAAAAAGGACTATATCTTTTATACGAGATATTTTAATGACAAATTATATCTCAAAAGCACTAATGATCAATGTCTTTCTTTTCGTTAGAACTTCAATATTAAAAATTAAAAATCTCATACATCACAATAATAATATATTAAAAGTTATTATTCTAGAGACTAATCAACAAAAATTTTAATTTTTAGTGTATTTAATCTTTATACTTATTAAACTTTAAAATCGAATGATTTTCAGTTCGGTAACATTACTATTTTGTTACTTAATCACACAAATGATTTATGATTCTCGATAAAATTTCTAAAAAGTACTACGCAATTTATGAATGTAGTAACTAAGCGCATATTATTTATAAAGCGTTTTATCACTATAATATGCCGCAACAACGCTATAAAATAGCACTAACTGTGCCCCGCCCAGAGAACGTTTTCTGCCAGAGAGCTCGTTACAAAAAGAATAGCCGTCGTAGCGTGAAGTCCCGCTTAATCGCAAAACGGCTCGTCGAAATCTAATCTATTGTCAAAGATAGCTCGATATTAGAATACTAAGCGGCACGGTTCGTGCGCTTCATATTTTCCTCGCGACACGCGGCTGTGCAACGTTGAATATTTAAAAATTCTAATCAGGAAGGCGCGCGTATCTTCCCGTGTTTCCAGTATCGATTAACGCGCGCTCGACGGTCGACGGAAGAGGGAAAGGAATAATGGCGTCGCATAGTCGTTTCGGTTTTCAGCGCGGTATGTCGACGATGAAAATTCGAGCGCCTTCCCCTACAACCTCGATGAAGGAAACAAGAGAGAGAATAGGGGAGAGAAAGAGATGATGGTAGGGTAAAGAGGAATGCGGCAACGCATTTGCACCGAGTTACAGATTCGATGCGTCGCATCCTAACCGAGTTCGTTGCAATGCTGTTGCAGCACGCAACTCTGGAAATAACCCACCGCGATTTTTCAGCTTCCGTGGACATCTCAATCTATATGGAAATAGTATTGTTATTTAGTTTTTACCCTCTTTCATTTATCTACATCACGGCATACGAGCCTGCACCGGTCGCTGTTTATCTGTTATCATTTATCCGTGCATCAGTAGCTAACAACACGTTATCACGACTCGTTTTATCAAGCCTCATAATGAGGTACGTGTAAATGGTTAAATACTATCAACGTCGACACCAGAAAAGGACATGAGAAAATTCAAGAAAAATTAACGTGCAAAATTGCTTTTAGATTCATCCAGTTTTCTTTTTCTCTGAAAAATTATAAACTTAAAAAGTAAAGAGAAACAACTCGTTTTTCCCAAAAGTCTTTTATGTTAAAAATAAGAGAATGTATAAATTTGCGAGCTAATAGCTTTTACATTGTGCCTTGTAACATTTCTTAAAACTTCAATCTGCCGGCTGCAATACGCAGATATGCACTTTGCTCCATAACAGGCGTGTCGACGGGAATTCGATTAATATTTACAGTTTATGCACGATATGTACATATCTACGTGTAGCTTTTACGATATGACAAACTAAAATAACTCACTGTCGTTTGATATTAAAGAAAATTTTGCGTGGTACTTCAGAAAAGTGCATTTCGATGTTTTTCGTCCTTGTAAGAGATCCCTCACGTAATGCCGGTCGCTCGTGGTCTCGTAAAGATGCATCCTCGGGAATTTGTAACGTTAGCCTTATTTGCTTACATTTACATCTCAGTTAAGAGTAATAACTACGTCATGGAGAGAGAACTATCTAAGATCAAAGGCCTTGCTCTGGTTATACTTCCTCGATTCAATTGTATAAGTTGTCGGATATGATTTTTAAAAAATAGCGACACGCTAATGTGAATCCATTTTGATAAATTTTAACTCCGAAAAAAAGGATATTTCCATCTAACCATTTCCATCAAGAAGATTTGCTTTGATATTCGTATCTTAAATATTATAAATTTATAAATATGCCAATAAGAGTCTTATTACTGCAGTTTTTTTATCTTCAATTATAAAATCAAGTAAAATTATATGATATTAATATTAATTATTAATTGTAGAAATATAAAATATAATATCGCTACAATTCTTATTTGTATTTTCAATATATAGTATAAAAAATATTAGGGGTGCATCAAAAATATTAAGAGTACTTCCGTGTTTATACTGTATTAAATATTACATGAATATCAAGTAAAAGTCTCAAGACTAGGTCAAATTTAAGAGTCCCTGGGTGTACGATATACAGCTTTCCGTCTAATATATCCTGTGAAGGATGAGACGTCTCGACGACGCCGAGACGCCCACGCGACAACGCAATGCGCGCACATACATATATGCACGTGGCGCTTAGGTATATCGCTGTTCAGCGTGCAAATATGGACGCGACTGGAGAGAGCAATAACACTGAATGCGGTGCATACTTGGATGCATCGATGCTAACATAATAAGCGGACATATCTGCCAAGCGTACGCTGTTATACGTCAGCTATTAGAGTCATTTTATGCAATATGATATGACACGAAGCCTTCTTTACGATCCGTCCGAAATCGATGAGAAGGAAACAGAATTATGCATCCATAACATATATCACGCATACAAGTGAAACAAGAAGGCTAGACCTCTATGGTGTACCATAATTTATAAATGAATTTATAAGTTTCCATATGTTATAGTTTATAGTTGCGATTGTCAAATAAAAGGAACCTACGCGTTTTTGTCCATCGAGCAGTATTTGTTACGATCACATATGGAAAGAATGAGTTTGCTAAAGTATCTAAAAATTTAAGACACATATCTAAAAATGATTTTATTGAACTATCAAAATTATTATATGAAACACTCAAATGTAATGAGAAATGCTATAAAAATTCTAACATTTTAGCAACTTATAATTTGAGCGTCCTATAAAATTATTGATAGATCTGATAAAATTTATTTTCTGATCTATATTCAGCTAAATTTTTAGATACTTTAATGAAACCGTTCTTTTTGTATAAAAAATAGACTGCGTATTCCTATACGGAAAAAATTATTTGCAGTATCTAAAAATTTAGCTCTACATACAGATTTAAAAATAATTTTGCTTGAATCAGCAAAATAATTATACAAAATGTCCAATTACTGAAATGTCAAAATTTTATGCAGCATTGCTCATAATGCTTGAGTGTCCTACATAATAATTTTAAAAGTCCAATAAAATTATTTTTAAATTTGTAGCTAAATCTTCAAATATTTCAACAAAATTGTTCTTTTGTATTGTTCCGTGAAGGTGTCATTATAAGTTTAGAAAGAATGAAATAACTTGTCACATTATATAATGATATCACTCTCTCTTTCTAAAAGCAGTTGAAGAGAAACGCTCATCATGTTCAATTCTTTTTGAGAACACTGCAGATACCAACATTAGGAAATGTGCAGTGTATAGATGTATTCGCGTTACACTTTTTGCACTTAGCATCTTCACTTTCTCTCTTTTTAACACCCAAATATATATTTATCTCGTTTTAAGTGGACAAATTTTTGAGGATTTTCAAGAACACGAACAAATCTCATATCTGTAAAGTCTATGATAAGGTTACGATAACGTTTAAAGCGTTTTGTTTAGCGAATATATTTGTTGAGGTTGATTCACCCCTGGTATGATAATCGCCACAAGCGAACCACGTAAATTCGCCTTAACGGCGGCTGTATGCACCCACGTTCTCATTCAGCGGTCGGTCTCGCAGTGTGCTTATGCTTATAGCGCATAGCGACGCGGCAGCCGAGCTATTCCATGCTGGCCTAGGCGCTGGCTAAGCACTTCTGTACATACCGAATACATCGGCGAGGAAGGATACCCCGTATAACGCACACTAGAGTGGCGCATAGGGTGTGGGTAGAAGGAGCAAAATATTCGGGAAACGGATATCGGACAGAAACGGCGATGTGCAGTAGTCGACAATGGCGCGCGAGCGTGCACGTATCGAATGGCAGAAAGAAGGGGGCAGACACGTCGGCGGAATGCTTAAATCGCGAGGGAGAGGGAGATCGCTCGTGAGAGCAAAAAGCTGAAATGATTGATGCATCAGAGACCGCGTGCGTCTGTCGGGAGATATTCGATCTTTTCTCTTTTTTTTTCTTCTTCTTCTTCTTTTTCACACGACGCAAACGCCTCTTCTGGTTTTTTAAAGTTCTTCAATAAAGTGCCGAAAATTTGGAATGTTTCACCGGGGCTCACCCAAAATTACAAATATCTGTATAATTTGGATAAAATATTAAAACTCTATATCTTAATGAAATATGATAGTATGGAACATACGATAGTAAATCTCAAAAGCTGCATCTTCATCGAATGAAAACAAGATGAGACTATGGTTATTTTTCGAGATTAAATTTATATGCAAATTTATGCACGTAAACATCTTTCCAGAATAGTCGTTGATCTATTTGACTTTTTTGTGATCCTTAAAATTGTAATGTTTTAAACAATTATAATCTTGGAGAAAAGTCTATGGTAAGATTTGTTTTTTTTTTTTGCAATTAGTCAAAGAAGCGTCTGCGAGCCTTATCTGTCACTAATTGTAAATTATGATGAAAAACTACATTCTCAACATTTTTTTTCTCTTTTATTTCATCGTTAACCTACGTATAATTTTGCACACGTCAATTTCGATGGTTCGTCGAGTGACTTGCCATTCGGTGCGGTTGATTCGTGATCTGTAGATCCGGGTTCGATTCCATATGCATATACGCGATTTTTAAGTGAGAGTCGAAAATGGTTCCATCTAATGATTAAGAAAAGTCACCAGCGTCATTCGGATTCGGCGTAAAACTATAGGTCCATCTAACTGATTCCGAGAGCGAATAAATCTATCATTATTAAAAATGAAGAACAAACGAGCTTCTGCTCTTCGAAGTGAGGTTCTAAGGCTTGATACATAACTTTTGGTACTATAACCTCCAACAGAGAAGTCTTCAACTTCATTATAAAAGTAATTAAACATTTCTATGATAACTCGATTTACTAAAGAACCATTTTAAACCTGATGATCTCAAATTTTTTATTGATTCTTCCCTAATATAGGCGTCTTGTCAAGCAGTTTTTAAATCTTTATCTTACCATATTTACGTGATATAATGTTTATTCTGTTGTTTTTGAAGCCGATTTATTTTTACGAAATACTGCAGTATAAAAGAGAACAGAATGAAATTTCTTTCTATTGGAGCATTTAGTATGTAATTTAACAGAGACACGTGCAATATTCCAGAAAGCAGACTCCGCCTGGAGGTTTCTGCACATAGCGAATCATTGGTGTAGCCGCGGAATACTAAGCCATGTACAAAGAGAATGGGAAGCGGCATTCGTGTGAGCGCGAGGCTGGAATTGCACATCGCATTTGAAATCACCGCGAGAGCGGGGAGCGAATGAAAGAGAAACCAAACGAAAGCGAATCAAATAGAAAGCACGAACTCTAGTGTAAGAAAAAAAAAGCGCACCGTAAATATCATTTCAATATGCAGTAATTAAAATTTTCAATATTCATAAAATTTCGCGATATTCTACCTTGAATTTGTTATCTATTTTGCTTTTCTCTGTTAATTTTCAAAGAATTCGAAAAATTGGATGAAATGTCAAATTTACATAAATAGTTACAGATAACTACATGTGAGTAAAACCGATTAGAGACGAATAAAATTTTCTTTTCATGTTATGAATTCTTTTGATATTCTCCGTTAATTGTATATGACGTCCATCACTGCAGTGCGCATCAAGCTCGGTGTAACTTTTTACCCCAGATTCTCACAGCAGAAATGAGATGAAAGAAGCGATGCGGTACAAGGGTGAGAGAGGTAGGGAGGGTACACGGACAAAGTTCGATGTGTTCGTAAACGTCACAGACAGCTTGCGTCCGGAAGCGATAAATATGCCGTCACGCGGCACACTCACACATACACACGTATAACACGCACTTCTTTGGTCGCGGCAGTGCTCCTCTCGTATAAAGGGCAGAGCAGAGATAATTACGGTGCAAGGGGAACTCGACGTGGAAGAAGAGAATATATGCGCGTGTGTGCGAGGGAGAGAAGAAGGATCGTTTTATTGGAAATGCGCATGCCGCTGCTCTGCAACGTTCATCTCGCGAATCGCCTGATGTCAAAACTCTTGACGGCGAGACTGCGCGACTATGAAGAATCGCGAGAATTTCCGACATGAACGAATTTTACAATAGAACAGAATTAACGTGCATAGGATTTCTGACAATGGTCAGACTAAAGCAGATCCAAATGCCTCGCAATTTGCATATATGTACATATTTTTAGGCCCTCAGTTATAAATTATAAATCCAAAAAACTCGAAAATAGAAAATGTTATTTAGGCAAATTATTCAATAAAATTTATTCTTTTTTTTTTTACACAGTCTAAATTAACTTCTAAGAATAACTCCGATATATACATACATAACAAAAATTTAATTTATTAAATATTATTTACCACGTTCAAGGTAAATAAACATATATATATATATATATATATATATACCAGTAAAAATTGTGTACTATCTATTACTTTGAGAAAAAATATTAGAAATTCGAAATATTTATTTTTTGTATTAAAGAAAGAACTTTTCGAAACCTTTACATTTTATGTATATCCCATATGAAGTTGGCTCCCTTTGAAAAAATTAACTTTCTGTAGTTCATTCGATTACTTATCATTTGCACACTTCTGGTAAAAAAAGTAATTAAAAAACCAATTGAGGAGGCTAATCTTATATTGGCATCCTAATTACAAACAAATTAAGTTTATCTGATCTCAATTGAGGGTTTTTGTTTGCACATTCCGAAATAAATCGATTTTTCATTTGCATACTTTTAGTTAAGTGCACATTTGAGCATGGGCATGACAGATAGTGCAACTGATCTATCTATGTCAGAAATCCTGGATTCGATAGGAACCAAAATATTTACACTTGTTTCTTCTCAGAAAAGGCTATTTATACTTGTTTCTTCTCAGAAACCTAAAATCTAACTGGCATTAAAATTATAAATCCTATATGCTTGTGGCAATTGAATAATCATTGTGCACACCACATATGAGAGAGATAAAGACACAAGATCAGAGGCCTAAAAATAGAAGTTAAGTAATTAACAAATAAATAGGGGATTACTTTCAGACTGCAAAAAATATATTTTCAGCATGAATTTTAAAGAAATGAGATTAAAACTCTATTCTATAAATTTATCTATCGAATGGTGTAATTTTAATTTCGTTTCTTTAGAATTCAAGCTGAAACATTTATTTAATAACTTTTTTAATTAAATGAGTGCAAACAAAAAATCAACTTATTTCGAAATGTGCAAAGGAAAATCTATCGATTCATGTCATTTTGAGCATAATAGACTATAAAATAGTCGTTTTATGTAGCTTATGATGTATGATTGCGTTGCTTATTACATTGACAAATCGATTCACTGACAGTAATTTTATTAATATTAATAGTAGGAAACTGAAATCATAGCACAATACTAATAGAACACAAAATTAATATAACAGAATGGTTGCGTAGAGACATAAAATTACCCACACTCCTATTTTTTCTAACTTATTCGACGTAAATCCTTGCGCGGCGTAAATACCGGAATTACCTCATTGTTTATATATATATATATATATATATTTATATATATATATATATACACACACACATATTAGCCTTATATTACGTTCTTTTCTTATTCTCTAAAACTTTTAGAATAAATCTCACTATGAAAAGTAAAATTTCATTCTTAAAATTAAGCCACTCTTTTTCAAGACTGGCTTAATTTTCATTCTTTAGAGTAAGATTCCAAAGAATTTAGTGAATATATATACTGATAATTGCGACAAATATTATACGTTTCAGTGATCGAAATAGAAAAGACACTTTGGACAGTTAGGAGATTTCAGATTTGAATCCTGGGTGAGGTAATATTTTTCATAAATTCTTTACAAGATTTTAAGAAATAAATAGCATCAAATCAATGATCAATTGTGATATTATTTTAACTTCGGTTTACAATTACAAATTTCAAAACGCAGTTTGTATAATTGAAAGATATATAATTGAAAAATGTATTTAGAATATACATTTAATAAAAATACCTACTATTTATAGACAAAATCTATCCTCGATCAATATTGAATCTTTCCTTATTCAATTTATTCATGCAGTAGACTAACTCAATTTATTACTATAAAAAAAATTCTTATTTTTAAGAAATAATTCGACTTTGAGATAATACAGATAAATTGCACACAAAGATCTCGACGTTGACTGCATTCCAGTTTATCCGACAATAAACACGGCGGATTAGGACTGCACGTGATTACGGCGACCTTCTTCACCTTCGCTACGAATGGAGAGAGATGCAGATAAGTACGAAGGGTTAATTACCGAACGTCCGAGAGCGGTCAAGCAGGTCGCTCTCTCGGCCAATTCCGCAACCGCGCGCGCAATCGCCGTCGTCGTAATTCCACAACGGAATTAACGGAATCGCCGGAAGGGAAGAACGGAATAATCTCGGCAATGGCGGCAACGTGCGCCGCGCGAGATAAAGACCGGATCCTTTCTCGTCAGCAGCAAATACGACGGGGAACCCTCTACGGTGATTAAGCCCTGTCCGAAAGTACAACGGCGAGAATCCGTCGGGCTGTTTCGTCAGGAGGGTAGTAGGCAGGCAGACGAGGGAGCGAGGGAGAGGAGAGAATTGGTGGAAGAGGGTAGAGACCCCGGGAATGGGGAAAACCGAAATATCGACGAGATAGCCGCCGCCACCAACGCCACCGTTCTTCCCCCGACGTGTGTATAAATGGTGGAAATGCGTGCTGCCCTCCCCCTCCCCCTCCCTCTCCCCTCCCCACCCCTTCCATACTATTCTCTTGCCCCTGGCTATTCTTCCCTCTTTCTCTCTCTTCTTTTCTTCCGTCTCTCCTTTATCTCTTCTCGCTTCACCTACACTTCTTCATCCCTGCTGCCATTCTCTTAGAAAGACACGACTATTTCCACCGACGCGTTTCCATATTCTCACTCGATGGTCCCTGGCCGTGCTGTCGATATCCGCACTTCGTTTTCTCGATACATAAATACACACGCTGATATCGAATCTTGTAATTTTCCAAATTGACGTTGTTTTATTTTCACGCTGATTTAACGTTGGATCCAAGAAATTATCGATAATTGCGTTAATCTCACGATTTCCGCATGTAGATATACCTCGTTCCAACCCCGATTGGAGTTCCGCTTATTTTCACGCTGGTTTAATACAGTTAGAAGAAATTATTGGTAATTGCATTAATTTCGCATGTTATCTTCTCCACTTATTGTTACATGCTAACATCGGTAATTTATGATGAGGAAGAAGCACGAGGGAGCTTATTTAAATGATATTGGATCGTGAAAATTTTGCATTGGACCGACGTGCGCAAATTGTGGAAATACGAATACGGGCGTCTCACTTGCGCGGCGATCTCTCCTCTCTATGTGAAAGACACGGTCTACATTCTCTTCCCAACGACGCTTCCGATGTTCCAAGCACTCTTTATCGATTTTTGAATTCACCCGCACGGAATATCCTATAAACGGGTACATGGTAATCCACGACCTGAGCTCAAACACCGTGAATAATATCTTAATGCTTGGACGTCTTTCGAGAGAGTCGGAGCATGTTCGAAAATGTCTTTTACGATCTCATATAAGGTGTACGTTAAAATCGTTACGTAAAAATAGCCAAACTGCGATCCAATTTCGCAATCTCCTTTATTTTTTTTGTAAATTTATAACTTGAATGAAAAAATTTATAACTTGCTTTTAATACATCTAATCTCAACGTGTTAAAATTCAGTAAACGTGATCTAAATTTAAAAAAAAAAAACACTGATTACAAGATAATTCAATATAATTATTGAATAGTTATACACACAATATGTATCGAAAAAGGGCCTTGCGTAATTTCGATAAAAATACGAATTAATAATAATGTTATACTAAAAACTTAATCAATTCCTTTGGAAGATTAAACTTTTTTTATTATGCTGAAAAGAGAGGAGAAAACCCCATTTCCTCTTATGGTTTGTGAAGGAACAAACGAAAAATCGATTTTCACTGTTTCGAAAATCGTCTCTTGGCATGTAGCGAATGCGCTACTTTCCTTCCGCTACAATATCCTTTATTTCTCGTTTGCTTCCTTGCTTCGCTCCCAATATATTTCGCTCGAGTATGCCTTCCGATATTCCCGGTGCCCTTTATCGATTTTCAAGCGCTCGCCTTGCTCTATCTTTGCTGCCGCTCGCTTTATCGATTTTCGTGTTTACGTACGCGACGCGCCGCGAACTGTAAATCCGCGTGTATCATGATCCACGATCTAAGAACACGATAAATCTTATTACGTGTTCCGGGACTTCGTTTCTGTCTTTTATCGTGCTGTAGTAGCGTGCACTTCTCGCCTCGCGTCGAGATCGAGCCTGGCCCATCCAAGAATGCTTTTGTGTATCATTGTTGTGTGCGAAGATCGTATCGGGCACCTTTTATTTTCCCATTTTCTTCTTCATCTTTGCAATCGCCACTTCACCAAACACCAAAACGATTCCGAGAAAGCGATTTTTAAACTCTGTATTCTCGTAGTAAATTTAATGATAAAGATTCCTTTCTAGGAAAAATATATGCTTACATTTTTATATGAAATTAATAATAGCATGATAACTTATTGAATTAGAATATTTCTCGATAATTCTAAATCCTGAAATTATATGGAAGGTTTTTGCTAAAGAATTTAAAAAATTAGGTAAATATATATAGATCCGAAAATAATTTTCTTGGACCATCGAGATAATTATATACAACACTCACAAGCATAATAATGATATTGCAAAAAATTAACATTCCAGAAAGTAGCTTGAGTGTCCTACCATAATTATTTTGTCCAATAAAATTATTTTCAGATCTGTGTATAGTTAAATTTTTAAATAGCAAACTATTCTTTTTTGTGCATGAATGTAAAAATTATACTTTCGTCAAAATTGAAATAAAAATAATATTTCTTCTTTTTACAATATAATTAGTTCCTTAAAAGGTTAATTCGCTTTTATCTTGCAATTAATCTTTCTACAGCGTCTTGACGAAGTTTCTCACAACGATTTTATCGATTTTAACATTTATCTAGACTGTTATAAATTCATCGTAGGTCCGCAATCCAACATGGCGCCATGCGATAAATCGTGCTACGTGCAATGCAATTTTTTATTTCCATCTTTATCGCGTGCCAATTCCTCGTGCAGCCGCCGTTGCTTTGTAAATCATCACTCGGTTTGCGCACACTTATCCATATTCGGACTCGCTCTTATTTCAATATCTCTTTTCTCCTCCATTAAGTACCGTTATATCAAACCTCGATCTAACTATAAATCTTCTCAATTTTAATCAAGCATTTTTATAATAATAATTGAGATACATATTTGTTATTAGAATATTATTCGTTAAAAAAGATCATTATAATAAGATTATTTTCACAACATTATTAATTGCATGTAATTTTGGTTATTTAATTCCATTTTATTTTCTCTTTGAATTTCCTATATATTTCCAATTTATTCGTTCGTTTTACTTTTTGTATAAGCTTATATTAATAATAACACATTTCCTGATTTTTCATTACCATTTATTATTTATTTAATATTTATAGTAGTATTTTATGTTGTATCTAAATAAATTAATCATATCTCTTCAAACCTTTTAAATCCAATCAAATAATGTCCTTTGTTTCTGCATCTTGTAAACAAATATTCTCGATATTCATAAAAAGAGATATAATTCAAAAAATATGTATCCTCTCTCTCTCTCTCCTCTTCCTCTCCCTCTCCCTCTCCCTCTCCCTCTCCCTCTCCCTCTCCCTCTTCCTCCTTACCCCTATATCCCGTTATTTACATTACGAGCAATACCGATTGAATCGTGATGCGCGCCATTTTCAACCCGTGTCCCTTTCTACATCGCAAGTTTTCCGTCATCCAACCTAGGATGACGTCCTATCATAGATCACGCGAGATCCTTTATCCGTCCGAGTATTTACCCGCCAAGCTGGAAATCCATACGCATCGCGATCCACGATGGTGGCGGCGCGATAAATCGTCACGCCGTACCGCATACTTTTTGTCTCTGTCTCCTCGGTTGCGTTTTCCCTCCTTTCCCTCTCTCGAGGGAAACGCCGCGGTGATGGTGCAGCGCCTCCGATGCTTTGTAAATCGTAGTCTGTTTGCAGCGTGTCGCTCTTCCGCCCTCGCGCCGGTCCTTTGCATTCTCTTGTCTTCAGCCTCGGTTCCGCGCGCCCGCCGCTTTCTCTCTGTGTAAAGTTCGCGGTCGTAACTTCGTTCGTACGCGAGGAAGCAAATGTTATTTACGAGCAAAGTCGTCGTCATCTCAGTCGTCGTTCTCGCTGCCATCGTCGTCGACGCTGCCATCGTCGTCGTCGTCGCGTCGTCGTCGTCGTCGTCATAGTCGTCATCGTCGTCGTCATCGTCGTCGTCGTCGTTGTCGTCGTGTTGTAGACGCGGCCTCCGTAGGATTCCGATTGCAATTCCCTCTGTTCCAATCAAACTCCTATTTTCCGCGGGGGACTCTTGGCATGCGACGATAATGGAAGCAGGGTGAGACGCGGAAAGAGAATGAATCGGAGAATCGAGCGAGCTAATGGACGAGGACGGAAACGGCGCAACTATCGCGCAATATTTTTTTTTCTCTAATCGTCTCGCGACGATTCGTTTTTTCGAATTGTAACGATACGACGTTATGGCTGACCGAAAGTTCTAACCGACTCCTCTCTCTCTCTCTCTCTCTCTCTCTCTCTCTCTCTCTCCCCCCTCCTTCTCTCTCTTTTTCTCCTACAGCCGTTGAGAGAGGAAGGAGAGGTGGAAAAAGGTGGAAAATCCTGCTTTTTTAAAAGCTGTGAGACATCAGCGTGTCCAACGTGAGTGATGAACTCGAAATCGAGGAACAGAAAGTACGGGAAATGTTTTCCCGTGACGTAAACTGGAAAAAGTTAGCGCGCGAGTTTTCGGCAACGAGAATTAGTTTATTCACGAGCAGTAATAAATTGTTGTGTACGGGAAATAAAATCGAAGCACCGCGGCGCGGAGCGGCGTCGCCGTCGCGGCGGTTGAAAATCGCAAGAGTCCGTGCGTCGCCTAGTGTCGCCTGCCGTGTTTTCGCGCGTCGCGCATTCGTGCGTAATCGAATCATGTTACTACTATCCGCAGCGCGATCGATCTCCGGCGTTGTATCTGGAAGTAAAATTCCGGGTTCTTTGAATCAGTGAATTTTATTGCGCCCCTACTGCCGGCACTCTTTATCGAACTTCGACGCTCGTAGGCCCGTGAAACGTCCGCATTGCGGTTACGTGGGCTTTTCCAACGCTTTTTCACCGTCCGGCACCCACTAAAGTCG
>Ga0157363_1003096_pt1 | contig 14908 bp, 12 predicted proteins | sample AttsexASBM1_FD_111477 | JGI IMG/M metagenome (GOLD analysis project Ga0157363, IMG submission 111477) | Fungus gardens microbial communities from leaf cutter ant in Ribeirão Preto, State of São Paulo, Brazil - Atta sexdens ASBM1 | ecosystem: Host-associated > Fungi > Mycelium > Unclassified ...
TATATATATTTTATATATAATATATATATATATATATATATATATATATATATATATATATATTTTATATACTGTGTAATTTTATATACTGTGTTATAGATAACTGTGATAAAAAAAAACTTGATAAAAAATGTTGAACTATATAAAACTTTTTAAAAAATCATTCAACAACTTTATATAGGGATGTTGATTCAGTTTCATTAGCAAACAGATAAACTGAGAGAAAAAAAATTTAGAATCGATGTTATAAGTCGATAAAAGTTGGAGCAACTCCAGTTCGAGTCTTCTGCCGGATACACAATTAACTACTAGCGAGAGCTACTAGGATTTCTCGAGACCAATAGCGTCACGATTTGTGCTTGGAAGGTTGGGAGCAATGCACGACGCGGAGTCATTGATTGGTCAGCCGTTATCTCGAAACCAAAGTATGAAGCATCGCACAGCACATCGGCAGCTGCATTCGATGTAAAAATGATGTATCGATTTAAAAAAATGACTTTTTTCAACACCTTTTTTATCATCGAACTATTTGTCCATACATTTTTACCTCGACGCGAAGGCTGAAATTTTTGCCTTCCTATCCGTTGATTGGTCGCTCACGGGGATGGCCCGTCAAGTCAACCCCGGCGTAGAGTCACGTTGGCGAAAGTTGGCAAAATCGACAGTGCATTGCAACATCGATCCCGGAAACGTGTTCACGTTTAACAAAGAACGCGACAAAGTCTACACGATTACTTACTCGAAGATTAAATAGAGCTCGGAAGAGGTTACTAATAGGCGCCGGCAGGATAATTTCAGGACTTTACTCCGTATGTATCGCAATCGAGGACGATGTGGGCACTAACGCCGAGTCTCCAGTGCGTCGAAGACAGGAAACGCCGCCACCATCCACAACCACGACGGTGGCGGCGGCGGGCGTCCACGAGACGTGCGCTGTGGCTTGTGCGAAGATGCAAACGAAATGTGCGCAATGTGTTTCGTGTGCACGAGGCTTCAGGCGGCCAGATGTGACGAAGCCGATTCTCTCTATCTATCTCTCTATCTCTCTATCTCTCTCCCTCTCCGTTTCTCTGCCCCTTCATTTCGTTCTTCCGCTCGTAAAGATCTTAGGTCGCGAGCTCTACGACACCAGCCTAGCTATCTCCCTTTAGGGTGACTTCGACCAAATCTCAATTAATTTAATCAATGATTGATTCAACCGGCAGAATTGCTTACAAAAGCACAATTTTCAATCATATATTCCGCTGCTCCTGATCTAATTTTGTTCTACATGTTAACAACAAATTCTTTCTAATCAATTAAAGTTGTCCTTAATCTCCTTTTTCTTTAATCCTAGGGCTGCACACTCGTGATATCCAATGAAAATTTCCAGCTTCTTGGGACTTTTTTGTTTGAATGTTTGTACTTGACGATTTAACGACTTTAAGTTTATGGTTGACAAGCATAAATTTTGATTTTATAATTATTTGATTTTAAAAAAAGAAATGTTGAAAAACATAGATACGTTTGTTTTTTTTTAAATTATGTGTTATAGATATATGGAAGTCTGAAAAACGCACGGAGTAGTCCACGTCTATAAAAATGTATGCAGTCTTAGAATTAACTGACCAATTAAGTCAACAGTACAGCAGTAAGCTGAATGTTGAAATAGAGCGATAGCACTCCAGATATGTTCTTTTTATTTCGAGTCTCTGGCTTCTCTTATCAAAACCTGGCGAGTGTGGTGCCACAGTTCTAGCCCGACATAGCGCGCAATCAGCTGTTAACATCGATCGAAGGCCACGCGTTGCCGCCGGCGTTCTCGCGTCGTCGATTGTCAGAGAATTCTCGATTCCTTCTCGAAAGAGCGAGACCCCAGGAAAAGTGCTATCGTACGATAACGACCAATGGCGCGCAAGCGGAGGGAAGCGATGCCTCTCTATTGGTGGAATTGTCAAATATCGCGCGCCTCGATGATCATTTTCGCTGCACGTTTTCGAGAATCGAGGTCTGTCCTTTTCGTCTTTTCGCCGTTCGAGAAACATATTTAGGCGTCGAAAAAAAGAAAAAAACCGAACCAGAATGCAAGCAAATATTAGGAGCCTCCGAGCTGCCTTCATTTACGCGACGATACATCTCTGCCTTTCATCCGGTTGCTTTCCCTCTTCGCGCCACCCTTACATCAATCGAGAATTGCGTTCGCGGAATCTCGAGAAACTCGATCTCGTGCCATATCGCTGGTAAATAATGAGAATCGAAGTCACGGCCTCGTGCACATCGACGCGCTCGCCCACTCCTTTACGTACGCACGATACGTACGTACGCACGCACGCACGCACGGCACGCATATACATGCCGGTTCGACGCGTCACTGGTGAGAGATACGCGTGCTCGCACACACAGACACGAGCACACGTATACATACTCGCGTATATGTGAGACCATCGCGTCGCGGCGAACTCGTTTAAAGAGCCGAGACGACACCGCCGGTGTGTCCCTAGTAAGGTGCGTTACCCGTCACGTCATGTAAAGGAGCGGCGCGATCGGCCGCTGCTTTGGAGACGTTTCCCCGAAGATGCTCCCTCGACGCATCCTGGTCAAAGCGCGAAACTCGCGGTATTCTACCGGCACGGCGATAGGCGAATCGAGGAAGGGCACATATAATCGATCCGGGTGCTGACCTGTTGGCGTGTAAAAACTGCGTTTCTCGTTAGGAAGTCGTCGTCAACAGCCACCGCCGCTGATGACGACACACGTCGCGATCTCGGACGAGAAAGAGAGACGGAAGTAGCAAAAGTCGGCGCGATCGGCGCGAAGAGGTAATGCGTCCGTCCGCTCTCTTTCTCTCTCTCTCTCTCTCTCTCTCTCTCTTCTCTCTCGGCTCTCGCCAGCGCAGCGTTTCCGTCCCTCCTCCTCTCACGACGGCTCGCTCCCGGTTTTTTGCTACTTACTTGGCTGCTCGCGAATGTGTGCGCTGCGCTGCGCCGCGCCGCACAGTATTTTGAGACGGAGACCCGCGCTCTCTTCCGGGAGAAGATTCAGCAGCAGGCCAGCACACGGCACGCGGCGTGTGTGGCGCGTGTTGCAGCCGTCGCAGGACGGTTGGAGCCGGGCATCCCCCAGTCCGGGTGGTCTCTTTCGATCCCGGCGATCCCGGCACTCGAGTTTCGAGAGGGATATGGCACAGAGGAACACCGCGGCTAACGGCAAAATCGTCCGCCGGACGGAACGAACGTACGGAGCCTCCTCGAGGAGGAGAATAATGACGACGACGACGACGACAGACGGAGACGGAGCGAGCCCTTCCTCGTCGGCCTGTATCGCCTCGAGATGTATATCTCAAATTATCGCCCGCTCTCACCCTTTCCTTCCGTTCCCTCGACGTGGCTGTAATCGTTGCGGCTTTACATACTCTCGCCGTACTTTGCGCGATTTCTCCCTCTTACTCTGCCCTGGCATACGTCGCTCTTTTTCTTTCGAGGTCGCTCGTTTTCTACGAGCGTGTTCGTGTTGCTGCTGCTGCTGCTGCTAGAGTACGGTGTCCATTTTCTGCGCGATTCGATCTGCCGCTACGGTTACGCTACGCACAGGCGGGTCCAAGTAGACAGCAGGTAGCCAGGCAAAGACGAGCCAGGCGATTCCTCGTACAACGCGACGGAAGGGGCGCTCGTCGTTCCAGAACAATATGCTGAATCGAGAACGTTACGGATGTTGTTCACTGTCTAGAATACAGCGTGGCTTGAACCTTAGAGCGAGCCCCGCCTCGGCATGCTCGGCTCGGCTCGACTCAGGCCGACCAGGAGGCCGGCGAAGCAAGCAAGGAGAAACGAACCTTCTCTCTCTCTCTATCTCACTCTCTTTCTTCCTCTTTATACGTGTCTCGTTGCGTCGCGCGTGTACGTATGTACGTACGAGGCCGGCACGCCAAGCAAGAAGGTCCGGACGATCGGTCGGTTCGCTACTTCGCTCTTTCCTTCGACTGCTTCGACTGCTTCGACTGAATGTATGGCTATGGATGGGAACCCCAGACTGCGGGTACCGTGGCGCACTGGCACGACTGGGCCGATTCGGGTAACGAGAAGCGGACAGAGTGTGCCGCGTGCGCCGGTGCTCGCGAGATGCCAAGAGAGGGAACGAGAGAGAAAGAGAGAATCAGCCGCGTGTCCGTGCGTATTCGCGAATGTCTACGGGAGGGAGGGAGAGTCTCTCTCTCGCCTCGCGAGTCGCGAGGTGGTGTACCGGCCGTACCCTCCGCACCACCAGCTCTCACAACTGTGTTGGTGTCGGTGTATATACTGCTGGTGTATGCGAGACCACACGTTGGCACCGTCGCGTCGCGTCGCGTCGCCTCGTGTCGGCTGTCGCGCGGCGCCGCCGCCGTCGCCGCCGGCGCGTGTATGCGGTGTGTGTGCGATGCGATGCGATGTGATGCGATACGACCCGACCGCGGAAAAGCGCGGCACGCATGCGTCGCAAGCCGTTAAACGTGCGTACGAATCAACGAGCGCGAGAAAGACAGAGAGAAAGGGAAGAGGATGACGCTTCCGAATGTGTATGAGTGAACGAGTCACGCTACGTTGGTGGCGGATAATATCGTGATGTTGGTGTACTCTCGCTGTATTTCTCGCGCGTGAAGCGTCCACGGAAGATTACGTCGGAAAAAATGACGAGTTTCGTAACCAATGGAAATCTCTCTCTCCCTCTCTCTCTCGCTCGCTCGCTGTCTCACTCGGCGTTCGACAGGTGACACTTTAAAGCGACCTGACGCGAGGCGTAGACTTACCGGAATTAGGGCAGCTAGCTCTCTCGGAGAAACTCAAACGTCCTCAGCAGCACGGCACTCGTGACGAATGACGAATGATTGAATTCGTGCAGGCTCGGACGGGCGGAAGGCACTTTTGCGGAGCGAGGAGATTCGGGACGCGTTCGTTGATCGTTCGCGTTTCACGCGATGACAACGCGTCGTTCCTCGCCGCCTTTCATAAGTGCGCGCGCTTCCGAGCGGACGGAGCGGCGGCACCCTCGCCGTAGCGGTAACGGCAATGGTCGATCTCTTCGTGTGCGTGTCGCGCGGGGACGTGTCGGCGTGTCCGTGTCGTCCGTGAGCCGGCGCACCGGCCATCTGCCGGTCGCACGCGACAGCTGAAATACGCGCGCCAAAACCGTCGTCGCTGGTCGCCACTAGCTTCGTGCGGCTTCGTGTCGCGTTCAATCGCGTTCACTCGATATGACCGAGCCTTTTTCAGATGATATCACGACATTTGCACACGTGAATCCCCGCGAGCGAGCCTACTACTAAAATACCCCCCTAACGAATGCGACGCGCGCGATAATCACTCGATAATGTCGACTGGCTATTATCGCGATTACGAACGCGTTCCATGCCGTTTCACGCGCGTCATCACGTCATCGCGTTTCCTCGAGATTCTCGAGAATCCTCGTTGAGATCATCAGCTAGGAAAACTCGCCTCGGCCGACAGTGAGCGTCAGCGATCGTTGCGCGTCGCCTTCACCTGGTTTACCCGCCAAAACTTTTACTCCGCCGGCTGCTCCACCACGGTCGAGGGATCGCCAAAGCCGAGTGACGAGAACGGTTATTTATCGCGAAATATCCTCACAACCGTTCGTCTTCTCGTCCTCGACGACGACGTCGCGACACCGGTTATCTACTTTCAGCACTCTCGCAAGCATTCCCGCGTTTCCGGAGCGCACTATTACCATACCGGTCCGCCATGCTCGGGGGTGTTGGCGAACAGAACAAAGTGAATGTCTTCTCGTTTTCCTTCTTTCTCTCCCTCTCCCCTCCCCTCTCCCTTTTTCCCGTCCCTTTCTCTCTATAAACGCCGACGGATATCGGGTCCCTTTAATCCAGGCTTCCTCACGGCAGAGGATCCAGGGGGGACGGAGGGGCAACGCGTTACGGACACGGCGTTACGTAGGCAGCACTCGCGAATTATGCAATTTAGTGACGTATTAATTTGACAACGATCGTGCAAGCGCTTACGTACGCACACGCGCCTTCGACTGCCTTCGACTCGACGATCCTGCCGGACAACTGATGCCCCTCGTTTCTTGCCTGGTCTTACCCGAAACTCCGCCGTACGATCGTCCCTTCCTTCGCGAATGGAGGGGCATTCAGCTGCAGGGATGTAGCGGGACGAAAGACGAGCAGGGCCCTCTCCCGACCCGAGAATGTCGAAAACTCTACGAGAAAATCGATGGACGAGACAAGGACAAAATTATCACTGGCAAAAAGTCGCACTTTTTTTTATTTCAATTTCATCACTGACGGTGATCTTCTTTGTCACAATTCAGACTCCTCGATCGCCGTCTCGTATCAAGTATATACAATACAATACAATGTAATCGCGTCAAATAGATGCTATTTTTCATTGGAAAACTGGAGTTTCGTACAAATAATGGATTATATTTTTTAAACATTATTTTCTCAAAAGATGAGAATGGCTCAGTTCAATTTTTTCAATTAGTTTATGTCACAATATACACTCATATGCACTGCATATACAATAGAATATAATTCTATTGGATGATTGTACAGATTTGAAACGTGTATTGGGTTGTCCGGAAAGTTCACGCCGCAAAAGATTTAAATTTAATAAATGTATACTAAAATTTAATTCTGCGTTTCAATTTTCCTTCAAAATTGGCACGAACTTTCCGGACAACCCAATATAATATCAAAGAAACATACTATACCTTTTTATAAATATCAACAAAAAGCTGTGACCTACTTTTAAAATTAATCAGTTTTTTCATTTTACCGCAGATAACTGAAACATACAATTGTACATATATGCGATAAATATTAGTCAAATAAATACATATGTTATAAACAATATTATAATACAATATTATAATAAACAATATAATATTATAAAATAGTTAAAATAGTTTAAATTGGCAAAAATGGGCTTTATTTTAATGACGCATGCAGATTATTGTATGTGTAATCAATTTATCAATGGTATTTTGTACATTTTTTTCGCTTTCCCATATGATCATTGCGAGAGAAATATGTAGTGAGAAAGATAAAAGAGAACCATAGTTTAAAGGCAATAGCTATTGAAGTAGAGAGACTCTATCATATTGATTATATTTTGTAAATAATAATGTTAAATAAGCAAAAAAAAATACATGTAACAACGATAACGATAAAAATTCGCATGCATTTCTTAATAACAAATGACTAATCCCTTGGCTCTTTTTATTGCGCTTTGCCGGGAATTTGGGTAATCTTAGTACATGCCTGAGTCAAGTCGAGCCAAGAAGAAGGGGAGCCCAGTGCATTCTTCGTAACGTATTTATTTGAACCCTACGGGGCAAATACAAAAGGATCGCTCCTATGTAGACCATAGGGGAGGTATACGATTTCCTTTCTTGCCCTTCGACTACCTTCCCCTACTTTTTCCATGCACCATCCGTTCAAACTAAGTAACCCCTCCTCCTATTTTTCCCCACTACTTTTTCATTGCTGTTAGAGCATTACCAGAAAGTTGTGCAGCAAAATATTGTTGAAATATGTGTGCAGTGCGATCGACAGGCAAGGATAATATCATATATCGACGATCACGAAGATTTCGGGCCGCTCCACCCGCGGGCGATCGTTGATCTGCATTGCCGAGTATGTGATGGCCTTTACTTCTGCGCCTTGCGTGTGTTTGCCAATTGTGAACTCCTCGCCGTACGCGGTTGCCTTGATTTTAAATCCTTCTCGATCGAATTCGGTAATCTTGACTTTCTAGTGACAGACGTGCGGAGAGATTTTCACTTTTGGCTTTGGATGTGAATGCGGTAAGTTTCACGATCTTCGCGGTCCAACCGAAAGGACTATTCGACGATCATTTCAAATCAATTTCGTGTAAATAAAACATGTCATAATTGTATGAATTAATTAATACATAGTAATATTACTTATAAATCCAAGTAAAAGAATAAAATATTAAGAAATTATTTTTAATACATAGCAAAGAAAGTCTTCAATATTTCATGTAGAATACAAAATTCATATACGAATCATACAATTACATTTCTGTGACATTATATGTAATATATTATAATGTATTATCAAAAGTTAGATGGTACCGTTATTGCTGTAACGGTAAATTATTAGCAAGTATCTATATTGATCACAAAGAAATGTCGCAATAAAGAAATACCTTGGCGACTATATATGGCTCGGCGCTAAACATGAAGAGCAGCTCATCAAGAAAGTGGAAGAGTAGACTCTCCATGTCGTTACCTTCGGCCTCGATATGATGCACCTGTGTGACTTGCACGCGCTCAAGATCCGTCATGTAACCGAACATGGCCATCGCGCATTGCTCGAAAGCCTCGTCCATGGTGTCGCCCCATGCATGCAATCTGAAAACATAATCGATGATTTATACATTGCCGAATCAATCTCTGTCACAAATAAGCTTTTAAATGTCTATCGATTTCCGCACAATTGCGCGCGAGCTTTTTTAGGTTAGCCGGCGAAGTAACCTTCAAGATTAATCGGTCAATCGCTACAACTGAATGCAGTACTTACTGTACGTCCGCGGTGTGATCCAAATCTGTAACAGAAAACATGGATTTTTTTCGTGATTATTTTCAAAACTGTGGCTGTGAGAGATTTGCGTCATATTACGGAAACTTTGCGTCAGTTGCGATTACGAGGTTAGAATTCGTCGCGTGCGAAGATGCGTCAAAGTACACATCAACAGATGAAATATTTTCGAAAAAAGAGCGAAAGAAAATGGTAATGTTAAGAAAAAAATTTGCGATTGATACTTACACTCGTATTTGGCGAGCGGTATTTCGAGATCTACGCTCGCCAGCTCGTCCATGTCGCGCACAGCTGATTCTCTTCCACGTAATGCAAGGCGATCAGCTGATTCACTGACGGGTTCAATCAACGACAATGTAGTTCACGTAGATGAGTTCACGCCGACCAGATGGCGCTACTTACAAGCGAACTGGAGCGCTTAACGGCCACATGGAGTAACATGTGGCTCCGTGTGAGAACGGTCGATTCATTTAGCAAATGACAAATTTCGGATTTGATTCTAGTCTAAATGAAATACTCATGTGAATGATCATTTTTTGAAATATTTCAATAAAAATATTTTTAAAATATTGTATAAGTATTGTAAGAAAAAAAATATATTTAAAAACTTTGACTTCCTGGAAAAAAAAATATTTATATCAAAAAATATTTCATGAAGAAATGTTTCAATGAAATACTCTTGAAATATTTTTGAAATATTTCATATTGTATGGGATAGAATTTAGATATATATATAAATTTATAAAATAAATTAATATATGGAACATGGTGGGAAACGGAAAAGCGGAATAACAAAAAAAAATACGAGAAAGAAGGTGACGAAATATCTGATAGTCGACATAATAAATGCTATTATATATATATATATTATATAAGCAGATGTATAGAAAAAATATATTCCAAAAGAGATAAAAATTTGATTTGTGTAAGATAAATTTTATCTGTCCACGTAAAAAAGTGAAAAAATTAAAAAGTAAACATTTACCGTATAACTATTTTTTTCTATTGTCATATAGATCATATAGATCAAGTTTTTTTTTCAATTACGAGAAATACGAACCATCAGAAACATATTCAAAAAGATAATTTAATATGTATAATAGTATACTACAATTGCATAATTCTTATTAGGGATAACTTATCGTGGCATCGTTATCTATATAAACGATGTATTTTTGTAGGAAAGAGAGGTTATAAGTAGCATATTGTCACAATAATTATCTTTAACGGTCACGCGGTCGTATTCATTATTCTCTTTGTACTCAAGTGACTGTGCAAGTTCAAGATAACAAATCGAATATCTTTCACTATGACAAATAAAATCAAGGTAAGAGAATTTTAATTTTAATCACATACTTTATAGAAATACGTTGACATCACTTGAAAGAGAATTTCTGAATTCTTAATTCACATGTCATTTTTTAATTATTTGTATCAACTAACCTCGAAAATATTATAAGCAGTTAATTTTGAAAATCACTCGAAATAGGTATCTGTGATGTATTACATTATGTTATTAAATTTGACATATCATGGCAAGAACATTTTTTGCTGCAATATATATATATATATATATATATATATATATATATGTATAGTAATTAATATATAAGTACATTAAAGTGTAATTCTAATAAAAATATAATAAAAGTATAATTCTAATCTAAATGTATGTAGAATTGTTATTGATATTTTTTATATTTTTTAGGTGGGAATAATATGTGGTTCGGGTCTGGGTGATGGCTTAAATAAAACATTTAATTGCAGCAGTATCACAAGTCGCGAGAATGCAAAGAATGATTTCGGATATCCATCCAGTGATCTCTATCATGGATGCATTGATGGAGTAGATATAGTGCTATTGGCCAGGTAGAGAATTCTTTATAAATTCTTTAACTCTCTTATAACTATTTCTAAAGTCTTTACAATTTAGATTTGTATTTTAATATTTTGCCTTTAACTACTAAAAATAAATGTTTCTGTTTATTTAACAATTGATTTATGTTTTGTTCATTAATAAAAATATTTTCTTCTCTTCATTTAATGTAGACATGGCGCAGGACATGTGTTCAGTCCTACTAGAGTTAATTACCGTGCTAACATAGAAGCATTGCGACTTGCTGACTGTACCCATGTACTAGCGTCTACTGCGTGTGGATCGTTAACAGAGTCTATTGGTAAGGGACAATTAGTCGTGCCTGATAGCTTCATAGATAGAACTATTTCTAGGAAAGGTACATTCTATGATGGAACATCTACCATGTATAATGGTAAATATATCATGTATCTTTTTTTTTCTATAAATATAATTTTTTAAATATGTTGCCTTTAAAATTACAGGAGTATGCCATATGCCGATGGAGCCTGCATTTGATCCGCGAACATCGGAAATCTTATTGCAAGCAGCAAAAAAATTGGGATATAACATAAGGAAGGGTGGAACAGTAATAACTATTGAAGGTCCTCGTTTTTCATCTAAAGCAGAGAGTAATGCTCTGCGTCTTTGGGGTGGACATTTGGTCAACATGACTATATGCCCAGAGGTTTAAATACTGCAATAAACTTATTCAAATTATATATATATATATATATATATATATATATATATATATACATTATATATATCTATATATAATATTATTATGTTTATATTTTTGTCCGAATTAGGTAATTCTAGCGAAAGAAGCAGGTCTTTTATACGCAGCTATAGCCATGGCGACTGATTACGATTGCTGGAAAGAATGCGAAGATAATGTTCATGCAACTGACGTATTAGTTGTGTTCAAACAAAATGTTCATAAAATAACAAATGTGTTACTAGAAGCAGTGAAATTTATTGGCTGTGGAGATTGGGAGCAGGATATTTTTAAATTGAAGGTAATATTAGGAATCATTTGTACAATATGGAGATACTTTTTCTAAATATTTTCTCTACTAGCGAACAATGATAAGAGAAATAATTTTCAGAACTTAATTGAGAGCAGCAATGTGACTGTAAAGAAATAAAGCTTCTGCTTGCAAAATGGAACGAAGAAATCATGTTTTTATATATATATAATACAACTATATAGTATTGAATCTAAGATATATAAGATTTTAATAAAAGCCTTTATAAAATTTTTATATATTCCACGCAGATGCAAATCTTTATATTGTATGATACAGAAGACTATTATAAACCAATTTATTTTATGATATAATTTTTATAATCACTAATAAGTCTTTATAAAAACATTACATGAAATTATGTTTTATATATTATTTATATATATATATATATATATATATAAAACTGTTGTAATTCTATGTTTACTTTTCACATCCTATAAAACGTTATCAGGACATATATTTTATTGCACCATAATTAGACAGTATAAGCATCTAAATAGACAAACAAGAGTTGCAATTCCGTTTAATCTACTTACAAACATATAGGTACATAATCATATGCAAAAAATCAAAGGAATGATAAAAGGATTAGATTGATATTACATAATTGGAGATTTAGTAACGAGCATATAAACAAAAGATGCTGACAGTAAACTTAATATTTATTATCTACACAATTACATTTACCTATACAATTCGTAAAAGTCAATTGACTGTATTATCATTTCTTTAAACGTATCTACATAATTGAACTGCCAATATACATATATCAGTTTTCCTTTTTCATTATATGCCAGGCTTCTTTATGTAGACTTATAGAGCAGACAACATTTAATCAGTATTGTCATCGATATCCGCTAGTGTGATTTACGCTTAATTAAAACATTGTACATTGGTCTGCATTTTACAATAATCTTGCAACTCAAAATATAATATGAAACCATCGACTTTATACACAGATTTTTCTTATGTACAAGCAATTTACATTATGATCAATGTGAGAATTTAAGCTTGTTTTAACAACATGCAATTATTCTTCAGAAAATATATCTTTATGATATATGTCTATAATAATTACATAATACCCCTTTAGGGAAAAAGTCTTTTTACAAGTTGGTAAAAAGACTTTTAGCAACCCATATATTCTATTTTTTTAAATTAGCAATTACACCACTTGATAGAGGAACGGTTCAGCTTTAAAAATCTGTATTTTTAATTGTGATACGATGATTTGTAACGGAATTACTAATAATAAAGTCAGAATGTTCTTTTTTATTTAATCCGCGAGTAACTCAGGAACAAAAAAATCATAGAAATATTTTTTAAAAACGATTTTGTAAGGAAAGCTTCAAGCTTTCATGATAGATTGAAAATTTGCTCAAATTTTTTTGTGCACGCTACAGACCTACAAAGTGAAAAGAAAATTTTTCATTTTTTTCAATTCGTTTTTTATATGTAAAAATTCACATAAATTCAAAAAATATAGTAAATTTTCGAAAATAAAGATTTAAAGCTTTAAACCTTTTTTTTAAATTTCAATTTTGATCATTTTTAACGAAGATATTGATGGGGAAAAGTTTTTTTTATCAACTTGTAAAAAGGACTTTTTTCCCTAACGCAATGTATTCACAAAGGAGACTTATTTTGTGCAGTTTGTAACGGTGCTAATCCAAAAACAACTAATTTAATTTACAAATGGAACAATTGATTTAAAAAATATAGCTTGCATTTTGAATTACAGTTGATAATAAATTTATATTTGATAATATAAAAAAAAATCGATTTATTATTTTCTTGCAACTCAAATTTTACAAAATAGAGATTTGAAAAAACGTTTTTATTAATCGTTTTTTCGATAAATTTGTTGTTAGGATAAAAATACCTTCAATCTGTTAAAATATTTAGGCTGAACGATGATCATAATATGTATATGTATATATATGTATTTCAATTGAATGGTTCATGCGATATATTAAAATTCTTATATATACTTTCATGATAATATGACAATTACAGACAATACATAATATAATCTGCAAATATTGCGCGCGTATGAAACGTGTTTTTATAGTTCATAAATTTGTTTGAAGCAATAAAATGTACTATAAGAATACATGACATGAAACTTCTCTTAATATTCAACAATAAGATATCCATTTTTTTCTAAACTATGATTAACAATTTGTTAAATATTCACATGACACACTTGGTGTGAATGCTTTTTACATAATGTAACAAGATGTGTGTCTATATATTTTCTTCATGAATCTCTTATACATCAATGAAAAGATCAGCTCTTTACTTTTATATAACAGATTAATGGATTAAGATTGTAGCAATTCTACTTAGAAACGCTATACATTTTTATGTTGCGATAATGTGTAAAACATGTTGTGCTGTTTCCAAGTATATCAAGAAGACATACAAGTCGAAAGCATACAATTGATGGTATTTGCCTGAGAATCTTTATTATCATCTATAACTTCAATTGATTTATGTTTATACCCCAATACTTGGGGCTCTTGGGAGCAATATGTATAAAGGAATGCACAACTCTTATGCACAGTTCCGAGCAATATTACAGTTTATACATCGTTCTAATTTCATCGATTTAGAAAAATAACTATTTCTGAAAAAGGCTATATGACAATTTTCTCCAATTGTAGCAAATTACGCGATTCGTAATTATTAAACGTAACAGCTACGGAAAAATCGAAAGAAATTTTTTGGAAATGCAGTATTCTTTTTACATATTAATGCAAGTGAGAAACTTGTACGCACCTGCCACTAGATTCCTGATGTAATAGAATTATATCATCTGGATAAATAAAAGGAAGTATGTTCAGGAGAAAAACGCAGACTTTAATTAAACCTTACTATCAACCATATCCACGTTGATTTTATAATAGACATAAGGGAAGTAATCACTTTGGCCAAAACCTAATCCTGGTATATCCACATTCTATTCAAATTAAAATATCATATAAATATAAATATTTTCTGTACGAAGAAACATATATTCTTTGATCTTGTATATATTTCTCGTATATAATAGATATTTTAAAAAATTGATTCAAAAGAGTAATATTTATTTACATTAAAAATGATGAGGAATAAAGTTTTAAAATTATAATTAAATATTAATCTACTTTTAATACAATACAATAATTACAACATCTTTACTTACATCTTGATTGTGCGCTGTTGAAGCAGTAGCAGATGAATCTAAATGAGCATAAAGCTGATTCAAAGCGTCACGTAATCTCCTCGCGCATTTCTTATGCGGATGCAATAATATTGCTTGGAAATTGACAGGTAAGCCATATCTATAAATCATATTACAATATATGACATTAATATAACACCGTATTTTTTTTTTTTTTTTTTTTTTTTTAAAAAAATATTTATATTTATATTTCTTAAAAACTGTTTCAAAAAATACACACAAAGTTTAAAAATTAAATCAACAAA
>Ga0157363_1003097_pt1 | contig 14905 bp, 11 predicted proteins | sample AttsexASBM1_FD_111477 | JGI IMG/M metagenome (GOLD analysis project Ga0157363, IMG submission 111477) | Fungus gardens microbial communities from leaf cutter ant in Ribeirão Preto, State of São Paulo, Brazil - Atta sexdens ASBM1 | ecosystem: Host-associated > Fungi > Mycelium > Unclassified ...
AAAAAGATGATTTGGAAGCGGAAGGAGATTAACTTTTTATACATTAAATATATGAATTTAATAAAATTTCTTTCAGAATATAATTTTTACTGACAATTCTTATTAATATAATTTTATAAATATAAATTTTAATTAATGACCACAGAAATCTTACAATCTAAAAAAAATACATGTATTCTTAAAAGAGTACGGCTATTAACTCTGCTCACGTAGAGTGTTCAGGAGTGTTTCGGTCTTATACATTCACTAAATGTACGAATGTTATAAAGAAAAATATGTATCAAGAAGTACAAACAAAACAGATAATTATATCAATTAGGATTAGGATTCTGAATATTGAATTTCTGGTTACCTCGATTAAAATGTTTGATAGATTTAATTACAAGTGTCTGATTTATATCTTTCTAATTAAATTTAGCAGAATTCCAATTATAATGCAACGAGATTTTCTTTTTCGTGTATTTATACACATTATTATATTTAGCGCAAATTATTTTACAATTAAAAATTTTTTTTATTTATCTTTATCTAAAGGATGTATATAAAATTATCAATTTTTATTTAATTGTAAATCATCAAAGAGAATAACAAAAATTGAAATAACGTTGGGATATCAGAAACATTTCACGTGAGTAATTACGTTAAAAAATTACAATAGCGTAATATATACAATTAATCTCTTATATTACAATTAAGATTAATAAAACAAAAAAATCTGCAGTACAAATCTTCTATATTTTCTTGCAAAGAACAATATTAGATGGAGATAAGACCAGTGGATATGATGTGTCGGATATGAATTCTTATGAGAGGGAGATTCCTAGGAAGATATATTTTACGACAAGCCGTTCTACAAGGACTAAAACAACTATGTTGTTTTTTTGTAGTCGTTAACACAATAGTTTCTCCCGGTATGGTATGTCGACGGAGGATGTGGAGGAAGAGAGAGCAGTTAGTTTTGCGCCATGGGTTAAACATCGGAACAGCGTTTCGTCTACTTCCAGCGTCGCTTCTTGTCGTCCAGAGAAGCGCGAGAAACGATACAACGATGAGATACGACGGAAGTGCGACACCCCAGCCGTAAGGTAGTCTACCTTATGAATCCCCGGCGCCGATATAAGCGGGTAGCCTGAGCGTTACGCGCCTCTACGGGGGTGGTCCGCGTTTCTCGCATACGCCGCACCGAGGGAACCAGCCGCTAATCATGTTACCCGTTATACGCATCGTCTATGTATCCGCTATGTCTCTTCATTACTATACGTTCCTGGTCGTTGTGGTCGGCGGTAACACGGCGATGCATTACCCGACGGCAACTCGGCTACTTGGCTGCGCTTGTCAACCTTACGCGTCGCGTCGTTATCGAATTTCAACGTCAAATGTCTCCCGTCGCTTCTGCACGCGCGCGATTTCGCACAACATGTTATAACGGTCTTTCATGAATTCGATAAGAATGCGATGTATAATGGAAAAGATATTCTGAAAATAATTTTAAGGCATTGAAAATTAATCTTTTTATTGAAATGTCTCTATAACACGTTGATTCACAATTAATTCTTCATCGATATCATGGAATTTTTAAAGGTATCAATATTTTTTTTTGCTGTGAATTTTGGTAAAATTAAATCTGTAAAAAATAAATAAAATACACTTCTATAATAAAAGTAAAAATATAAGTATATCAGAATTTTTTCAAATTTTTATATAATCTGAAACAATAAACAAATTTGCTTTTCCTCGAAGATCTCTATTTCTGACGTTAATTTCATGTTGCTGACGGAAGATTAAATAATTACATATAAATAAGTTTTTAAAGTATATCAGGAAAATCAGATACTATTTAAAAAATTAAGAAATTATGCAAAAGAACGACATATTTAAATTTCTGCCAAGAAAATAATTCAAAATATGAATTTTGAATTATCATCAAAGTATATCCCTTAAGAAACATCAGTTTGTATATATCTTAACGATATATAATTTCAGAGAAACTTTTCATATATAATAATGATGTCTCTTTTACGAAGGTCAGACGTTAGATTGCATTTGCGAGCTTGTACCTCGACTTGTACGGCGGCCACTTCGTTCCCTCGTTCGCACAAGCCTTCGCGTCGATCAGCCGCGGTCTATTCTCGAGGAATGGAACGTCGAACACGTGTCACGTCGAACGAACGACACGGGCGCACCTAATCACACAACGGTGGTCTACGATGCGTGTACTCACGAGTTTCTCGCTTCTAGGTGGTACCGCACAGTGCGCACACAATACCCGCGCGTCGTATGCTGCAACGGTGAAACCAGGCAGGATTTCACGGCGCAGAAATCTTAATTCTTGGAAGAGAGAAACAGGGTATGAGTGCGGTGGGAACCAAGGGATAAGAGGAAAGAGAGAGAAAGAGAGAGAGAATGGCTCGGGATCTTTGTCCCGATGGTTGTACGAGGATAATGCAGATAAATCGTAATCCCAGCGCCACGAAACGAGTGTCGATTAATTTCGAGATGAGCCCTGTCAAAATACAGGCGCACCATGAGGACCGCCGCTCTTCTGCGCGTACGGGAGAGCTAATCTTGACTAATAACTGTCGCAACTGCGCGCGTGAGGTGAAAAGAAAGAGCCCGTTATAGGTCTATGAGAGACGACAGAACGGCGTGTGTCTCGCATTGCCCTGCTCCGGCCTCATACCCTCTCACGATAGATAAGTCCGTAGATCAGAGATTATCATAATAAACTAATCATCTTCTCCATATAAAAATTCATTACGCGATTCTTTATCCCCGTTCTCGCCGGCTAATAATACAAAAATATTTTATTTAGGTGTTATAAGGACACACACATACACAAAATTAGACTATATACTCCACATTATTTCAAAATTGAATTTGATAGACTGCTTATTTTTTTTCCTTTAAAGTTAATAATTATAATATTTGTATTTATACAGTTTAGAATATATAAATATTTTTATATAAACATGAAACACACTTGTGTTATATTTATTGTAAAACTAACTTATTTCCTTGTATATGTAAAATTTATCTATCAATAACAATATTGTATTACTTAATATCGATAATTTCTAGAATTAAGAAAATTAAAAAATTTGCGGTTTGTGTGTGAAATATTTAATAGAAAGATTGAGATTGAAATGGAAGGCGGGAAGAGAACGCGCGAGAGAATTCATGATCGAGATCACACCGAGCTTAGCAATGCGAATGTATACGATTTATCGATACTAATGTAAGATCAACGGCGTCCGTTCTAAATCCGCGATTGGGCACTTAGTAAAAGGCGAGAAATGTCGGCCAGAAGAAAACGAGAACGTTTGCTCGTTCCACCAAGGCATTTCTCTTTGCTACGTGATCGACCATCCCCCGAATGACATTATACGCTGACCTCAACGTACAGTCAATTCGCAAAGAGGGCTCGAATGATCTATCCTGTAAGAAAGTTGCCTCTCAACACGCGATTGCGCCTGTTAGGAAAACCCTCTCTGTTACTTGAAAAGCTCGATCTCACTCGTGAGAAAATAAGTATTCCCGGAAGTGCGTTGGACGATTGCTGATACTTGTATAGTCGGATCGTAAAAAAGTTTTCTTTCAAGATAAACTTGTCGATGAGTTGCGTCAAGATTGATCGCTAAAGAAATAGCGTGACCGAAAGGTTTGTATGCCCGCTTAATTGCACAGAGAGCACGACGGTTTTTATTACGCCACGTTACGTTCTGCCGCAAAGCACGCGATCCTTCGCGAGACGTTAGGAACAAAGTATTACGATCATAAATAAAGTTGGCGTAATTACTTTAACAATTACCATTATCCGTTTCCTCTTTGCCGCCTTCTGACGCTGTTTGCCATTTAAATCCCTCGTGATCCAGCTAGTTGCGATATATCTTCCTTGAGATTTTTCTGTATCAACGATAAGTGAAACTTTGCTTTCGTTTCCGCATTTTTCATTCTCTCTGTTGACAGAACCGAATTGAAAAACATTCTGTGTATTTTGTCTTTACTGAAAGTAGTATAATATAATCTTTAATATAAGATAAAATTTAAATAATATTTAAATAAAATTTATAAAATGATATGCTTCTAATATCGTATTTTTTCGATTAAATTCATAAAATCATAAAATAATTTATCAAATCATAAGATTATGAAAAAAAAATGTCTATTAATTTATTTTATTTTAATTCTTTTATCGTAAAGAGAGAATTTAAAAATGTCACATGAATTTTTCGCTACATTATTATTTTTGAAATTTAATATCTACTAAAATCTCTCGTATAATTTAAAGTTTCTTTTATATATCATCTTTCGATATTGAAACAATTATGATTTTTCTTTAACAGATATAATTCTATATCTTTTTCATTCACATCTCTTCATAAAAATCGAAAAGAAAACAATAGAAGCATGTTGTTATTGATGTCTGTATTCGTCAAAGATACGAGATCGATGAGTTTCGCAGGTAGGTATATCATCTGAATGGAGAACGAAAGCGACCGCTGTTGAGGCGTTCGGGGAGTAATCAGCGCTAAGTACAGCGATTCCCCGAGAACCGTGACGCCATCTTGTTACGTGAGCGTCGTTTGTCTCTGACATATGATCCAGGGAACCCGTTGGTTGCCTCACCTGTCCGCTTCTTCTTACACATACGTCGCGCATTACCGTCGAGCACGGCGGATCAGCGGAGGAGGGAAACCGAGCAAGCGAGCGCGCGGGGATCTAGATCGAGATCGGAGAGATGGATACGCTCGCGAAACAAATTGATTCCGATGATAAGCCTCGATCGAATCCGTATCGAATGCGTCGGTAATTTGCCAAAGAATTGACGCGCGGATGTGCCGTTCCGTATTAGGAGCATCAGCCACATGTCTGCATCAAATAGATTCCGGCTTTTCCCCGAGACGTTCTTTTTACCTGCGAGTTGCATCACTCTGGATTACCGCGTCGAATCTCACTTTGAAGCGTCCGTCTTAATGCTCGACATCACGTTCTCACGTCCGCGTGATCTCGTAGATCCCAAGTGTCAATCAATTGCATTCACGTTCGCCTGGATTCTCGTGCAATCGGTATCAGTCGCTCTTGCATATAACGAGATATGATCGTTGGTGAACTAATCAAAGGATTAGACTCGATCATAGAAATGCCAAAGATCGTCAGAGATTCACCGAGTGTGGTGAAGATTCTTTTATAAGAACATCAAATCTATTGGCAATTTATGTGTTTTACGATATCTTTAATTCTAATGATGCAATATAGATGACTATGCCACAATATACTATGGTATGATGTGGTTATTGAACTCAACCACCAATTGCATCAATCAGGATTGAATCATTATGGAACTTAAAATATATTACCGTTAGTACAAGCATGCGTTAGATCTCTTTACAGTTTATTATGCGTGCACAAAATGAGTAGGATCGCATTGAAATTCCATGAAGATTCAGAGCGTGAGAATATCATAAACTTTAACCGCAAGCGAGATCCACACCCATGCTCCATTTAGCATTCTCTTCAGTATATCGAGTTTGCAACGTCATTGTCTGGTTCGGCCACAACATTCTAAGAAACCATTCGTCACTGGTCGCATTGCAGTTGGGCGTAGATCATCGTCTCGATGTATTTTGGAAAACGCAACAGCCGAATCGTGCGCTCACGATCCATCTATCTATTGTGGCAGCGATCGATTAGCCAGCGTAATCTACACGATCGAAAGAATAAGTCTATATCTTTGGAATAGAACCTAAATAGCTGGTCTTTAACTATGGCGATGGTCAAAGCGGATGTCGCTGAAGACATATTTCGTAGATTCGATCGAGATCTTGATCTCGATCCCACCTTCATCGGCGAAACAGGAAAAGAGGTCCGCGCGGCGAAGAGAAGAAAAGGGCGGGTGCAGGGAAGGGACAACGATAGGGGCCTGGAGAGTCCGCGTCGGCCACTTCCCATGTTAATATCCGGTTATGCGTAAGGTATGGAGGCGTACGGCCAGTTTGCATGGAAACTAAGGCATTACCGTCGTGGACCACCGGAGTCGAACCACTCGTCGAACAGTCCTGTTTGCCGACACCTTGGTGGACGACTCGCCTGAACACCCTACTCCTTATCTCTTCCTTTCCTTCTCTTTCCTTTGTGCCTGTCTCTCTTCCACTCGCGTTCGTTCTCAACTCGTCTCCACGCGATTCCGATTCCTACTCCCTAGAGACGTTCCCCGTTCTCTCATCCGCCGCGAATTGTTCAGATTATGCCCAAGTATCACCGCCGGATCATTGCGGTTTTATCGATACCGGCAGGTCCGACCGCTCAGATCTAGGGGCCGTGCGAGTTATCGGCGTTAACGATCACGGAGCCGTATCGCCGATCGTCGAATTAAATGGCAAGGCTGACTCGCTCGCATCTCGCGTTTCTTTCGGATAGATAAGACTGGAAAATCGCACTGGGAAGCGATAGTGCAAGTACTGACGTTTGAGGTAGCTTTGCCGTTGTTCCAGCTATTGTTTATCAGGCAGTTTGGTCTTACAATTCGATAATGCAACGATGTAAGGTTTTAATTTTATTATATTTACGCAGAAAGCATCCTTATGAGGCATGATTTTACTTTCTTTCTCTTCTTGAAGTATCATTGTATTAGAAAGAAGGAAAAACCTTCTCTTTAAACCGTTAGATTAGGTGTCAATTAGACGTGAGCAGTCGATCGCAGGTTTAGACAGAATCCCTCTGTTACAGGTTTTATTTTTATCTGAAAAACTTTTTATCTCTCTGAATTGCTTTTTTGCTTCTCTCTTTTTTCGGAATTTTTTACATGAAAAATATGAATGATTTTGTTAAAATACTAAAAATTTAGCTAATTAACATTTGGCTAATTACAGATCAGGAAATAATTTTGTTAGAAAAATAATTTTGTTATCAAAATAATTATTATAGAACATTCAAATTGATTGTTAAAATATCAAATTTTTTTGCAGCATTGCTCATTGTACTTGAGAGTCTTACATAATTATTATATTTTAATGATCCAATAAAATTAATTTCAGATCTATATTTAATTAAATTTTTACATATTTCAAATTATTCTCTCTGTATAGCATTAAAATAAACTTAACATTTTAATTAATTGCAGAATCATGAATGTTATTGTGACGTATATTATTTTTGGTAATAATAAATAAATTTTAATTAATTTCAATTAATATGTATTAATATGTAGGTATAAACAAAACTATAAAAAATAAGAATGAAAATGCTTAGTTTGCGGCCTTCAGTCGGTGCATTCCTGCGTCATTACATTCACATCGGTGGATCGCTTTTCAATATGACTCCGGCACATTTGAGACGGCATCTATGCCGGATCTAAAAGCTGACTGGCGCCCACACTCGGGGTTCCTAGACCTAAGGAGGTTCAAAGTTCCCTCCGCGGTCGTTTACGCCTTATTTATTCTCGTAATTTACTCCCACGCGGCCCTTGCGCGCCGGCAATTTACTTTACGACGATCATATCTGAAAGTGGCCGGTAGAGAGTGCTGCCCGGATCCACCGATGGCCTGAGACCGCGCGGATCGCGTCGCGGGGTTCCCGTCTGTAGCGACGACGGCCTCGGATAATGGGCAACGGACGAAAGGTGGGAAAGGGAACGGGTGATGACGCCGGTGAAAAAGAAGGAGGCAGCACAAGAGCAACCGCGTGTAGAGAATCAGCTGGACCGTGTGTCTTTTCGCGTTCGTTCGCGACCAACGTTTATGGACTGTCGATATGCAATATAAAAAGTCACGGCGAGCATCGTGTGCCCCAAGTGTACTCATGGCGAATACTTTATGACCCTTAAATGTCGCGACCGCGAGAGGGCCGGCACTTTGGCGCGATGTCGGAAATCTCGATCCCGTCACCGCATCTCTCGTCTGTCTCATCGACTTCGAACTGACGCAAATCGGAAGAGTTACGCGTGAGGGCAAATATACATTCGCTATTAGGATTACCGAGGATGTCTAGGGTTGGCACGAATGATCATATATGGACGTTACGGACAGCGAGTTGTATCACATGTACGACAAAACGTACGTCGTACCGCCGTTGAAATCACATAATCGGTTTCCGCTACAGGCATCTCTAAAATGTGACCTCTAACAAGCAGAGGTCATCGAAAACGATTAAACGGTGCCGGAGAGATCGTGTCACAAGTATTTTCCTCCGATGAAGTGTAATTACCGTTTATATCTATACTCGCACATTCGCACGCAACCTTTGACGCTTTTAATTAAATTAATTGAAGCCGAGCACTAGTATCGCCTGTCATGAGATACGGCGACGCAGATAGATTTACTGATATCTGAAAAAGATATTTGATTCTTTAACTCCCATCATCAAGCTGAACTATTTAACCCTCTGAAGCTAATGGTGGGTACTCTATTGGAACCACTCAGTTATCTCTATATCACAAATGTGAACAATTCAATTTTTTTTATGTTTTATATATATGCAAATTTGGATTATTCTTATTAAAATATATTTAGTATTAATCCTTTTTTATAACAAGTTATTTCATTTTAGTTCCTTAAAAGACTACGGAATAATATTCCGTAATACTTACATCATTAGAGAATTTAAGGTTTTCTATAACTCTCTGAACGCGGTGCTATTTTTTTAAAGACTGTTAGGATAACTGATTGCGGTTACATATTGATGGTTTGGGCCTGTTGCACACTCTTACACAATCTTCTTACGGCTTACCCACAAAGACTTTCTCTTATTCTATTCTTAATTGCACGTACTATTCTCACTTGCATATCTTGCCTATTATGTCTATCTACGCTCTATATTATTATTACATTTTTGTTACGCTATAATAGATACGTCTAACTGTAGAATTATTTTCTGTATTCTACGATCTTTTGACTAAGAAGATTTATGAAAGGAAACTGAATAATAAATGATGAATTGAATAATAATAATCCAATAGAGTAAGTGAAAATCAACCGGGAAATGTTCAACACAAATAAGTGAGGAAAGCCATATTTGATCAAAGCGAATGGTATCTGATAATATTTTCTGTGCAAATCTTATTAATTTTCAGCAAATTGCGCGTCAATTATTATATCGTTTTGTAACAAAGTTCCAAATTGAAGCTGGAGTACGTAATATCACAAATTAAATTGACAAGCAATTTAATAATACAATTGCTAATAAATATCTTAAAACATTATAAAGAATATCATCCCAGATATAATAATAATCCATTAATAATTCGCGAGTTTTACGTGATAAATAGTCATGTGTTATTTTTTTCTCTTGAGCCCACGATATTGTGTATTCGGTGTGTTTTTTAAAAATATGTGGGACGCATTTTCGAATGGAATTTTAAGTATTCGTACCAATTTGGACAGGAATGAGCGTCGAAGTCGATATCGAGTACCGGTGATGGCGTTAGCCGCGTAATCGGCATTAAAGAGGACTTTTAAATTACAGGACGGGTTCCTGATAAATATCGCGCACCAACAGAATTCACTCGGATGCGACGGTCCAATTACGCAGGCGTATTTATATTCATTCGCCTTGCGGTCCGGGTTCATTTTCGGTCGCGTGCGCGATTTAATGAGGCTCGGGGGCCCCCTCGCGCTCGTGCCTGTTCAAAAATGCGGTTGAAATTTATATACGTGAGATATTCTGAGAACTAAATGGCAGCCCGCTGCCAAAATTCATTACGTTCCTGAACCGCGGGGGCGACTGGAACGCGCATAAAAAACATATAAAAAACATTTCTGTTACAAATAAAATTCCAATTTTCCTCATATGAAAGACATGGAATGACAACTCGCAAAGGTTGAATAACAGCATCAAATAACATTCTTTTAAGTTGGACTTAAAGATGAAGAATTACTGGTTATAGATGCCAGAGACCTGTTAAATAACGTTAATCGTGAGTACGTCGTACGCGGAGTTAAAAGCGGAGGAGTTAATTGGACGGTTGAAAGAGCCTTGCCGTGTGAACGGGCGATACCGTATCAGCGGGTCGACGTGGCGACGGTAATTCCGACGGGAATTGAATTTGCCAATTAGCGTCGCCGAGAGAGGCGGGAGTAATTCGGGGAGCGTCCAGTCGCCAGTCGGCGAAAACGGCGCGGTCGCACGCAGGTCCGAGACGTCGCGTCGGGCGTTAACGGGCGCAAAATGAATTATCGTTTATACACGGTTCGCCGCACGCAAATTTGCATTGGCGACCGGGGCCCGGTCCCGCGTGCAAACGGGTTGTCCTAGAGGGGAAGGGGGAGGGGGGAGGGGGGAGGGGGACAACCCCGGCACCGCGAGCGCGTAACCCCACTTCGCACCTCGGCACCGACATAAACTGTGCCCACTGTATTCTGCGCGGGGGCCGCGCGCGTTTATTTATTTACGTCAGCCGGTAGCTTTATGGCGGAAAATTAGCGAGGGTTATACGCGAATGCCGCGACTTGTCGCCACTTAGAGCCGTCGATGCATTGAGCGTTTCCTTAATGGACGAGACGACACGCCCTCCTTAGCGCCCTTTTTAACACCTACCGTCTCTACACGTCGCGGGCAGCGCCCGCGCCGAAAGGCGCACCTTAAAAGCGTCTTTAAGAAGCAGGTATGTATTATGTATATGCGCGCATACGACTGAAGCGCGTACAAGAGGAAGGTCGATTAGCGACTTCCGTGGCTCGATTTCATCCCGTTCGTACGTTCACGAGTGGACGTTTTTACGACTCTTCGACTCGGTTAGTCGTATTGTTTGACGGGAAGTGGAGAAAGGTGAGCATGACGAAAGCTGCGTCTCGAAAGCGGAACGACGTTCTATTGAATGAGATGCGTGCTTCAGTGTCTTGCACATTTAGAGAATATGGAGATTCGTTTAACCGGATAATGGCCGCGTAGACAGTGTTCCTCTTAGAAATATCGGTGGCTGATCCGACAATGATTCGAGCACATAATAGATTTAAAGTCTCTCAAGTAGGAGTCTGAAACATGATAGTAGATCCTAAATATGATAGACCAAACGTTTAAGATAGAATAAGATAGATAAATGTATCTATCGTGTTCTATTTTGAATACCATTCCAAATATGGTGGACCGATGAAAAGTTGTTGAAATGGAGTTTAGATTCTTATTTGAAAGATTTTAGATAGATTGTCCACATTCTCGCTAAATTAAATTTTTATTTTCTAAAAATCGTTACATGGCATCGCATATTCAATTACAAGTGACCTTCATTCGAAAAAAGTAAAAGGATTATTTAGAAATTACATTATATATTTATAAATCTATGATATTTGTAAAAATATGTTAATTGCAACCATTTTTTTCTCTCAGTATAATCGTTTTAGATATATAGAGAAAAAACGATAATTTTATACAATTAATAATTTATATTTTTGAAGTTGTATATTTTTTGAAATTGTATATTCATATAAATTTTTCTTCATAAAATAACTTCAAAAATCAATTCTTAAATTACTAGTAGATAGTTAAGAAACACTTTATATTTCATTATGTTAAAAAATTTTTTTTCTCCTCAATAACTAAATCGTTCATTATTATAATGACTTACCAAACAATGACTTATTCAGTAGCGTTAACAACGTCCGGCGTTTGAATGTCAGCTCATCGAAAGTCACATATCAGAGATGCTTGTCAACGCGTTCGATCTCTAGGCAAAATTATAGATGCGTAGAAGGCGAGTCGTTCCCATGGCGAACTTTCTCGCGATTCGTTCGCTGTCCATCCCCTTTCCTCCTTCACCCTCTCCCTTTCGAGATCTTCCACGCACTGAATTCTCAAGTACATCGTCTTCGAGATTTTCCTTGAGAGTTCTCCATAACTCCGGCGTGGCAAGTGGACAGCCCGTGACGGGTAATCCACGCTGTTACGCACTATTGAATTCCACACTCGACAATTGCCTCGAACTAAATTTAATAAAAATCAGTAAGATCTGTGTAGAACGTTCTGCATGCATGTCTCGTTGCTTATTCGCGTCTGATTATGTCCGCGATGATCAAAACGTGATACGATAATTATAGCAGTAGCGCTCACTGTCAGTTCAATGGATATCTTCTAAAATAGGGCTATGAGCTTACGATAATAATTGAAATGAATTGAAATATTTTAACTTTAATTTTAGTCAAGGATAAATAATATGAATAGAAAATTAAAGCTCTATAAGCTAAATATTAATATAAACTTGGCAAATTTCTTACAGAAATCGAATTTTAATTTTTTCAAAATGTAATATAAATTAATATTGCTACACAGAAAGAAAGACTTCACTTGAAGTATTTCAAAATTTTACTAATTACAGATCTGAAAATAATTTTATTGGACTATCAAAATAATTATGAGGAATCTCAAGCATCATGTTATCAAACATTAGCAATTAATTGATCTCACATAATTATTTTGACGATTCAACAAAATTATTTTCAGATCTTTATCTAGTCAAAGATTTAAATAATTTTGAAAATTCGTTCTTTTCAGATCTATATATATCTAGCCAAATTTTTAGATACTTCAGTAAAGTCCTCATTAAGTATATTTAATTGAAATGTAATAATGCATATTCGTAAAGATTTAAAAATATATGTTGCGATCGGATAATTATGGAGAACAATAGAATTATTTTTTATACAATGATTTCGGCGAAACCTACATGCTTGACGATTCACAGAAAATCATTGTGAACGTTTGAAACTCTTCCAGCGGTCTACGTGTCACCATGGCATTGCGAAGCATCATCGCGACGCCGGCAATAGTCCGTAACCGGCTGTCGGCGATAGGAACTATTGAGTAGTCGCGGGAGAGTACTCGCGAAAAATCATCTCGTCGACTTTACGTTGGCAACGCAAGATCGAGCGTACTCGTGCGCGTGAAGAGAAGCGTGTCGGTGATTCGGCGCATAGAAGCGTCTCGCTTTCAAGATTTCCCTCGAGAGTACTCCGCGACTCCTCCGCGGCGGCGGGTTGCCCGCGAGAAAAAGAGAGGGTACCTGCGTCTCTCCGTTAAGTTACAGCGACTGGCGCTTAACCCCTGACACGACACACAATAGCCGGACGGGACTCCATAATTGTTATTTTAATAAGCTAATTTTCGCCGCGCTTGACCGACGCGAACCGCACTGGGTGAACGGCGAAGTAAAGAGGATAAGAGAGAGCAAGAGAAAGAGATGCGAGAGAAGGAGCGAGGGGGAGAAAAAAGGAAGAGAAAGAGTGAGACAGGGCAAGACAACGGAGCAGGACGAGGAGGTGCACCGAGAAAGGTCTCATCGACGGCTGTGTCAGACACGTCGAGATTAACGGCCATACTCCGGAGCGGCTCGACGATTTACCCGTAATAAACGTAGCCACGCATCTTACGCCGCGATTCGTCCCCATCGCGAACCGTGATGTTTTCCGCGAAAGTGTCCTTCTCCCACTATCACATTTTCTGAGTGAAAATATTAAAGGGTGCTGTGTAACTTTTTGCAATCGTTCTCTTGTTTACAATTTAAAAAATCAAGTTTTCTAGAAAAAGGGAGAAACTATTTTTCAGCTTAATAGAAAATTACTTTAAATAGTATCGGCAAAAAGATTATATTTTTACAATCAACTGTCATTTTTGTCATTCACAACTCTTAAAAAAAATCACTTTTTTTGAGTTGCATTCTAGTAATTTTTTTTCTAAGTTAAATTTGTTTATGATTAATAGGGTAATGTTTATTAAATTCATTCATAATAATAAAACTGGTCGAAATATTTTAATTGTATTATTTTTGAAGTGAAGGAATAATATCTTTTCGTAAATCTATTTAAACTGAAATAAGAACTATTGCGCTACTCAAAATCGCAGACTAGAACTTGAAAAAGTTACACTGCAATCAATTCGGTATCATTAAACGTTAGTTTGAATCTTTAATTTAAAAACACACAAAAAACAATTCGCTAGTACTTTCTCTTTAAATACCATTTTCACACATCTACTATCCACAGTCATATGAACATGTGATTATGAAAAGCTGATTTTCTCTATGTTGACTCGAGCCGTGCCTCTCAATGCAAGCTTTAATCAATTTCTTCTTTATGGCGTATAAAATTTTCTTCAAGCCATTCGCAGCTTTTACGCGTTGCATTAATTAAACCAGCAAGTGTCGACGCATTTAGCTAATGTTTACAAAACTCCATATACCGTTTGAAACAACCTATTTATAAAGGCTCATTTTTTCGTCACTTCGAGACATGGCCTCTCCTCTCTCTCTGTGTACGGAGAAATTTGTTCTATCTCTTTCTCTATCTGCTTAAGACATTTAATAACGTAATAAACAAAGACAAAATTAAGACAAGTTCTTTAAATGAATATAATATTTTCTCTATTTATTTTACAAATATAAAAACTATTCAAATTCTTCATTCTTTTCTTAATATCTTTTTGTATTGTGAATTCTCAGACGTTATTGGTGGAATTTAATTAATTCCTCTTCTACTGCAGGGTTAAAAGGGAGAAAAGCTGAGAGGAAAATGCGGCGCACGATTAATTCGGCCGAGATAAATCGTAATGAGCTTATCGTTCCACCAGCCGACCGCAATATGCGCGCCCGCGCGATTCCGCATCGAATTGCATCTCTTGTAAGCTCGCGGCCCTCAACGCAGGACGTTCACTCGCATTAACGGCTTATGGAATTCTCGCGTAACGTATTTACGACGACAAAGAAAAATCCGGGTTTCCTCGGCGTGCGCATAATATACGCTCAAATCCGCTATTCTTCAATTACGCCTCTACTCGCGGCCGCGGACTCGGTGGATCTTTTCCCTGTGCCGTGCATGCGTGCGTGCGTGCGTGCGTGCGTGCGTGCGTGCGTGCGTGCGTGCGTGCGTGCGTGCGTGCGTGCGTGCGTGCGTGCGTGCGTGCGTGCGTGCGTGCGTGCGTGCGT
>Ga0157363_1003098_pt1:0-12500 | contig 14904 bp, 9 predicted proteins | sample AttsexASBM1_FD_111477 | JGI IMG/M metagenome (GOLD analysis project Ga0157363, IMG submission 111477) | Fungus gardens microbial communities from leaf cutter ant in Ribeirão Preto, State of São Paulo, Brazil - Atta sexdens ASBM1 | ecosystem: Host-associated > Fungi > Mycelium >...
GAACGCGACTTAACGAACAACGGCTGGCTGTGACGGTAAGACAATCCGGGTTCTCGCACGCAGTAGTCGAGGACACGGCATATGTAGGCCTGTCTGATGTATGCGGCTACTACTTCTGCGGAATAGTGAGTCTGCCAAGAGCTCCCGAGCGGAGAAGTCACTGGCAGACCATCTCAACGGCGAATATATGACCCAGATCTGTAATTTTTATCCGCTTCCTTATCCTTGTTCTTATCCCTGCCCTTCTGCCACTCCATTTTTCTACCCTCTCTTTATGCCAGCGCCATGGTGGCGCGATCCTTCCGCGTTTCACTCTTCTAATTTCTGTCCTGCCCCGGCGATCTTTTTCTACTCGGGCTCCTGATGGCTTGTCGCCAAATTGACGAGAGTCATTGGAAATTTCATGAATCACGTTGAATTAGTTCTTAATACACACGATTGGATCATTTGTATCTTGCATTTTTTTTAATACTACGAGTACGTGACTAAACAATGGTTTATATCTCTATTCTTCTTTCTTTTAATACAATTTTATAAATATTTTCTAAAAATATTAAAGTACATAAAAGAATCACTTAATAATTTTTATGTACTTTTAAAAGTAATAAAAATTAACTCAAGGCACTCATCCGTACACATCGTATGTTACAAAAGAAAATTGTACATAAAGAAAAATTTCTATATAAAAAGAATAATTTTGCTGAAATATTCAAAAATTTAGCTAGATATAAAGCTGTGAATGAAAGTAAACTTCATTGGACCATTAAAATAATTACGTAGGGATCTTAAGTATAATGAGTAATGCTACAAAAAGTTTTTGTATTCTAACAACCATTTTGAACATCCTACATAATTATTTTAAACCAACAAAATTATTTTTATGTCTGTATCTAAATTTTTAGATACTTCAGTAAAACCGTTCTTTCCATGTACCGTCATCATCTCGTGTGCGAAATCATCGTGGACCCGAAAGCCACAACATAAATGAAAATATTTATCGGCACCGAAACATTTCAGAGATACGTCGTTTTCGATAATTAATAGCACGCAGGTTATCGAACCGCATAATTGAATTGCTATCCGCCGTCTTTGGCTGCATTGAATATTCATTGTGTCTTCTATGTGCATGCATAGAATTTCAAACTAAGTCGGAACGCGGAGGGGTATCATCGCATGTCGGCGCATCGCGAGCTTGAGCGATTATGCTTGCATTTTCTTGCATAGAAAATAAAATGATTGCCGCGTCACGCGGCAGAATCCCATGAAGTCCGCGCAGTACGCCTGTCGCGTGACTTGGACGATCTCAGATCGGATTTGCCGATACCGTCTATGCGCCAATCCCTGACTGAGCGGCCGACACAGAACCACAAAGTACACAAAGCAGAATCTAAAGAGATCCCCGAGAGGGAACCGTGGATAGGCGCTTAAACGGATGTCTGGGAAGGAGCTATTCTCGTTAACTGGATTCCAGATATTAAAACAAAATGAACTTCATCCGATAATATCCTTATAATATCCGAATGTTACATACTTCGTTTGCTGATATTAAATGTGAATTTATTTCAAAGAGATTGACAAGAAACGATGGTTTCTAGATTTTAAATTTATATATAATTTCAATCTATCGTTTTTAGAACTAAATTGGCCAATTTCTACTGATCACATTTTCTTATTCTTCTGCACAGAGAGAGAGAGAGAGAGAAAGAGGAGGGGGGAGGGAGAGGGGGGGAGGGGGAGATAGTTCTGCTGAAATATTTAAACTTGTGTGCTAAGATCCGGAAATAATCTTGTTCGAAAATAATAATGTCAAAATAATTCTGTAGAATTGGTTGAAGAATGTCAAAACTTTTTATAGCGTTGATCATCATGCTTGAGATTTCTATGTAATTATTTTGATAGTCCAACAAAATTACTTTTAGATCTGTTCTTTTAATAAATTTTTTAATACTTAATATACAAAATATATCGTTTCTGAATTGTTAAATAACTCATCGCTTTACAGTATACCGAAGCGTTCGTTACTCCTGTTACTTGGATAACGCGACGGAGATGTGCCTGTAATATCTTAGTTTCGCTAGCAGAGCGCATCCACTGCGGTTCAGCAGCTCTCTCGTGGCGGGATAGCGTTTCGCATAGCGTCCTAGTGAAGGGTCGAGAGCGAGAATATGGTCCTCGATAAACGGTCCAGCGTTATTCGGCGCGTATGTACACGCGTGGCTCCTTTGACGTATGTACGGGAGCGCTTTAAGGAGAGACGATGCACCACCTAATCGCCACCCACACGAAACTGCATATATCTAGGATGAGAATCTTAATATCCGCTTATGTGGAACATCCTAATTGGTTTATTTTAGACCTGCCAGGTGAATTTGAATTATGGCGTTTTAATGCAGCCCGAGCAACACTGTAGCGACCATCTTCGCAGTTCTCCCTCTTCATCCCTTTTCTCTATCCCTTTTCATCCCCTTTTGCTCTTTGCGCGTCCTCCTCTCATCTCATTCTGTCTATCGTGCACGAGTCAATTTCGGTCGATAGACACACACGACAGCTGCAACGTTTATACCGCGCTGCCGTGCATACCCTTAATATCCGCCTCAACCTGTAATTAAGTCTCCACTTCCCATTAGGCTCGGTTCCATGGATGTGTTCCCCGCTCGGAAACCACCCTCCTTTTTTCCGCCAACCCACAACCCGCGGAACAGCGGATACTCCCAGTATCCTTCCTGCGATCAGTAAAATTATCTCCCGCTCGACATTCACCGGATACTTTTTAACGATTTCGCCGCCGTTGTCGCAGATGATCACGAAAGGCTTTTAGAGATTCCATTACGAATATCTGTATTAATCCATTAAACGATTGAAAAAATTAGAACTCTCAATTAAGAGCCAATTTTATATTTAACGTTGCAATACATTAACGTGGGATTATTTTTTAAATAATTTAGTATTATATTTACCGAATGAAAAAGCTGTACATATTGTATATAATAGTACTGCGTTTGGATAATTAAAATTATATAGATAAAGATAAATTATATACGTAACATGTCTTAGATAAGATCTTGTTTTAAATTTATCTAGATAGAAGATGAGATTGTCATTTCATCTGATTTTAAGATAATATCGCAAAAATAAAACAATTTAAAATATAAAAATAATATATCATACAATACATACATATATCTATTGTATAGCTTTACTGATTGCCAATGATATCAAAATATATTATTGTATAATTGAAGAAAATTTCTCTGACGTGTAGATAAAATCTAAGAAACAAATTCTTAGATTTTAAACAAAAAAATGCTTTAATATTGAAAGTACTTTTTTTTTTAAATAATAGATAATGAAGGTAATAAGCGATAATGATGACGCACTTCAATTAAGTTAATGCTCAGAATTATAAATCCTGGACAGCATAAAACATGGTCTAACATTAAACATAAACATCTGGTTTATAAAAAAGGAAATGTTTAAAAAGCTTATACTGAGAGAGGTGCATGCTGAACTCATATTAAAATTTGAAGATACATATTAAGATTTGAAGAAATTGATACTCTTTTTGCCTAAAATAAAGATAGAGAGATTTAAATTAAAATTAAAATTTTAGTATTAACATTTAAATTAATACTTTTTAGTAATTTTTAAAAATCATCGGAGTTAATAGATTGTGTTAAAATTGTAGAATAATAGATCTTAGATATAGAATACAGAATAATTATATATAATTATAGATATAGAATAAATAATATAATATATAATTATAGAATGTTAGATCAATTAATGTCTGAGGATCTTTCATTAACACAAGTAGATCAAACTCGAAACTGAATATAGAATTTTATCTACTATATATTACAAAATGTTAAATACGAACATTTACGTCGCATATCCACGGACAGATCTAATTTAAAAATAAAAAAAGATGCCAAGAAAAATTCTTTTCCCCAAGCGTGCATAATCTCACCTTTATCGACCTTCGCAACGTCGATAAGTGCGTACTTAGAAAGAATCGTGGATCGCTGACGTATTTAATTTAGTGCAGCGAATATATACGTACACATTTATATAGACGTCCCGGCGCAGTCCTGAGTAAAAGCTCTCTTCACGCTTCTTCACAGAAAAATATTACGATGTTAGAGCGAAGGAGTGGGATCATCTTCTCTATACGCGACCGCGCGGTTTTCTCTTCGTCGCCATGATATATCATAAGTTCCATTACCCACTACCGCGTGTTACATTATCGCGGCACGTTTCAGCTATAAAGGCATCTGTCAAGTGAAATAGCCACGGTCCTTTCTCGTCTTCTCTTGTGTACTACGACGGATAAATTGAATTTAACCGCTCGAAGGGAGAGGAAGACGTGTCGCGACTTTTGAGAATTGAGCCTCAATGGGGGTGCTTTAACCGATGTAATCGAGTCCTCTTTTGGCTGATTATGAGTTGGATCTGATTGATTATACAGTCCGAATGTTCCTTACATAATAAAAGAGAAAGAATATATTGTATTACTATATTTAAGTATTCGAGTTTCAAATTCTTGAAAGTAGATAAGTAGTTACATTTCTCGATTGTAATTATAATTTTTATTATCCTATATGTCTCCTGAAAGGGAATCGGCAACGTTATTTAAATTAAACTCTTGGCCAATTTGGACATGTAATTATTATTTTCGCATACAGATATATTACAGATATATAGATATATATACTAATGTGAAACTTAAATTGGATCCATTTTCGAAATTTTGAAGACACCCGTTATAACAACGTCTACGTGGATATTAAACGTATATTCAGGATGTTTGCTGCACCATGGGAAGCCTTCGAGTGCCATGACTCGGTATTAGAGGTATCTTTCAATATGCGACCATGATCTCCGGGCTCTCTTCCTCCTCCTCTTTTTCAGCTCCGTTTCGTCGCCCATCCCCGTAGAATCTTGCCATCCGGCCTTGAGTTCCACGTCAACCTCTGCCACGTTATTCGTTCGGTATGAATTTAGAAATATCATAATATTGGCGACATGTTTTCACGATATTGAATTTCAAGCGCGGTCTCTATAACGTCCAGCGCCGAGCCATGGAATACTTAACATTCCTGCTGCTCTGTATACGCGGCGCGATTTCTCGAGCAGCATTACTGCGTGTCGTCGGTAAATGCCGGAAATTACACGGCTGGTTTCACAGTGTCCTTTGTGTCGGAATTTGTTCTACAGGATCGTCAGGCGGCGTCTGAGAGTTCGTGAAGCTTACTAAATCTTTTGAATTAAAAAAAAAAAGCCATTATCATTTCAACCATCACACTTTCTTATAGATAATATTTCTATAATCGATGATTTTGATCACAAATTCCCTTTTGTAATGTTAAAGTAAGACATTAAACGTTACAATTACGTTATTTATTAATCAATATTAAATGTAACAATTAATATTAAATTTTACAAGTTTAAGTTATAATATAACAAGCTTTTTTTTATATTCAACTTATTTAATAAATCTTCTATAATTTTCTATATGAACATTTTGATTTTGTATTATATATATATATATATATATATATTTTTTATAGGAATTTAAATTATGTTCTTTATCAAAAATTATATTAAACATTGTTTTTAAATATTAATGTCATTATAATGAATGCATTTTAATATTTATTGTTGTATTTTGCAAAAGTTTATAAGCTTCTATTAGTTCTGTTGGATATATTAATTATTTAATTGAAATTATTTCAGCAAAACTCTATGGTAATCATCATCTGAGCTTAAATTATTATTATTATTAAACTTTTTCAGTGATACGCGCATGTGCATTTTACGTTGCGAAATAAATTGCCTCTGAAAGTAAATTTGTCTCTGCGCAAGTGGAATTCTCAACCAGTTACCAGTTACCGTGTCGCGACGGAGCGACACGGTATAATACTGTCGCCTTTCGGTATGTACTACATGAAAACATTTCCCTCGTCCAGGTCACGAGGAAAAAAGATGTCCCGCATCTCCTCCGGCGAGACATTTGTACACTGAAATTTAAGAAAGCTGCTCTATCTAGGCAACTTTCCGCCGCGCCAACTCCGTCGAGTCTCTCTCTGTCTCCCTTCAAGTCAACAACCTGGCGCCCGCGATCGACGTCCAATCCTTGAAAAGCTGCACTCTCTTTGAGGCTCCTGGAAAAAGTTGAAAAGCCACCCCCGATCTCCGCCACTCGAGCTTCGGTTCAGCCCCGCATGTCCTTTACGGACGGCACTGTCGCTGCAGCAACGACGCTGTTCTCCGACTCTCCTGCTCTCGCTTGCTCCCTTCTCTTCGAAAATCATCAGGATTAACTTTATATAACTTCGCCCGGGAGCCGCGTATAAATCAAAGGAACGCAATTAATCGGATCTTGATTGCAATACTTCGCGGACTTTCAATATCCAATTCAAGGCGACCAGTCTTGCTCGTCTCACCTGCCGGCACGAATTTTTCTACCACTCGCTTAAGCGATGGTCTGTATTATCCCCAGCGTGCTGGATCTATTGTGATGGACGAGAAATTTTTGTAATTTCTGCTCGCACGTGTAAAATATAGAAATCGCATCATAATGCTACGATTAAAATGAAATGAATCTTAAATTACTTCAGTAATTTCGAGTTAATTAATTTAATTTAATTTAATTAACTCGTAAAATTATAAAATGTATGCTATCCTACACTGTAAAAAAAGTATGTAAATTACATAAATAATATGTATAAAAATTACTCAATTTATAATAGAGATAAAATTGTGTAGGTTTTGACAAAAATTAGCACTTTTATCTCTAATTGTGTAAATATACTATCTTTATATTAGACTAGATCTCATTAAAAATATCAATATATATATATATATATATTTTATAACTTTTTTATAAATGTACCAATTGTTGTAATAAGTGATATGTATACTATAATTATTATAATTTTACATGTAATTTACAATGTATTTTTGAATAGTTTGAAGCTCGACATTATCGATAATTCTCAGTAGTTCCTCAGTAATTCTCTATCTAGCAGATGTTGATTTCGCGTCAATTTGTGAGATTGTCGAGATTCGCCAGCCGGGACAAGGGAGCGCACCTCCATTGCATTCTGACCAAAGTTCGCCGCGGAACTGCGAAACCAAACTTCCTTTTCCGCGATGGAAGTTCGACTACCTGGTCGAGGCCGGCCGTTGGGTGACAATGAGCCTAAGGTAACCAGAACCGGGTGGTGTCTCTACTATTGTTGTCGCTGGTTGCCGACGGAGTTAGACGGTACCTGACCTCGGTTTCCGTGATTCACAGAAGTACCTAACCGGGTTTCGCCCTTTGAAGACGACTCTCGCGCGCGCTGACTACATAATGAGTCTTTCTACTTACATGGCACCTACGTACGTCCTAGCGCGAGTTCCAGCACTTCGTTGCTCCGGCAACCTTTGTGTTCCATCGTGCTCCTTCTTGATTCGACAAATTCGTATCGAAGTGCTGTCGCCCTTTGCAAGTTACGTCTTCGGGAAAGGTATTTAATTCGAGCAACGAGGCACGATCGTAATGCTCGAACGCGTAAAATCTACCGGTTGCTCGGAATGCGAGAGACGAAGCGCGTTTGAAGGAAAAAAGAATGTAATTATATTTCTCGCGTTTCAAAAATTTCCTTCTTAAAAAAAAAAAATTATACAAATAAACCTAATGATTCGAAAATACTGCCGTGACTATTCGAAAGAATGAAAGAATTATTTCTCATTATACATATATTTGCTGTTTATAAACTGAGTTAATATTTTTAAATTTATATAAGGCAATCGCGCGAGGTGCTTTTCGTGTTACATTACAGTATTATTATTATACCAATATAATTAAGAAAAGTAAGCGCTTGCTGCAACCGCAAGTGTGTTTTCCCCAACGTGCCATCTTGCCGAGGCATTGCAGAAGCGTGGATTCTCATTAAATGAGATTTGGGGTTTAATTATCTTAGAAGGTACGTCTACAGCTAAAATGTTTCAGCCAAGAAAATACATATCCGTATATTTTCTCGTTAGAACATCGAAGAAATTTAAAGACTGCTTACAATTAAGATATCGGATCAAACATAAACATTACTATTTGTTTATGTGATGTAAAAAGTATCATATTTGCTCAGAGTTTCTATAATAAGAATTAAACAAGTGAAGTGACGAATTTTAATCGGTTGCTTAAGCCATATATAATAACCAAGTGAATTTAAATATAATATTGTGCATTTAATTGTAGCACACATCCAATCTATAATATAATATAATAAATATAATAAAGTCAGTGTTATCAATTTAGATAATATTTAGGTAGTTAATTAAGAGAAATAATCCTATTTTTTGGTCAAAGTGTTATTGTTAGTACTAAATAATACTAATATGCAAATTTTTACAAATACATTTTTTTATAATTTTATAACTGCATTTCAAGTCTGATAAATCGAATCGGCGTGCAATTTATAAAACTAAAAAAATATATTTGCAAAAATTTGTATATTATTAAGCATTAAAATGCGATTTGATAAAAAATAATAATATTGTTTCTCCTAATTAATTTTTTCGTTAATCTAATTTTAAATTTTAATTATTAGATAGCTAATTTAAGTTAGTTTGATTATATGGTGGCGCGATTTGTCCTAACTCTTATTATAAGGACTCTATACATTTGTTTTTTCATTTATTTTGCTGTATCTCTTATATGTTTATAATTTCCTCGTCAAGTTTTTTAATTAAAAACAAATGCATTATAAAAATTCGCAATACAAATTAATTTTAATTGCTTTTATGATCGTTGAAAGGTTAATTATAATTGTAATTAGGTTATATATAAAATAACCCTCGTGCGGACAAACGATTTGTTACGCAAAGATGATCATATACATCAAATATTAAATTGCTATTAATTAATTATCACAATTGTATACATATATATCGAATTTTGGATACCTACTCTACCAAAATCGCGTGAACATCCTAATGAATGATTATAATTGTCCAATAATAATATAGCAAAATATTTCTTCATTAATACATGTTAATATATTCAGGTGGAAATGTAACGGTCTACACACTATAGTTAGTTTTACGCGCAACATGAAAGCTCATGATAATCATTACAGTCAAATTATGTTTGTTACATAATTAATCTGTCCGTGATTTTCATAATAATCAATATATTATAAAAATAAGCGGCATACAAATCATTATAATGTCGCATGTGATTAATGATCGGGAAATGAAATTAATAATGGAATCTCGAATGTGCTAAAGGGAAACAGAAATAATTGACGTTTTCCCCATAGTGAGAATTTCAGTGGATTTTATTGTAAGAATTAGTTGAACGATTTTATATTTCTTTAAGACAATATGTAACTAATATTCCAGCAATCCAGAGCAAGGATTACAATTTATATCATTTTCGAAAAAATTGTTGTCATCTCTTTCAAATCGTATAAATGTGCGACGACGGAACAGAACGGAGGAAAAGAAAAAGGAACACCTCTCTCTTCCATCTTCGAGTCGAATCAAGTCTAACCATCCTCCTTTTTTCCGGCTCCTTTCCGTGGATGCAATGGCACGGGAACCGATAGAAAGCAAGAACGAGAAGAAGAGGAGGAAAAAATCGGATTGTCCGGTTTGTTGGACCGGCAGTGCTGACTCCGCAGGCTCAGCCAGTAATACATCAGGGGCTTACTAACCCCTCAAACGTAAAATACCCATCTAACCCATTCCCTCATTTCGCCATCGTCTCCCCTTCCTCCCTCTCTTCCCTCTAGACACTGGCTGGAATTCTTTCGTATATATATATATATATATATATATATATATATATATATATATATATATATACACTGTGCACAACCCTTACAACCACAACCGGATGCACCAGCACACGCTCAGAGATGCAGGAGTTATGAGGGATCCTCGTGCAGTGGAAAGAGTCGTGCACATCGCGGACGCACCGCGCATTTATGCATTCCGGAATACACCCCGGATGATAAGGGGCCAAGTTTTAAAGTTTTTAATGCGCCGTCCCTTGGTTGATGGCTCGATCTGTCCACGTTATTCCGGGCGTAAATCGCGAGAAACGTATCGCCGTCCGGCCGCGTTTGCACTTTGAAAATAACAGGATCGAGAGAAAGCGTGCGTATTCGGGGATATATCCACGACGAACGTCCACGAGATTACTACACAAAATATTATTAAAATCTCTCGGGGGATAGAGAGATCATTTTAACTGTGTAAAACGGCTCTTAAACTTTATATTTCGCGTAACCGCGGACGAATTAACACAGATTTGACGGTGGTTCCCCAATGAATTTAACTCTTCTCTTCGAGTTTACAATCGCACGATTTTGCATGTACATTCCTAAGCGCACAATATGTTTTTTTATCTACGACTTATTTAGAAATGAAAAATTAATTAAGTGATTTGTTGAAAAAATAAAAAAAATACTGTGCAGTTTTCAGAGGGGACTCGACGGAAACGCTCTGCCTGTCGAGCGGTTAAGCTATCAAAGCGAAGTTGAAGCCCCGAAGCGATTTTCGGTACAGCAATGGATAGAGGAAAACGAGGTTTACGCAGAACGAATTAATATATATATTTCGATGGCATCTCGATCTTATGGGACAAAAACGTAATTAATTCCTGTTCGGATATATATAAAATATCCGATCGGATATAAAATATAAAATATAACTTTATTCAAAACAAAACAAATAAATTGTTTGTCACTATGTATATCAGAAATTTAAACATATTTGACGTGTCGTTGATGATAAAATAAAATTACGTCTAATTTTATTTTATCGATTCGATATTTTTTTATTATTCAATATCTGCGGCTGCTCGCAAAATCGATCGGTTTTATATATTTATATTTTTTTGAGGCTTTTATAACTCGGAAAAAAACAGATTTATCATAAAAGCACGCAGTTTATCCAACTATTTGTTCGCCTCTAACCAGCATGGTCGACGTAAACGTCAAGTATTACGATAAAATAGTATGTTCGAAATAAAGCTGGAAAGTTAATGTCATCGTATACTAGCGGCAAATATGGATATTTAATTGTTTTGCGATAGACAGAAGGTTGTTTTTCAGAGTTGCTTGCCGAATGATATGCGATGATAAAAATATTTTACATCGTTGCACAATTTACATGTCGCAAGTAAATTGTTCTGAACATATTTTTATACATTAATCTTTCTTACAGTTAATTGTAATGTTTCAATTAATTAATAAAAAAAACACCTATTTCACTCTATTTTAACTTTTACAAAAATTTAGTGGCGGAAACGCCACTATATTCTATTTTTATGTTATGTAATACTTTTTTTGTTGGATTCCTAATATTAAAATTAACCATCAGATGGCAACCAATAACTATTCATATTTCCAAATATAACTTACGCTTTATTTTTATATCCACATATCATAAAATATGTTTATGTGTAATTTATCTTTATCTAGATAAGTTATAGTTTTCTAAGCACAACACTGGACACATTTAGATAGCGACGCCAATTGATTGTGAGAAGAGCCAAACGTATGTGAGACATGTAGACTCGATTCTAAAAGCGGCTATCGCAAATTCGCGAAGAGGACGCGCTCTAATAAATTCACAGATTCACAGCTGATGCTGTTATTCCTTTCATTTCTCCTATTCTATCGCGGAATTAAGAGTGAAGTCCGATGAAAAATGGTTTGAGATACGTTCGCTCTGAAGTGCATTTCGATGAATGCGATTCACGATGCGTGACATGCAAAGAAATACGCCGGACACGTTCCGAAAGTGATTGTACCCTTAAGAGACAGATGCGCATTATCACTGCAAGGAGAGTTTGAAAGAAACCGTGCCCGCTCTGTCGCCTCTGTATTTCTAAAGGCGCGCAGCTGCAAGTAGGGGATTGCCGGAGTCAGGTCTTGAATTAAAAGCTTGCTTGGAACTCATGTACGTATACATAATTCTACCTGCTGTTTCAATCTTTAAAAGACCTAGGAAATACGCGAACATAAGGTAGGAAGAACGTGAGTTAGAAGAAGAAAATATATAATGGAATAAAAATTAGATGAAAAGCAAAAGAAATATTTTGCTTACAAAAGTTGAATATTTCATTGCGAGCGTCGTGATTGACAAAAATTTGCTGAGAAATCTGAAGTAAATCCTTTCATAGCAATTGCTTTTTGTCGGCAAACGTAGAGTCGAGGTAAATCAAGATAAGAAGTTTAGAGATAAATTTCAGACGATAGGAATCATACTCGATATTCTTGGTGCAAATAAGTAATCAGATTAAAAGTTTCTCTCATCTAGTATAGCGTGATATCCAATAGCGAGTAAATCACGTGTTGGCAATTTGTCTTAATACAATATTGCAGAGAGTAATATCATCGCGAGCATGCTGCAGACATTTCGAGAACTTATAGGAAATAAGCTTTTTGATTAAACGCACGTCACAATTTTTAAGATTCAAAAACGTATACATAAATCTTTTTTCA
>Ga0157363_1003099_pt1 | contig 14904 bp, 5 predicted proteins | sample AttsexASBM1_FD_111477 | JGI IMG/M metagenome (GOLD analysis project Ga0157363, IMG submission 111477) | Fungus gardens microbial communities from leaf cutter ant in Ribeirão Preto, State of São Paulo, Brazil - Atta sexdens ASBM1 | ecosystem: Host-associated > Fungi > Mycelium > Unclassified ...
AAAGGAGCTTGCAGAACAGCTTGGCGTTACGCAGCAAGCCATTTCCGTACGATTACATACGAATAAAGATTGAATTTTACAAAAAAAAGCTCAGAACTTTTTTGTACACCTAATATAATCAAAAATTTCTTTGTAATGATTACTCAAAAAAAGAAGAATAAAAATTCTCTTTTAGCTTTTCCTATGTTTTATGTCTTAATTTTTTACAGGATCATTTGATGAAATTTATGCGGATGTCCAAACTTTCATGAACGGTAGTATAGAAAAATGCAGAAAAATATCATTCTAATGCTAAGAGAGAACGAAATTTTTATTCTTCTTCTTTTGAGTGATTATATCAAGACATTACCTGCTAGGCCATTCCCGCTTCTCGCGGTTCGCGCAGTTAAAAAACGGTTTTTTAATGTAAGTAATTATAAAAATATCAAATTCTTAGCACATACAAAATAAATCTATACCTTAACCTTGGAAGATCTAATATTTATTTCTTAAATGTTAAAAAATACAAAATATAACAGCTTACAAAAAGGACGCACAAATAATAATAATAACAATAGTGGCTATTTTCCAGCTAAGACACAGAACATTACATTATGTTCCATTGTGTATAAGATATTTGTTGATACTTTTTGAAACGCAGTTTAGTTTTTTAGTGTGACCAGAATTGTAGTCTTCCATTCTTATTCTTATATTTATATTTAGCATATCAATAATAAATTTATGATTTTTATTTAAGTTATAATTTTTTCAGAATTGGCGATTTTTGAAGTTTTATTGCAAAATAAGTACGGCTACCAAATAACTTTTTGAAAAATTGGCAACATAAATGTATTTTACATTACTAGCTTTTTACAGTGTCGAGCAGTGTAACTGTCATAATTGGAACACATTTTGTGTATGACATAGTGTTACACTGTGTCATCTGTGTACGTTGTGTTGGAAAACATTCAGTATATGCTTTTACAGTATAAGTTAATTAATTTAAGTTAAAGAAACAAATTGTTACTATATTATTGGGAATACAAATTAGTTCGGTCCGTTCAAAAATGAATTTATTTCAAAACAAAATGAATGAACAGATTAAAGTATTGTCCATCGCTGCCTACTACTTTTTCCCATCCCTCAGGCAATTTTCGAATTCCATCTCGAAAAAATGACTCGTCTTTGGAGGCAATCCAATTTTGGAGTCAATTTTCGATTTCTGCGAAAAACGTGAATCGGTGACTTGCTGCATCCTTCGGAACAACCAGTAATCAGAAGGAGCAATGTTTGGAGAACGTTACGGCGGTAAAACATCCCATTTGAGCGTTTCCAAATATTTTTTTACGACTTTAGCGACATGAGGCCGAGCGTTGTCATGAAGAAGAATAACTTTATCATGTCTTTGCTCGTATTTCGGTCGTTTTTCTCGCAGTGCACGACTCAAACGAATCAATTGTAGCTGATCGCCCGTAATGGAATTGCTAGGTTTCAGCAACTCATAGTAAACAAGATCCTTTTGGTCTCACCAGATACAGAGCATGATCTTCGAACCACGAATGTTCGGCCGTGGTATTGATGTTGAGATCGATAACAACGATTGACCGGGCTTAGCGTAGTATTTTTTCTTCTTGGGGTTGTCGTAAAATATCCACTTCTCATCTCCAGTCACAATCCGATGCAAAAAACCTTTTCTCTGTTCTCTTCGAATCAGCTATTCCCAAGTGAAAAATCGCCTTTCAACATCTCTCGATTTCAGTTCATAAGGCACCCAATTTTCTTGTTTTTGAATCATTCCCATGGCTCTCAATCGAGAAACGGCTTGTTGAGTTACCCCCAATGATTCTGCAAGCTCCTCTTGCGTTTGATTTTGATCTTCTTCGAGTAATACCTCTAATTCTTTGTCTTCGAATTTTTTTGGCTGTCCAGAGCAAGGCTTGTCTTCAACGCTGAAATCTCCATCCTTGAAACATCGAAATCATTCCCTACATGATTTATCAGTTGGAGCAGTGTCACCATAAACTTCGACAAGCATTCGATGGGCTTCAGCCTTTTCTTTCAATTAAAGCAGAAAATCTTTCTTTCAATTAAAGCAGAAAATCAAAATCTTCGGCAAATGCTGCTTGATTAAATTTGATATTTCAAACACAGTAAAAATCAAGGTTTTTGTATGAAACTCAAAGCGATATAAACTGAATATTATTAGCAGATGTTTAACCATTCACAACAGCTGGAGCTATCTTTAGGGAAACGGACTGAACTAATTTATACTTCCAAATAAAATAGCTCTATATCTAAAATTGTTGCATGTTCCCAATTGAATTCGTAATTTGTTTCAAGACTATGATTTTTGAAATCACCGAGAGGTGATTTCCTATTGATCTTTTAATGTCATTTATGTTTTCTTTAACTCTAATATTAAGCTGCATTTTAGTCTGTCCTACGTAGCTAACGTCACAGTCTCGACAATTGATCTTATATCAGGTGTACAAGTATAAAATGACGATTTGAGAAACAGATGGCGCACCAATGCAGTGTGAAGTACAAAGATTTAACATTATACGCCATTTTATTGTATCATCAACAAGTGTCAAACGCGCAAAATGATTTGATTGAAAAGTGTTTGCATAGTATTGTGTTGCTGTGTTTAATATGACGAAATTTGTACCAAATAAGGAACATTCGCGGATAGCATTAATTTTTTATTTTCATTTGAAGAAAACTGCTGCGGAATCATACCGATTACTTGGAGAAGCTGGTGAACATGCTCCATCGCAAAAAACGTGTGAACGATGGTTTCAGTGTTTTAAAATTGGAGATTTCGATGTTGCAGACAAGAAACATGGAAAACCGCCCAAAAAGTACGAAGACGTGGAATTGCAAGCATTGCTGGATGAAGGTTCACAAACACAAAAACAACTCGCAGAGCAATTGAGCGTTAGTCAACAAGCTGTTTCCAATCGAGAGATGGAAAAGATTCAGAAAGTCGACAAATGGGTGCTATATGAATTGAAGGAGAGATAGATGGAGAGGCACAAAAACACATGTGAAATTTTGCTTGAACGATACAGAAGAAAGTCATTCTTGCATCGTATCGTTACTGGGGATGAAAAGTGGATTTTTTTTGAGAATCCCAAGCGCAAAAAATCATGGGCAGACCATCGACATCGACCGCAAGAATCGCTTTGGCAGGAAGACGATGCTCTGTGTTTGGTGCGACCAGAAGGATGTGGTCTATTATGAGCTATTGAAGTCTGGCGAAATCTGTCTGGTTAATATCAACAATTGATCGATTTGAATCGTTCGCTGCTTAAAAAAATGACCAAAATACCAAAAGAGGCAACACAAGGTCATTTTTCTCCATGACAATGCTCCATCACATACGGCAAAACCAGTTCGGGACGTTGGAAGCACTCAGCTGGAAAGTTTTACCCCATGCGGCTTAGTCATCAGACTTGGCTCCTTCCGATTATCACTTGTTTGCATCGATGAGTCACGCACTTGCTGAGCAGCGCTTTGGTTCGTATGAAGATGTGAAAAAATGGCTCGATGAATGGTTCGCGGCAAAAGGGGAAGATTTTTACTGGCGTATCCACAAATTGCCCGAAAGATGGGAAAAATGTGTAACTAGCAATGGAGCATACTTTGAATAAATCTCTGTTTATCATTCTTCCGAATTTAACGTGTTTTTTTGGGAAAAAAATCGTCATTTCATACTTGTACATCTGGTAAGCGGATGAAAAGAATGTATGTAGCGTTAAAAATTGTATAATATAAGAATTTTAATTTATATTTTGTTTGGATACTGAGATTGGTCTAATTTAAAATCGAAACGTTTATTTTCTATTTATATTATATTATCGTTTTATATATATATATATACATATATATATATATATATATATATGCACTAACAACCTGCGTTTGACTTTTATGCTCCTGAAATAATTAATTTTGATTTCATTACTTTAAATACGAAGCATCATTATGATCTGAATGAATTTTGCGCAATAAGTTTATTAGCGTTTTTTAGAGATTAAATTTGGAAAATTTGGGAGAATTATTAATATTTCAGATTGATTACGTTGAAAGTCCGATCATATCGGCACGCAATTATCATGTCTGAAATTAATTCATTTATATGAATATATATAATAATTTAACATCTTAACATTCCGATCATAATGGCGCTTCGTATTTAAAGTAATGTATTTAACATAAACGGTCTTGTTTCCAATCTTATAATTTTTCCAATCTTATAATTTGTTTGGAAAGCCATTATATAGAAATTAAATATTAGTTCTGCAATTTCGATTGTTATACAGCGGCGGCGCCACTAATACGAAGCCACTAGTACCAAGAATACCTCTGAATTTGCCAAGACGTTCTGAACCAGCCCGAATAACCCAGGAGCTGCAAGTGACGCGCCGTTAGAATCCATATTAAATTTATATTGCGCAAGGATTCGCTGCCTGCGAAGACCTGTACGACCTAGCCATCTTCCATGGTCCTCCACTCTCATTTTTGGCGACCATACTATTTAGGTACGATTGAGTAGTCCGTGCTCTTGAGTCGACAGCAGTCGATGTTGAATATATTGATAATAAATTTAATATGGCAACTACTACGAATTACTCCAGTCAATCAGAGAAATATATCGATATATCATTTATATCACGTGATACTTTGCGAATTTATGTTACACTATAGGGTCTCTAACTCAAACACCTTTTTTTAAGAGAGATACTAGCTATCGTTTAGCGCTCGCTCCCCCCTCCCCCTCCCTTTACCACATCGAATCAATTTTGTCATATCGAGTCAATTTATGTAATTTTATGGTATATTAATCTGTTGGAACTTTGTTGATTGCGACAATAGAATTAATATACTGCGCTAAAGATTTGTTCGGATTCGTGGCGAAATTATCCAACCTTGTAATATACTTCTTGTTAGAATATGAGCTCTTGTATATCAGCAATAGATTGTATTTCGTGTTTAACTATCAATGTATTCGCTCTGTTGATGTGATTATTCTTGGAATCAAGGATTAGTGAGATTTAATACGGCTATCTAATCTGCGTCAATGTACGTTACCTCTTTCTTTTTTCAAATTTATTTATCTAACTTTTGAGATTATTCTTTTAAAAGCAATGAAGCTTTGAATTAAACACCAAACAAAAAATATCATTAGGAACAAAATTCGGATAAAATTTGTTAAAACTTGTATAAGGAATAATGTCATTCCACAACATTCTAAAATTTCTAATAGATAATAAACTAAAATTTTCATATTTCCATACAGAACATTTTAAATGAATATTTTAGGAATATATGCTAAGAATTTAAAAAATAGAGCTTAATGATCTAATGATAACTCGTATAAACAAATTTTGAATCTCAAGAGAAACATTCAACATGTTCTTATATCAATTTGTAATTCTTTTTTTGCAAAACAAGAAAACACCTTTCAATCTCATATAAGGAAAGAGGAAATCATTCTCTCGAGAAAAATAAAATGGATGTTGCAAAAAAATAAAAGAAGAATTTATAATGATATATCCTCCGATCCATTATCATACATATATTGAATAATCAGCCGTATCAGATTGATACTAGATTTTCATGATACTCAATATCAGTTGTCTATCCACGGTGGTAATTCTTGTCATTCCAACAATCATTTTAAAATAGATCTTATTGAATTTATTGAAACAACATTAAAATTTTCATTATTTAACATCAAAGAAAGTTGGTTCACAAATCTGGCTTTACAATTCCTGAAAAAGTTCAATATTTGTTACAATTAGGTGAACTTCGCGTTACCTTCATTTAATAAAAAAAAAATTTTATTAGAATTTATCAAAAATATAGAAAATAATTTTAGGAAAATTAAACCTAGTAATATTTTAAGTATCAGGAATTGTACCACTCCTATATTGAAAAATTATTTATCATTTTTTGTTTAAAATAACATAATCAATAAACGATTAACTCAACTAGTATAATATACAAAACATTTTGCACTAATAATCCAGACATCATTTTCACTAAGACAGACAAGGGAAATATCACTCTAAACAAATATACTTATATTTCGAAAATCAAAGAAATATTTGATGATCCTAACATCTACACTAAAATCCCTATTAATAAAAAACCCTATTCTCACAAAAAAAGTTCACGGACTATTATCACATTGAAAAAATAAAAATTACATTTCAAATAGTATATATCTCAATAGTGCGTATATATAAAAAAATATCATGTAATGAACTTATCTCATATGCACTTCCAAAAGTGCATAAACCTATTGTCCCTTTAGGATCATAATTTCTTCAATTGACAGTCCTTTGTATTCATTAGCTTCATTTTTATACGACATTATTTCTGAAAAATCCCCTAAACCTTTCAGTAAAATCGAAAACAGTTTTCATCTTGCACAGAAGTTAAGAGGTAGGCAGAACTAAACTAATTATTCTTTAATTTCTCTTGATGTCATCTCATTGTCATACTATTAGATTTGGCGATTGAGAGTGTGGCTAATAGATGGAATTATATAAAAAAATCAACTGTTCGGAAAAAGAATTTTTTACAGCTAGAATTAGTACTTAACTCGACGTATTTCACTTTTAAGGGAGATATAGAAACAAAATTTTGACACACCAATAGGATCGCCTTTATCTCCTATTATAGCAGATTTATTCATGCAAAACTTAAAGACTAAAGCAATAGCAATATTAGGTTTTCAATTGCCCTTTTACTTCAGATATGTTGATGATATCGTGATCGTCCCGTCTGATATGATTGATTTTATTTTGACAATTTTTAATTCGTTTCATCCGAGCAATTGCAATTCACCTTGAAAATAGGAGGCAATAGTATTAATTTCTTAGATGTAATCATTATTAATCATTATTAACAACTATTATAACTGTTTAGAGTTAGATTAATATTACAAATCAACATTCTCAGGACAATATCTGAATTATATATCCTATTTCTCATAAAAAAGATGTCACAGGTGTTGGACAGAACTATTTATTCTCCAAATTTCATTATAACAACAGATCCAAAATTTCATTATAACAATATTAAGTTCATTATTTGTTACATTATTAAAAAACGACTATCTAGCAAAATTTGTTTTTTACACAATCAATAATCGTCTAAAGTATTGATTTAACAAACAATTTTTTAGTAATAATGTTCCAAATGACGATACGGTGATCATGTATCTTGTTTTTTGTTATCATATATTGATTGTGTCTTGGTTTTTGTTATTATATATTGATTCTATGTCAAAGAAATTTTCATCGATTTGTAAGACACCAACATAAAATTAGCGTTTTTCATTGATAAATTAAATAGATAAAAGTACAAAAGGATGCTCTTCCAAAATTTGATAATAAAAATGTGAGATTTGTTGTAAAGATTGCGATGCATCATATATGGGAACAAACATGCAGGAAACTTTCCAATAGAATATCTGAACATCGTAGATATATAAATAGGAACACTGACACTCACTCTGTAATTACTGAACATCATATTGAATTTTCACATGACTTCGATTGGAAGAACCAAATTTTAGATAAGAAGAAATTTTTGAACAAAAGATTGATTTCGGAAATGACATTCATACACATGCATTCTCCTGACTGACGTTAGAAATCTTTTTAGATTTATAGTTTATTAGATTTATATAGTTTATTTTGACAGTTTTATTGGTTAACGAAAATAACAATTTTAACGAGATATATTTTATATTGAATTTTTTCTTTTTTTTCTTTTTATTATGTAATTCTTTATTTTACAATTTTAATAATTTTGACAGTTTTTAATTCTTATACAATATTTTTTGTCGGTTTGATTTAAAAACAGTATACATGTATTTTGTTCATCATGTTTGCAAATTTGCCATAATGTTTACTGTGTAACCTCTTATTTCGAGAATAGTTCATATCTGAGTGACACATGAGTGTTCTGAAAATATGTGATCTTTATATTTGATTTTAATAATTCTATTTTTTAAGTTTTAGTTCTATTTTTTAAGTTTATGTTCAACAAAGTTTCAGTGTAATGACTCATGTTCCATGATAAATCATTTGAATTGTTTACGCATATATCACTTTAATAAGATTTGTTTCTTAAAAAATGTCAGATTAACAACGCATCTTTGTCAATTTGCGAGTGACTTAGATATTATGGACATGTGAGCTAATTATATTTGTATCATTCTTACTGAGGAGGACTCCAAAGAAAGTCAAAACATTCTAAATAAAGAAAACATCAATCCAATATCTGAGTATTGATTGTTCATTAAATAATTGCGCCGTTTATCGTTGCTGACTCTCATTAGTCTATTTATCTTTTTGTATTGTTAAAATTCGAGAGTCCTCATATAATTTTTGTTATAATTTTGCTAACTTCACACTAGCCTCCCTCCCCAACTTCAAGGAAATTGGATTGAAAAAGTCTTAATCGATAGATTTTCGTTTGCATATTCCGAAGCAAATCGATTTTTTGTTTGCATACCTTTAATTAAAAATTTATTAACAATTAAAGTTTCGAGAAAGGTAGATTGCGGCAGATAAGTTCAAATCACACAATTAAAAAATTCAGTTAAAAATTATTAACAAATGAATGTTGGATGCCAAATTAAAAATTCACGCGACAAAAATTATCAGCTAAATGTTGACAATAATTTCAATTTCGCTAAATAACAAGAATATTTTATTACGTTTAAATTGGCAGTAAATAGACAATGTCACTTCGATAAATTTAAGTATGGATTTAACATGATTTTTTTAAGGAATGTAAACTCAGAGTTTAATGAAGAAATTTACATGTCATTACGGCATTAGCATTACTCAAACTGTATAGCGTGGAGGTTAAAAGAATAGCGTTCCTCATTGGCAGAACTAGTGCACACTCAGTGCATTTTAAAGTTGTTGTACACGACGTAAAGATTTGCTTGAATAATTAGCATATTAATTTATTAGAAACGTTTACCTAAATACATTGTTTTAATGTTATTTTATATACACATTTTTTCTGTTTTTACTACATTTAAACGTCATTTTTACCGAAAAAAAAACTTTATTTTTTCAACAACCCACATTAGAAAAACTCCTTGATAAAGAGATAAACATTTATAAAAAAAAAAAATGAAAATATTCGAAAAAACGTTTTCCATAGATGGATATGCCAAATACATGTGTAAACGTTATTTTCGTTTAAATGTATAATAGTGAGCCTTACCCAGTGAGAAATGATATCGGAATCGGCATCCAATTGATGTCGACTCAATGAAATTATTAAAATCGACGTTGATTCGATATCGATTTCATTGTCATTTTTTACTGGGTAAATTTTTAACGGTATAACATAGATGAAATCTCCTCAAAGTGTCACATTTTGATTTTCTGCAAAAATGCTGGTGAAGTTCATCTCGCGAAGTTAGTCTCATTATGAATCGTTCGATCAAAAACAAAAAATTCTCATTGGATCGAATGCGATGCAAACATTTACCGCAAGAGCATTTACCGCGCGCATTTATCGACAATATTCATGAACATCAATCGCACGTGAACTGCGACTGCAGGATAGCCGACGATATTAAGAGCCACTTCTCGTTATGCGGTGGTGAATAATTCGGGCACGAATAATGCGTTGCAAAATTCTCAATCTCTCCTGACTGGACGATGCGCTTTTCTTCTCTCAAGAACACATTATACGATTGTTCAGAACAAAGAGATCGCGTCGGTTCTTTATTAAATTCCTGGGAAATGCTTCTTACGTTATACTTCGGAACGTTCGACCGGATTAGCGCTGTCCAATCGCGCAACTGGTTTAACAATGAACGAGAACAGACATCACGGTAACATGAAAGAACAAATGAGAAAGAAAGAATGGAAGAGGGTTAGGAAGGCGCGTTCTCAGATTTTCAATATTCACTGATCGACAGTCTGTGGTTGTGATTCATATCAGGGAGAGAGAAAAAAAGAGAAGCAAGAGAAGGAGAGGGGGGGAGAGAGAAAGAGAGCACTTCATTTCAACATAAAATTGAAAGCAATTTTCAACAATTTGTGTGCTCAGATACTACACCGATATTAGAGAACGAAGTCCAAAAATCCAAACGAATTTTCTATTGAAATACGACGCAGCTGATGGTGATGCTTTAATATTTTTACGAAACTTGATAGAGTGAAACAGTCTAAAAAATTCGTTATAAAATTGTAAAATATTGTAACGAAATGCTGTCGATTGAAAAAGTAACGTCTATAAAAAAATACAAAATTCTTTTTACTAAAAGTATATAAAAAAGTGTAAAAAATGGCAATTCAATAGACGAGAAGAGAAAAAAGGAAATAGTTTTTAATACATTCGTCTGTTAAAAGAGTTATCGATCACGTGTCGAAAAGATTTAACAATTTATTCTCGTTTTTATTATTGTCAAGATAATAAAATTGAAGGAACGTCACATTTCAGTTTTAACCGCTAAGGGCAATTCGAATACACATCGCATATATAGACTTTTGTTAGTTTATCAGTCCCATTTTGAGATATAAGGAGAGAGGTTTTGTGATATACCAGCGCCCGGCTATTCTTTAGGACGAAATTAGATCTCACAGAATCTTTTGGACATGCCACCTCTCGTTTTCCTCAGTGATAAATATCGCTCATGTCCGTGTATCATTCACGACCTCCACAGCGCCTACGCAGCGCCCGCGATTTAATTACCATAGATTAATTTTCTTTCAAATATGTTGCGCGCTTGCGCCGTGTTGGTACGATGTATGTGTGGATCAAACTATCGTTACTTCCGATTAAACCGGTATCCATTCAGATACATCTTTGCTTGAACCAAGAAAGGAATTCTGAGATGATAATTTGCGAAATTACGCATAGACATCGTTGCCGCACGGAAGTTAATGCAATTCCGTTGTAGTGCATTTATCGCATTCATTCAACTTCTGAACTAAACCGTAAGATATTTCATTCAATCCAATTTAATCTAAGATAGAGGGATCCTTCGTTGCCTAAAAGAAATTTTTCAATAAACTTGATCTTGTCTTACTTCTTCGGATACAGATAATAATATCCTAGCAAAAATTGTTAGTGAAAGATTGTATTTATATATATGGAGTTTATTTATAAAGAGTTTTATGGATAGTTAAACTGTTTACAAAGAATTTTATTGATGATTATTGTGGCACTGTTTGGAAGTACATTGCAAATATCTACTGAATCCTTTGTTGACAGTAATAAAACGAAAATGTTACAAACATAAAACTAGAAACATTTGAGATTATGTTATTGAACGTTCACTTAAATATTTCATATAGTGATCGACATTTTAAAATTCTACACGGAAAAAATAATTTTGCTAGAATATCTAAAAAAATTTAGATACAGATTTTTAGATACAGATCTGAAAAATTTGATAGAACTGTCAAAGTATTATAACTTTATAGGAAACTTAAACAGCGAGAATATACGAATAAATTATTTAACCACACCTTTTCGACACATCATTGATATAATTGAAATGTGCTAAAGATTGTATTTTTTTTTCTTTTTTATTCTTGTCTGTCGAGTCCTCGTTTTTTAATATACTTTTTTTAATACACTTTTAATAAAAAGAATTTCGTAGTTTTTATGGACATTGTTTCAACTTAAGCATGATGATAAACAATGCTGCAAAAAATTTTAATATTTTTACAATGAAATTATTTTCAGATCTGTATTTGGCAAAAATTTTTAGATATTACAACAAAATTGTTCTTTCCATACATGTTTAAATTTTTATTCATAAACAATTCACAATAAATGTTTAAATTTCAATATGGAATATCTACAATGGAATATTTAACGTTTAAGCAAACTTTTTATAAATTTTCAATAAATATGCTATTTCAAAATAATGGCATCAATTAATATTCGTGGTTTCTGACATTCTAATGTGACATAAAGATTTCAGCAAATACGTGATGAATATACATTAATCAGATCAAACTACCTCTGTGTTTTAATAAGTTTGGAAGAGTGTATCCGTTACGTCAGGCAACGGCTGATTGATAATGCACGAGGCGTATGCATTTTCCAACTTCTCCGAACTATAGTTTTACGACTCATCATCTCATTTATCATCATCTCTCATGGAAGCTTATGTTTTACAGTGTATTTCCTCTAACTTCGAGAACCTTGTCATTAGCTTTCATTAAATACTATCCTATTCATTTTTAAAATTTCCCTTTAGAAAGTAAGAAATATTTTATGCTGTAAGAATAATTTATCGCATAATAATATCAATCAAGGGAATTTACCCAACGAATCGACAATTGAATTACAATTGAACCGTAATTGTATTGATAATTGAGAATGTCTCTCTTGTGCGCTACCTTTTCCATTATAAGATTTCAGCCTTTACAAATTGCATGGATGTAACTTACTTGTAATTAGCGCTATTTTTGTCTTCATTGTTTAGACGTAAAACAAAGATATAATAACACAAATAGCGCTAATAGCATCTATGTGAACGCATCAAATATCTTTTCCGCGCCGTGTATTAACTTTAATCTAAACTATAAATAATCGGACCTGTAAACGATTGAATCAATAGTTGCCTTCGGTAATTATGCATTATAAGAGACATCGCACCGATAACCTTGATTTTGACATATGTTGCCAAGATTATGATTCTAAATAACTTCGCCTTAACAATTAGGTGACGATCTCTTATAATTTCTGAGATATTTAGACTTAAGTCTAATTTGTGTAATAATTATTTACATTAATGGACATCGCGCAATGTCATATGTTGTCATATGTTATCAAAATTATAACCTTGAATGACCTTCAACAGATTTTAGATAGCAATTGCTGTTCGTTTAAAAATTATTAATAAAAAAAATGTGAAAATGGGAGAATGTCTCTTTTATATTATATGAAATAGAAATTTCTTTCTTTAAAAAATATTTTACATTTTTTCACGCGAAATAACTTTGACTCCACCTCCCCTTCTGCTTCAGAGGTGCATAATTTCCTTCCATTTTACGACTTTCCCCCTTTGCTTTAGAGAAAACGATTTTTACGCGAAGCGACTTTCATTTCACCTCCCCTCCCCCCCTTCAGAGGCGTAACTTTTCACTCTCTCTTGACAGGGAGAAAAGTGGGGTGAGAGTCGTTTAACAGGTGGAAAGTCATGTACTCCTAAAGCAAAGAGGAGAGAGGGTGAAAGTCGCTTCGCATGGAAATCGTGCGCTCCTGAAGCAAAGCGGAAAGTGAAGCAAAGCGGAAGCGTGAAGTGAAAGTCGCTTCGCGTAGAAATCGTACGCCCCTAAAGCAGAGGGGGAAAGTCGTAAAATATATTTTAAAGCAGGAAATTTCTGTTTCATATAATAAAAAGAAGACATCATTTTTCAAATGTTTTTTTGTTAATTTTTTAACGAACAATCGCCATCTAAAATCTGCTGAAGGGCACTCAAGATTATGACCTTGACAACATATGTTAAGGTCAAGGTCATCGGCGCGGTGTCCCTTAAAATAAGTACCTAATTTCCTGCCAGAAATCCTACTATTTCAGAAATCAATTTCAAAGATCAAAAGTGTAAAAAATAAAAATCTTGATAATTTTTCTTTTTTAGAGAATGCATTACAAAATATGATAAAGGATTAAAAAAGTTTCAATTTCTGCTTAAAAAAGTGTAAGTGAAAGAAAATCCAAACATCATGAACTTTTTAATAACTTTATCTAGGAGATCAATTTGCTTACAAGCACTATAAAAGTCAAAGCGAACGCATCTATAGTGTTTTTTTTATAAATTTTGACTTCCTAGATACGCAAGTTATTAAAAGGTTTATTACGTTTAGAGAACAGCTCAAACATTAAGTGAAAATATTGAAATTTGGATGAACATACTCATGTCCGTGCACAATTCTCAAAGTGCTTCTTAAACGCTATTACTTTTTAATATTATCATAGGAAATCAAAATCTACAAAAGACATTACTTCCTTTAAACCTTTTTATATAGCAATCGGCGCCTTTTTATCTTTCTTTGATAGGCGATCGATCTTCTATAAGATAATTAGATCTCCGACAGGATGATGGCAATCATGTCACATCTCGTCTGGAAAAACTGTTTAAAATTGAGAAGTACGACCTGGAACAGCAAGTAGAAATCTCAATCTTTTCCTTATTTCTCAGAATATCTTTTGATAAAATTATCTTCTCTCACCTCATCTCGTAAGAAAATTAACAGCTCTTGCAACACGCTTTGACGTAAAAATTTCGGATTACATCGAAGTGCGAGAAATGTTCTTGCTTTGAGAATCCTCGAGACAGTCGTATTATAATGGCCGAGGAGGACGCAAAGAATTCGAAAGGAGAAAATATGCGGTAATGTTACATCCGCTTACATCTTCTTCCTTTGAAATGTGTGCAAGAATATGCATACGTACGTATGTGCTGATAAACGTCGAACCAAACTCGTCTACGTACGAAAGCATTCAATTCCTCTTTCGGCTTGCCTTTCTCTTCCCTATCTCCTCACCTGCGGATATTTTAACATAGAAAGAGAAGACCCGGAAGAGGATGAAAGATCGGCATGAGGGAGAACACATTCTCAAGTTTCACTAGAGGCGGCTGCATCGTAAGGGTGAGGCGAGACGATGGCTGAACTTCGGTCGACGATTAATATTTGCAGACAATGGGCAAGCACATATTTCCGCGGGGTCCTTTCCGGCCTTCTGTAGGCACTCCTATCTCCCGCCTTATACCAGAGGTCATCCTAACGAGAACAGAAGAGCGCGCGCGCGCGCGCGCGCGCGCGTGTGTGTGTGTGTGTGTGTGTGTGTGTGTATGCGCGTGTGCATGCGCGCTCATATATATATATATATATGTGTGTGTGTGTGTGTGTGTG
>Ga0157363_1003100_pt1 | contig 14903 bp, 8 predicted proteins | sample AttsexASBM1_FD_111477 | JGI IMG/M metagenome (GOLD analysis project Ga0157363, IMG submission 111477) | Fungus gardens microbial communities from leaf cutter ant in Ribeirão Preto, State of São Paulo, Brazil - Atta sexdens ASBM1 | ecosystem: Host-associated > Fungi > Mycelium > Unclassified ...
AGAGAGAGAGAGAGAGAGAGAGAGAGAGAGAGAGAGTCGAGCTTTCGGAGACGCGTTATGCAGTCACCTGCATTTTCGTGGTGTGTATCTCTATGCAACTTGCAGGTTGCACGAATGGAACAGAGTGTTTGTTTCTTGGCCAAAGATACATACATAGATGGTACCACATAGAATATTAAATAAAATCCATGCTAAAATTCAGGCTCCTAATGTATACTATAATTTTAAATGAATTTTAAATGAAAAATAGATTTTGATATATATTCGTAGAATACCTGACAATGAATGTCGTTCAGTATCTAGTTTATTTGTAGATTTTTACGTGAAGAACTTCGCGATAGGGCCAATTTATTTTTAAGTATTTAAAATCCGAACAATCTTAAATATATCCCTGATATTTGCAAGCATTCAGAACAACGCGAATTATTTAATTAACAGTTTCATTATTTAATCATTGTTTAAATCAACCAAATTAAATACTCGACAAAAATAAAGCAATTTTTGTTAATTAAAGCTAAATTTTCATAATCTTACATAATTTTAAGTTATATATACTAGTTACATATATTTTATACTTCGAATTTTTATCTTCAAAATAAAAAAAATCATTTAATCAATTACATTAACTTTAAGATATAATTTAAAATACACAACGAATATCAATTAAGGAAATTTCGGAGCAAATCTGAGAGAATTAGGGTTAAATTTATGATTAAAATTAATTTTATTAAAATGGATTTAACAAAAATCGATTGATTATATGCATTTATTAGAATTTTTCCAGAGCAGCAGAAGACACGTGTGAGAGTTATGTTAACTAATTGCGGAGGACTGAAATCTACGATACAGAAGCAACAGGAACTTACGGAAGGCTGAGAATCCTTGAAAGTGGTGCTCGGCCATGGACTGATGGTTTGGCAAAACGTGAAGATGTGGCGGCAACGTGGATGGGTGCGCGAGCTGCGTGAGATGAAAAGTCTGGCCGGGTCCTCGCGGAAGGAATCCGTGCAGAAAAGGCAGTCTCACACCTGTGAGCATCGAATCTTTCTTCGTTTCCTTGTTCTCGAATATTTTACTATTTGCGACATCATTTGGCACTTTTTCGAGGTCCTTGGAGTGTGACACCTTACAAAAGTAGAAAAGTGACAGTTTAATCCTAACATTGATTAAATTTAGACAAAATTCTTATAACATCTTATCATATTTTTTTGAGAATTGTTCACATTTCAAACTTACAAAAATTTGTAAAAAAATATCTTAAACTTCTTGTTTTTATAACTTTTCTTCGGAAATATAGAATGAGAAAGTTAAAAGTTTTGTAATATTTCAGAATTCACAGGTTAAGAAATTTTAGAAGAGATATAGACTTTTGAGAAGTGTCCCAATTTGTATCTAAACACTGAAGAAATTATATAATAAAATTGTCTAAAAAGTTATAAATTCATACAGAAATTTTCAAAATTTTAAAATTATATTAAATACATTATACTAATAAATTACAATAAAGAAATATTCTGAGTAATTAAAACCAACAAAAATTGACATTTTGGTGAGACCAAACGGAATTTCTGATTATACACACATTTCTGATCATAACATCAATCAAAACATTTTCCTCGAAAAAAGTTTAGGAAACTTAACTTTAAAGTCAGTCTCTGGAACTTTAGGCATGTTTTAGGAACTCTATAGAAATCAATCGAAAATTAAGATGCTTTGAGTTTAATAATTCAATGAAATTATTAAATTAAAACAAACTCAATTTGCTTATTATATAAAATTTCTTCAATCGATTTTATGATATTCTTCAAAAGACAATTCTTGTTTTAAGTACAAAATGTTTAATGAGTTTCTCTAAAATTCATAATCAGTACGTTTTAAGATTATTATCAAGAAAATATTTTTGTTAAAAATAATCGTAACTTAAAAGAAAGAAAATCAATCGAGTGATCATTTTTCTTAGCGACAGAATGATACTTTGCTGTCTGTATATTAAAAAACGGAGGATTTATTTGTACTCACAGGCAATATTTTATGTGATTCAGGTGAATCGAGAAGCTCGTGTGATGTTTTCTCCGTGATCTCTGGCGAAGAATCCAGACTTTCCCTCGCGTGATCCTCATCCTCGTCATCTTCCGTTTTCTTCGTCGCCTCCAAATGACCGTAAAGCCGCGCGAAGAAACGTCGCGGCGATGACGGTCTTCTCGTCTTCTTTGCGGACATTTAATGAATATATATAATCTGTAGACTTCTATAATATATATATCTGTAGACTTAATCGTTCATACGAAAGATTTTCCCAATATTTCTTTCAAACCAAGCAAAATAATCTAGTAAAAGTCTCTGTTTCTCTCTCTCTTTTCTTAAAAGTAAAATTTTTTCAGATAAACAAAAGATGAGTTTAAAAGATTTTTTTTACTGAAGTTTTCTGTTCGGCCAAATGTTCTAGCATAAATAAATGAATCGTAAATTCTCAGATATGGAACATTATTTTTTTAAAGATTCAGGATTTCTTGCATTTAAGTGTCATCAGATTTAAACTTATAAAAAACATTTATGACTATTATTCCAATAGACTCGATGCATTCAAGACACAGTTCGTAGAAACCAGAAACTCGAAACTGTTCAAATTTCTAGAACGCGGAATTCACAGTTTTACGAAACAAAATTTCCGTCTGTCGTAAATTTTAAACCTGATTATCTTTCATAATTCACTTTTCTCTCATTACTCCTTTTTATTATCCGACCGAAATTCATTTTCACTCGACGTTACCATATTCCGAATTAACTCCCGGTAATAACTTCACAGGAATACAATTTTCCGGTCGATCATAACTGAAGCTATCCCATAAGACTTTCCAGAGTTTGAAGAACTCGCACAGCAGCAAGACGAAGAAGATCCCGCGGGCTAAAGAACGTCAGTTTCTGCGGGGTGGCACGCGCGTCTGAATCACCTGGCCGTCCTCCATTCTCTCACCTCGTGCTGACTGAGAAACGAAGGATCGGAGGTAGGGGGATACCTCCCTTCTACATCCGGAGATATCACTCCACCCTCGGCCACCCTCCCTTTCCCGTGCGACGCTGCACCGCCCCTATGCGAAATCGCACGTGCGGCCGCATTTGTACGGCCGAAAGTTTCGCTTCCTGTGGACGGATAAACACGCGATACCCCTTAGGATTTCCCGATTTCACCGTGGCGGTCTCGATTTCTTTTCTTAAAGCGTTTATAAGAGATCCTACAACTTCTCCATGAACGAAGATTATGAGGATAATCTATAATCTATGATCTAGAAAGTTTTTGATCATTAAAAATTTGTTTTTTTAATAAAAATATCAAGAGACAATGTATATTTGTCAAAAACGGAAAAATATCATTGCTAAAAAAAGTGATTACTTCATTTATTTTCTTCTCTTTAAGTAACGGTTGTTGTCTTTACTAAAGAATATTTTTTTATAATCTTAAAATGTACTTATTACAAGTTTTTAGAAAAATTCATTATTAACTTAAAACAAAGAATTGTGAACTTAAGAATTGTGTTTTTTTTTTAATATAAAATTGATCGTAGAAGCATCTTTAATAATAAGTAAATTTAATTTGTTCTAATTTAATAATCTTAATTGAAGTATTAAACTTACTAAGATTCAGAATATGTATATATTTTGAATAAATTTGATGCTAATGAATTTATGATAGATTTGCGGATATATGAACTTTTAAAATGTTTTTAGCATTTAAAAAAAAAACAAAATAATTATTATTTGCATAAAGTATGTATTTTTCTGTGTGTATATACATTTAATATAATATACATGTACATACCAAAATTAAGATAAACCATGTTATTTTTAGAATTTATCTTAATTATTATATTGTTTTAATTATATTTTAAAATACTATTGCTATGTCACGACGACAATTATTTTATGACTACAGATTATTCAAATAAAAAAATAATAAAGTAAACAATAATATATGCATACAGAATAATTACTATTTATTGCTTACAGTTGTCAATAATAAATCCTACTCAGTGGCTTATTCAATATCGTACTCACAATATCTCCGAAAAATTATATAATAAATTAATAGATATATTTATTTTTATATATATAGAAATATTATCGACAAATCGTAATAATTTCTTTGATATTGACATAAATAATAAACTATCTTATTTAGATATGTCTAGATTTTTCAGGAAAAAAATCATGTTTTATATGCAAAATTATATCGTTAAGCAGCATATGACTAAATTTACAATAAAAACAAGTGATTTCAGAAAAACAATAGAGGGGAAAAATATAAGTTACTTTAATCACAGTACCAATCATGCGTTGCTCCGCGAGAAAATGAAAAGAGGGTTTTCGTGAATAGAAATGGAAAAAAAGAATGCGCGCGGTTTAGCGTGAACAGCGAGATTGCTCTGAGTTCATTCTATTCTATTTTCATGCAATGAAACGATGAGTTCTGATGAATGCCGATTATTATTACTACATTCAAATATTTTCCCTCCAATTCTAATCTTTGATTAAAATACTATCCTCCTTATTACTATCCTTTCTTTTCACAAGTAAAGAGGAACAAATCCAATTGCGAAATTTATTAAACTTATAATAAAATAATAATCTTCATAATAAGTAATCAAATAATAATATTATGATAAATTTGTCTTAAAATATATATTTTGTGATATTTTATATAGAATATAGATACATAGAATGCCCTACTTTAATTGCATTATTTTTTTACGATAAATACTTCAATAGAAAATTCTTTTACCTTCGCTTTTTACGACAGATATTTTGGTATATAAATTGAAATTGATTTTTCAATATAGGTCATTAATAATTTTCAAATTATAAAAAATTGAAAAAGACTTTTTTCGAAATGTGATTTAAAGAATTAAATGGATAATAAAACTGTTTTTTTTTAATTAATAAAATATTTAATTAAAAAAAAAACCTTCAAATTTATATTTTTAATTTGTTTGCTATAATTTATTATCGAGTTGGAAGATCCGTTGGAAATTATCTGTAAAAATACATAAAATATTATGAATTTAAAGTTATTTTGGCCGTAATGCAATACATCAATTATTTTATTTTAATTTCGTTTTATCACGCAATATTTCCATATTTATTTTCGATATTATCTCTCAATTATCTTTAATTCGCGCATCACGTTTTACACATTCGCATTGGTATTCTATTCCTCAAAAGATCAAACGATATCAAGCAGCAACAGAACGGAAACAACAACAACCACGGCAACGAGCTTCTGCAAAGCTCCCCCCCTTCCCTCCCCTCCCCCGCAACCATTAAATGTTCGGTGGCTGAAAAACTTGGGCAACACTCTCCGCAGCATCCCGGCGTCATCATGGACCCCGGGGGTTCCCTCTGCCCCGTACCTCTCTTCGCGGTTTCCCGGATGATCTGATTGTTTCACGTTCGCATGAGATTTACCTGCACGGCGCGGCGGCAGCGGCGGCGGCGGTGGAGGAGCGGATGGAGGCTGGATCCTGGATGGTGGACCAATCGGATGGCGGTCGGGGATCGATGTAATTAGAGAGGAACCAACCCCAGCATGAGAAGAGAGAGAGAGTGAGTGAGGCCGGGGAGAGACAGCATAAAAAGGTGACATGCGCACGGCTGTCGCGACGCCCGCGCGCGAACACGCTTCCGCGTATATATATAGGTGTCTAATTCCCTTTGTGCGTCGCCTATTGTCGGCATTACGATTATTACGCTCACGCTGATTTCGCTCGTCGTCGTGTAGTCGTCGTCGAGCGATGCGACAATACAATTATCGTTATCCCCACGGTCAATACGCGACGCCGACGACGAGCGGCGTCGGGACATTGCAGATGCGCGCCGTTTATCGACGTGTTCTCTGGAGAACGAATTGTTATTATTATTATTGTTATTGCTGTTTATTGTTGTTGCTTTTTCCGAATGGCAACAAAACAACGAAGCTGTTCAAGTATTTTGGCTCGGTCGGTGTGTTGAACAAACAAAGATACATTTTTAGAATCGCGAGTAAAAATTAGAGAATTGTGTTACTCATAAATTTTATAACTCTCGTAATTAATTTTATATTTTTAATCAAAATATACAATTATAGTATACAATTATATAATATAGAATTACAGTATATGTTTTTATTTTATTAAAGTTGGTTTAAGATATATCGAATTATTTATATTATTCTCATTAAAAAACTCGAATGCAATATGGATATTAATTTGTTCAGAAAGATCCATACAGAATTCTTTTTGAAAATTATTCTTGAAAATTTTCGATTGACCATATTTAAGCGAGGATTCAACACAACAGCTAATTTCGCAATTAATTTTATATTTCTGTATATTTAAACAATAACAAAATTTTAAGATTTCTAAATCATTTCTAAATAAAACTCTGATGAGAGATTTAGATCTACGATGAACAAGATAATATTCCGACGTCAAATATATAAAAATTTACATTCGCATGACAATATTATATCAACTGTGTCGAGGAGTTTTCAAGTAAACTTATCTGAAATTTTTATATTAGGTGTAGTGAAAAGAAAATCCATTATTTTTGCATGAAATTGAATGGAAAAATAATGGATTTCTTTTTACTACACCTAATATCAAACATATCAATTAAAATCAACTAAAATAAAAATTTAAAAATGTAAGAAGTTTTCTAATATGATGTCCACATAAGCTTTCAATTGTCGATCAATTTCAACACTCAATATAATTAATCCTGAGATTTCGGAATAGAAATTTATTATTATTATTATTATTAGAGGAAAGTCCCTTATTATGAGATAGCGGCGTTTCTGCTGATAAAACTGATAAAAGGCTATCTATTGGTTCCGCCATGAATTTATTGCTCTTGGATTGAAAACTATTTAGTAGAAAATTCATTATTAGATCACGCCTGTAATCATTGTAAAATAAGATTTTAGAATTTGTTTCAAGTTTTAAGATGAGCCTTTAAACCTTGTTTATTATTTAATAAAAAAAAATATTTGGCAATAAATTCTTCATATAGTGTTAGAGTAAAATTGTACTAATAGAAAAATATGGGATATGTTGAATTGTTTAATTACAGAAGTTAGATTTGATGATCGTAAAACCATATAAGGCGAGGAAATCGTAATATGAGATACCCAGGGTATTTCTAATATGAAATAACTCATGCTTCTATGTTATAGTGAAAATCGTTGCTAAAGAGTAAATGTTATTGTACAATAATAAAAAGGACAACCGGAATGAAGTGCCTATTTCTGCGATGCTTAATTCCAATTATCTAAAGATGAGTCCTGGATGTAATCTATCGCAGGATGTAATCTATGCTTATTTTTCACGCACGCTGGCTGTGTTGATTTGCGTTTTAGAAACATGAAATAAAGTTTTTTAATTGCAATATTGATATACTTTGCGTTTTACTATCGATTTTTCGGGGCATCTCATATTAGGAGCACAATTTTTTGACTTTACGATTTGCTCACTTTTTACATTTCTTTAATTTAAAAAAAAAATGGAATTAGAATTATAATTTTATATAACATTATCTTAAAGCTTATTAAATTCCCTTCAAAATGACCTATTATTTTTTTAAATTCTGCCCATAGACTTCTAGCATTTATCCAAAATAAACTCGGTATCTCATAATAGGAGCTTTCCCTCTATTATTATTATTATATTGTCATTATTATATTGTTTCCTTTTCGTAGTAGGTTTTCGTATTAGGTTTTTATTTATAAATTAATCTAAAGTATTTTTTACTAAATACTTGCACACATTTTTCTTCTTTATGTAATAATTTAAGAATTCAATATTTAAAGCAGCACTTTTTACGTCACAAAATAAATTCAACAGACGCATTATCCTTCAAATTTTCCAGACAATGTCAACATTGGCATCGCCCTTAAACTAGCAATAGTACAGGAAAACTTTTAATAAATGCGGAGATCTTTTTATAGTATTTACTTCAGAAAAGTTCTCGGATTTATGAAAAAGTTTTTCTGTTAAACACTACCGTTCTATATTATTACTACTACTATTACTACTGCATTATGTTCAACAGTCATTCATATTATAACATTCCTGGTGAAATATTTTTCAAAATTTTTTATATAACTTTAGAATTTTTCAGAATTTCTGAAAACATATTTTTGTAACTTTTGAAAATTTCTCAAATTTTTTAATACAAATTCAAACACATTTTCAAACAATTTTTAGTAATTAATATCTCGTTAACTATTGCGAAAATTGCAAAATGGAGGACTTTTCGACCCGTTCTATCCACACGCTTGTTAAAAAAATTGTGGGACCATGTATATGTAATTCTCTGAAATATTCTAGATTTCTCTATTGTATAAATTTCGAAGAAAACTTATAAAATCTAAAGAAATTAAGATACTTTTTCAGATAATCTTTAGACAAGAGTAAATTTAAAACGTTAAAGAGAAGCCTTTGAGAGCCAACATAGGTTGCAAGTAGTGTGTAATTATATCTATACTTTATAATAAGAGATAAATATACGTTTCGATCCTAGTTTGGATCCTCCTTCAGTATAAATAAATATATAAATATAAAAAATAAATTTTAATTATCAATCTTGCGGTTGAAACGTCAATTTTTCTCAAGAATAGAATTATAAAGTATACGATTTCACACACGCCTAACCTGTATTGACTCGCATTGGTTGATTTACATCCTTGGATTAAAACTTAATATTCTCATAAATTAATAATCATAAACATCATCACGAATATCGGAGTATGAATTATCAAAAGTAAAGGTATAAGTTTAAAATGTGAAAAATTCTTAAAAATATGACGTGAGAATTTTTTTCGCCACAACTGTTATATTATAAAAATTGAATCATGATTCTGTTTAAATGAACAAATTAAAAATGATTTCGCGCTTTATATACACAATTCCTCAATTTTTTTATATAAGCCATGACTTGCATAATTAAAGTTTATCAACAATATATTTTTAAATTATTGCAAAACATCTAAAATTAAGTTTTCATATTTACAAAATTATTAAGAAGCTTAACATTGCTTAAACTTGGAATGATAAAAGTTAATTATTAGGATGACTTGTTACTTTTTCCCCCTATATCGTGTAATTGTTTTGATATTTAGATTTGCCAGTCAATAGGTGACTCTAATAAATATATTGTTTTTTATTTGTCAAAATAATATTGTCAATTTATTTTCGTCATATACTTTGAGTTTTTTGATTACATAAAAAAATACATTCTTTGCCTATCAAAATAAATTTCATTATTTTTGTTAGTTTCTCTAATAATAACATATTGAAAAATAATACATGAAAATTATTTTTTTTATAATAATAAATTAGACCTGCTATATTACTTTTTATGTCATCAAAACATACAGAGTCCCTTTGGCGCAGAGGATAGCGCGTTGGACTTCTAATCCAAAGGTCGTGGGTTCGATCCCCACAAGGGATGGCACACCTTTTTCTTTTTTTTTTACATTTCTTATTTTTTGTAAACTCTTTTTCATATTTTCTCATATAAATATCATAAGTATAAAAAATTGACAAACTCAAAATGTTTTTCCTATTAATTTTAATTACTATATTTTACTCAATAAAAAAAAAATAAAAATTTAAAAAAAATTAAAAAAAAAAATATATATATATATATGTGTATATATAAATATTGACATGTAAAATAATATAAATAAAATTCTATATTCTAGAATCTGAATTATAAATTGCGAAACATCGTTTAAAATGGACTTAAATTTTATGAATGACAAACTCAATAAAAAAAGAAACACTTTTCTTTTGATCAATTTACTTGCGAAGACAAAGAATGTCATAAATAAAATATCTAACATTTACTATACATCTACTATAATTTATATTTAAAAAATTTTAAAGATAGATACCTAAGAGATCAAGAAAAACCATGGAAAAGTCACTGTTTAAAATCTTAATACTATACAGAGGATATATTTACGACTTTTTCTCACAAATAAATAAATATAATAGCAAACAAGCTCATTCTTCATTTAGGTTTGCTAGATAAATTAAATTAAATACAAATTTATTATTCATACTATACAATGTATATTCCTCCTTCCGCTATCTTTGTACATATAGCAAAATTACATTCTTTGAATATAATTTTTATTATATTTTACATGTACTAAAATCTGATTCCTCTAACATCGTACTTTTCATAAGCAAACTCTTCTTTATGGAAATTATCGTACTCCACTCCAATATAATCGATCTCTAATCTGAAGTGGCCGGAAATATCATCCGCTAACGATATACCGAAATTCGTAATCTCGTGTTGCATGATTGGCATCTGGTTATCTTGAACTCTGCCTTTACTCGAAAATACAAACTTGGAGAACGGTACTCTGACATATTGCCAATATGGTCCGCCTCTGGTATAGAGAACATAATGATACATGTCGTTCCATGTCAAATCAAATATGCCTCTAGTAGAGAGATTCAGTACATAGCATCTGCCATCTCCTCTGATACGAAGGACGAGATGAGTATAATGTGACCAATCGAGGTAAGCATCTCGCTTGAAAGACTTTTGTTTAGGTATACTGGTCATGTTGCAATAACCAGCATACTTTATCCTGCCATCCTTGGGTAAACGAGTGCTTATCGTGCCAGAAAATACACCAGTACCAATGGAAGACATCTCTAATCTAGAAAAAAACAGTAAAGACAATATATAGATATGTAATATTTGAAAATGTCCTGGTGAACAATTTCATGTGATTAATCAGAATATAAATTTCAGAATTTTTCAGAATTTCTGATTATCTAATTGCATAATCTTTTAAAATATTTCTCGGATGTTTTATGCAAATTGAAATATTTTTCAGAAGTGACTAGAAAGTCTACATCTTTCCTAGAATTCTGAAACATTCTAAGATTTCTAAGATTCCTCACTCTCTAATTTCTTCTCTAAAATCTTATGAAAAAATTTAAGGTATTTTTTCAGAAATTATAAAATAAGAAGTTTCAGAACTCATCACAAACAATTCTAAGTGAACAATTCTAAGAAAAAATATAGACTTTGTCAGTATCTCTGAAAAATGTTCCAGAGTTGTATCAAAAATTCTAAAAAAAATTTTTACATTTTGTGATATAAAAATATAATATTAGATACATAAAATTTAAACCTACTTGACTGTTGAAAAACCTTCGTTGTAATCACTATCACATGTAATGACCCATTGATTCAATGACTTTGGATCGCCCTTAAATCTCCATACAACGTCAACTTCGTTTTGCCTGTATGTAAAAATAGGATCCATTCTTAATTTCTCTTTCACTTCTTCCATTAAAATACCAAATTCTTCTTTGAATTGTCGATATCCTTCCCGTATTTTACCAAAAATACTCAAATTTTGTTCTGGCGGTGATCTGTCATACACTCTTTTATAACCTGACTTTCGATCAGGTTCGTAAAAACATGGCAAACTCGAAGTCATATGCAGTTTTCTTCTGCCAATCGCAAAATCTATTAATATTCTGTTAAGAATTCGCACATTCATGTTTGTTTGAGATTATGTACTTATACAAAGATTGTAGGTTAGATTATCTTCTATCTCTTTAAATTCATTTTTTTCATTAATTTTTACAGCATCTTTACTTTACAGCACTTTAAATATATACAGTGTTTGTATAATATATAATAATTTCTTGTTTATAATTCTGCAGAAGATCAACAAGCTAACTTTAAATAATCTTGGTAGAAAATCCCATCATTCCTATCACTGACCCTAAATTCAAAAACTTCTCGATAGTAGAAAGCAGCAGAGAGAAATTTGAGACAGGACATGACGGCCTAAAACCTGTAACTGCAAAATGCTGCACTACTGCTCTCTGACAAAGTAGATACAAACTACACAGCAACGTCCACTTCTCTTACGGTACATCATCCACTTTGAAAAGGGGGACGATGTATAAGAGAAGTGGATGTTGCTATGTAGTTTACATCTAATTTGTTAGAAGGCAGTAGTGCGCAGCAGCATTTTGCGGTTACAAGTTTGGGCCATCATGTCTTCTTTCTCTCAGGTTTCTCTCTGTTATTATAAGTAAGCCTGTTTTCGGCTGAACTTTTGTATTATATTAGTTTACCTTTCTTCCTTTTTTCTCCAGAAGGAAAGAAGAGGAAGAAAGATGAACTGCAAAGTTCAGCCAAAAAGGTCTAATTTTTAAGAACAAACATGTAAAATACGATTCTATACGAGCTCTTCTAACAATTTAAAAATATCATATAACAATGCAATTAAAAAATCCAATTAATAACTCAAAAATGTCATAGGAAAGTATAAATTTCTACGAGATAAAAATTCAACTGAACAGATATTACTGGATCTTAGTTTAGCTACAACTAATTGCAAATTGTAAGCCAATTTTTTATACATTTCATACAATACATACCAGATGTTTTCCAGCATAAATAAAAAAAAGTTCTAACTCTTTGTGTAAATAATTGGAAATATATATATATAGATAACGGATTATTCTCTATATAATTTAAAGTCACTTTCTAATAACAAAAATACCCAGTTTATCATTTTGAATATCACTTATAAAACTTTGTATATATATATATAGGATTTTATAGAAAAGTAACTCTTTTTTAAAAAATGTTAAAATTAACAAAGAATTATTAATCTCTGTACACAAGATGATAGATATAATAATACAAAAAGAAGTAATATGTATCATCTAAATAATAAATTCAAACATATAATGTACAGAGTCTAAATCTAAGATGATGTCCGCGTCGAAGTTTTCTTCCTCAAAAATTTATACGTGTCTTTTGATAACAAATAACTGACACCTCCTGCGATTGTTGTGAATGCTGTTATATAGCACAGACATTGTAGAATCGGATGATCTACGAAATGGTAAATCGGAGCAGCCAACGTTCCAGCAACCAGAGACAATTGTATCCCAGTGTTTAGTTTGCTTGTTAAAGTCGGTGCTAATTGTACAGTAGCGTGCGTGGGATCAAAATATCTCGCTAAGGTTTTCTGAAATTATACGCATCAAGATTAATCATTTAATTAATGTATCATCAATATTCGGTTAAATTAATATATAATGGAATTAATAGATATATGATACATACTGGTGGAGGTAAGGAATGGTATCTAATATAAGATGCAGCGGTTACTAAAACAACGTCACGTGTAACAACAAGACAAGTGAGTGGAACTGGTATCAAACCGACCCATGCCAGAGAGAGAAAGAGCGTCCCGACAAGTAACTTGTCTGCGACTGGATCCAACAAACTTCCAAGTTTCGAAGCCTGCGACGTCCAAGTGCGTGCGATCCAACCATCCGCTAAATCACTCAATCCTGCAAATGCAAGCAACCATAGCGCTATCTGTATAGTGCCATGGTGTAGATATTGTTAAAGATAAATTAATGTGTTACATATTAGTTGCAACAATTAAAATCAATCGAGAGAATACAATAAATTTTCGATAACAACACATTTGTATTTCTTCTAAAGGATGGAGAGGATTGTGGGAAAATTTAAAGAGTTAAAAGAAAAACTTTTTTCGATCGAAACTTTATTCGATCAACTTTAATTATATCAAAATATAGAACATAATTGCCATTTGCTTGATTTGATAGTAGAAATTATACCTTGAAAATAACATCTTTCAAATCATTATCTCAAAATTGCATGCATTTTTGCAATCTTTCTCTAAAGTTACCCATGACATACGTTTAACAAGCACATCTTTATCAAAATGTTATATCCTTATTCTGACGTAATTAAATTTATTGAATGAAGTTTTTATTTTATTTCTTTAAATTTTCTTGTTTTTGGGTCTAATATTATTATTAATAAAAAATTATATAATTAAATATATAAATAATTATATTGATTGTATATTATTAATAGATTTAAAAAATATTAAAAATCAGATATTTTTTGGTTTAAATATAAAAAAATTTTGTTTCTTGCTTCCTTAAAATACCTGATAATCTTGCGACAGGATCAAATAACTTAAAAATGGTGAAGTTACTATACGACCCAAGCAAAGCAAATTAGGTATCGTCCAAATATTCTCCCTTTCGATAATTTCTTCTACTTTTCTTTTTGTATGTTTAAAATTTTGCACTAAACGTATTCGCAATGCTTTCTTTTGTGTTTGTTCCCTTGGGCTGATACGCTGTCTGTAACGATTTTCACTTTCTGCGACATAAAATCTGGCTTGGCACGTGGATATATATGGTATAAAACAGTGCTCTATTAGACTTTTGTTTAAAGCACAGTGTTTAAATCGTAAAATGGTGAAGCAGTTCATAATTAGTTGCTCCTATGTGAGAAACAGAAAAAAATATTACTTTCATAATAGAATCTAATAAATACAAAATGTTCTTAATTATAAAGATGAATAATGTGAAATATATATTAATACAAAATATAACTTATTATTTAATTTTTACGCAAATAATACCATTTTTATGAAATTTCAATTCTAAGCTTGATTATTAAAGCAATCGAGTAATGAAAATATTTATTAGTTTGCAGAAACTGACCGGCACCCGCTGTTGGGCTTGAAAATATTCAGTTTTGGTGGATTTCTTTTAATTTAAACAAAACAGTAAACACTATTTTTCATGAATTGTTCAGGAATTCATGAAACGTCTCGAATATGAAATATTTGCACGAAACATGTGTATGTATATTTTATACGCTCGCGAGGAGCGTAATTTATTTTTGAGGTTAGATTTGTGGATAATAATGTTATTGTATATATCGACCCAAAAAAATTTATTCACCGACCTTAAAAAAAAAAATATATATATATATATATTTTTATATATATATATATATATATATATATATATATATAAATAAAA
>Ga0157363_1003101_pt1 | contig 14900 bp, 5 predicted proteins | sample AttsexASBM1_FD_111477 | JGI IMG/M metagenome (GOLD analysis project Ga0157363, IMG submission 111477) | Fungus gardens microbial communities from leaf cutter ant in Ribeirão Preto, State of São Paulo, Brazil - Atta sexdens ASBM1 | ecosystem: Host-associated > Fungi > Mycelium > Unclassified ...
ATATATATAATATTTGATCAAAGAAATACACAATGTGATTAAACCATGAGATGGAAATTTTTTTTTGAGTGATAGCATTGTCTTTTAGCATTTTTTTAGTAGAGAAGACCCTACCAGTGTTATCAGAAGGCTTGTTCTGAATTTGCGGGTTTTATTTTAAAAAATGATAAAGACAAGTTATTTCTTTTACACGCTATCAGAAAAGAAATAGGATTTTAAGAATGCTGAAATGTAATTATAAAAATAAATAGGATATGTCTACGTCCCTACGTTTCTCATCTACTTATAATCTTTCTTCTCAGACAAATATCTCAGATTTTAGAAATGTCCGGTTAGTAATCAAAGGAAAATTGGCAATATACAGCACAGATTATTACAACATTCCAGTAATATTGCTGTAAGTTTCTGTGTTGTATGTTGTGAGTTATATTAATAATTTTTTTATTGTAATTTTTAGCCATTGATATGTTATTTAACAAGTATATAATATATATTCTCTAAATTTCGTGAAGTGAAATCTCACTCGAAGAGACTGAAAATTTAGCCTGTCTTGAAAAAAGAATGAAAATATGGCTATTCTTCAAAAATAGCAGATTTTTAGAGTGAGATTTGCTCTTTTGGAATGAGATTCATTCCAAAGAAATGTAATACCAGAGTAGATAGAATCTCATTCCAAAAAAAAGGAAGAGACTTCATTCCGAAGAATCAATCCCTTTTAAATAAATCGATTACTCTTTTTGACTATAGTGCAATTTGAGATGCAGATAATCTTGTCCATCACTTCTGTCAATTCTCAAGACTAAAGAATAACTAATTAATCGTTTGAAATAATAGATTATTAATGCTCATTAAGTTACTTATAATTAACCCGGCAGAACCTGTTAATACTGTCACTGAATTAAATATTTTCAATTAGACTGCTATCGGCTAATGCTGCGAAAACATCATTTTTTTTCCGTATACCATTACCTTCAAAGACAGATTCACATGAAAGCATATTCTGCCAAAACATTACGCCATATTGTCCTTCAGCCATTTTCAACTCGCCTCCATGCTTCTTAAGTAATGCTTTTTTATCAATGAAATCCTTTAAGGAATCCCAATTAGTCCCGTGAAAGTGAATCCGATTGCGAAACTTCTCCTGTGATATACAACGCACATGAACATATTATAAAGATTTTACTAAAAGTTTTAAAATTTTCTAAAAGTTTATTATTACACAACTTATGAAGGTAAATCATAAGATCGTTATATAACTTAAAATCATAAGATCGTACCTCCAGGAATGGTTTAAATATTGCAAATGCCATGTTAAAAATGAAGGATTGATTCACAATATGGATACCTTTGAGTCGAGTGGGCATACATCTTTGTATAAAATCTACTAGCATTTTAGCAAAACTTGGTGTGATATACGTCAAATGGCTAAGAGAAAAACCTTCGACGTCTAAAATGATATGCGTACCTGCGATCTAAGAAACAAAAAGTTTCGTAATTATAAGTGCATAACTTCGCACATTTACTTACGTAGCATTAGAAATCACAAATTAAATAGGAATATGCATTCTCTAAATCGATTCGCTCGATATTTTGTAAAATGATCACTTCAAAATAGTTCTCTTTTTTAAAAAAAAAAGCTATTTTTTACAAAGATATCAATTTAAAATAGTTTCCTTTAATTGGAAAAATAATTTTTTATAAAATTTTTTATAAATTTTTTATAAAAGTCAATTTAAAATTATCAATTTCAGATTTATTAGATCAATTTAAAAAATTTGCTATTCTCGTTTGGGAAGATCGGTTTTTTTGGGGAGATCGGAACATCCCTACAATATATGCAAATCTCTCGCTAAAAATTCAAGACTAATTTTAAGTATTAATAAATGCCAATCTATAAATCTTAAATCTATCAAAGAAATATTTTTTTACCAAACCTGAGTTTTGTATTCCACCATCGCTAGATATAAAATCAATAACATGCCTTTGAAAAAGTCATTGATCGACACTTCCTTCGGTTTCCATTGTTTTCCGGCTTCGATTATTAGCACTCTGCTTCCCTTTTGAGTACGAATCGGCAATGGATATATTAAACCGGCGCAAAGTGCAGTCTTCTGTTTGGTGACCAGCAATTCGGTATATATGTGTGGATAATTTAAGCGGAACCGATAGTATCGTTTTATCTATTAAGTAAAATATAAATATTTTAGCAATGATATAATAATTACTTAAAAACAATTATTATTATTGTCAAATTTTATAATAAATATAGGGTAGATTGACCATAATAAGGCGAGATTAACATTCGAGAAGTAACAGTCAATTTTATCTTTTTAGATTAATACGTTTTTAAAGTAAATACATATATATTTACAAATATGTATATACATATATTTCATATACATTTTTTTTATTTTTTACAAATTATAATACCGAAATTATAAATATATACAGAACAATGTATTTTATGATTAATAATTATTTTACTTGTATCAATATTATAATTACTATTATTTTATGAAATATAAAATATTAAAATAAAAATTGTATTTTTGTATATTTTATCCTGTAAAATATGTCAATTCTATCATTTTGGAACGTATGATAATCAATCCTAATTACAAGACTAAAATTGTCACATTTAATAGTTTTATTCAAAATTAAATAACTTATTTATAAGAGTAATATATTGATATAAGAATAATATATTGTTAATACCTAAAGAATGTGTAATATAACGTACATAATATTTTAAAATCTTGCGCCTATATTTTTCAAATCATTATTCAAAAAGTGTTCAACAGGCCCCAGTCTTCTCTATTAATATTAATAATAAGTCATTGCAATTAATTGAATAATTTTGTTATCTGTTTTCTTTTAAATTTTTCCCGAGAGGTAACCACTCAAAAAATAAATATACATCTGGACTTCGAATTTCAAGATTTCACTGGACTTCACCAGAATTTATCGGACTCCATCGGAATTCATGAATTCATTGGATTTCGTTGGATTTCATCAGACTTCACTCGAAATTTATCTGAATTCATCGGAATGGGACTTCATCGGAATTCATGAATTCATCGAACTTCGTCCGGAATTCATCTGATTTTATCAGAATTCATCGAACTTCATCGGAATTCATCGGACTTCATCGAACTTTTGACAGGCGGGAATTCAAGTGATTACCTTCTCGATTTTTTCTTTATATTCAGTAAACAAAACTGAGTCACTATACAGGAAAATCACAATACCAAATTAGGCAAATAAAATTTTTATAAAACATTTTATAGTTTTAGGATTTTTGTAATGTAATTCTGAGCATTTAATTACTGCAGTCATTTTTATATGTAAGCAATATTGGAAGCAAAATTAATTCTTGAAAATATTATGAGATATGACTTACAAGCGAGAAAGCGCTTTTCGCATACCATTTACATGGTCGCAAGAACATTATGTAGAAGTCATCTATATCCGGTACTTGCAAATCAGGTTCTCCTACAGAAACAAAAAAATTAAAAGTTTATATTCCAATTCTTTCTAATATATGTAGAATATTTCGCGTATAACTTATGCAAATAAAATTAGGTCAAGGATAAGAAAGACTTTATTTATATTTATTGTTATATATGTACTAATACATAAAATATATACGTAAAATAAATGACTTATGCTAAGAATAAAATTTTATTTCGTCGTATTTAAAATATATTTTTTGCAACAATAATGTAGAGATAAAAAAAACAATAATAGACATCTAAATATCCATACTCAAATTAATGATATTTCATTCAAAAATAATATTTTTAAGAATCACATATATATTTTTTTTCCTCGAGTAATAAAACATATTTGGGCCTTTATGATTCTTTATGGTTAACTATATTGTATATCTTTATCTTTGATTGCTCCACTTCTACATAGCAATGAAATTCCTTGGTTCAACATTACATTACACTTCGACAATAATAGCAAACTTTAAGAAGAAATTATAATTTGCAAAAATACTGCGCCTCGTATTTTCATTATTAGTGTCGTTAAATATTAGTTTACGATTGTTGCATGTAATCTCTTATGAATTAATTTTAAAATTATTTTGTGATATTGATTTTTTTTGATGGCTGAAGATAGCTAAGTAAGCCAAAACATTTCATTAAATGTTAATAAATAATAAAGATTGTTAATAAATAATTGTTAATAAATAATGTTAATTGTTAATAAATAATAAAGATTTCTATTAAATGATTATCATAATTAATACCAAGACTACGAAGCTGCAGGCGCAAGCAACTTTCATTTTTACTAGGTTCATGTGAATACGGTTGAATTTGCCATATTCATATACCATTGTTAAATTGACCGTTGCAAAACATATGTAGTAATTGCACATAAAATTTCATTTTATTCTGGAAACTAGAGATGTGCGAACCATTCGAATAAGAATCGAGTAAGATTCGACTCAATTCATCATAGAGATTCGAATCCGACTATTCTATTCTATTAGAATCTAAGAGGTTTGAATATGAATCATATATATTAACAATAAAATCTTATTTTCCGCTAATAAGTAATATAATGCAGACATATTATTATTGAAGTAAGAATTGTTGTCTCTGTTAAGACTAATCAACTTTTAAAGTATAATTAAATAATTATATTTATTTATGAATTGCAAAACTCGTTATCTCTATTGAGTTATTCTTCAGTCAGTGATTTTTAATTCTAATTAGGTTATAATACGTACAAGAGTGCACTAAACTTATATTAATTTTGATATATTCTGTTCTCATCAAATTGTAAATAAAATATATTTTATCAATTTTATATTAAATATGTAAATACATTTAAAACGATTTTATCATATAATCATTATTATTTTTCTCACATAAAAATCTTTTTTGTTATCTATATATTAAAATTCAATTTAACAAAATTATGTTATTAGTTCAAAGTTATGTTTTAATGATTCAATTGGATGTCAAAAAATGTCATACTATTGCTCGATCATTCGCTAACATTCTTCGGATAAAAAGAATTAATCACTATATTCTATAAGTTATGTAAAAAAGGATTGATCGGTCTATTTTGTGAATTACATAATTTTGTTACAATGATACAGTAGTATCATTCTAATTTGTCTAATTGAGCAAATCATTGCATTTTGCTAGAATTACACCAGATATAATTAAATATTACGTAAAAAGGAAATTTTTTGTTGTTTATCGCGCCTCTCTGCGCGGATTAATTATTTTTAGTTTCTCTTTAAATTTTGCAAACATAAAATTCAACGCAATTTGTTCTAATGATAACTTACGTTTCTCTAATTAGGTAAGAGCAATTTTTAAGTGAAATCAATATTACTAGAAAATCACAAGAAAGAAAATGTCAAGAACAACACTTTGCTTAATTTCACTTTCGTTTTATGATATGTAGGAAACCGGTTGAAGAATAAAAACAAATACATAGGAAAAAGTGTTCAGGTGCATGATTTTCTTGGTTTTATTTTCTTCCTACACAAGAAGAAAATGAAGAATATCAAGCGTCCGAGCTCTCAACTGATCATCGTACGAGAAAATTGGAGATTTAATTATTCAAATTGGTTTATAGAATATTGGTTTTCTTTCTTACTTCTCATTCCTAAGATCGCGTTAATAAAATTTGCGCCCAAGGGCTTGTGATCTTTAAGTGTTCTCATCAGAAACGCCTACTTCCATAATTTTCTAATGATCTTTTTTGGGGATGATAACGTCAAAATTTTCTATGACAAAACCAGTGATGTTACAAAGACCACTTTTCAAAAGTAACGTATAATAGTACCGACTTCTTTTTTAAAATAATTATCCAAACTCTTTATTATTGCTACCGTCATGAAATACAATAATGCTACGTTATTATCACATTGTTCTTACAAAACAGTGCTGCAGAACTATTTTATTATTCTTAACGCAAGTTTTATTATCATTATAACGTCACTGCTTTTTCATCAAGATAAAAAAACTGCATTATAACGATATTTTTCAAGAATAGATCTGCTGATGATAGCCTGATCTTTGATCTTTTATCCATTTAACTACTATGATAAGTTTAGAAACAGGGACAATATCGTTATTGTACAGTGTTACTTAACTTTGAGTTTACATTTACTTTTTAAATTGTAACGACTCCAGACGCCCTAGCATTTCGATGCCCTAAAGCTCAAGCCTCAAAAGCCCATAGGTTAACACGCTACTGCTCGTTCCTTAATCTAAGACATCAATTTTGCGAGATAACAGAATGTGTAATATTGATACAATTAAGCTTTTGCTACCTGCAAGCAGCTCTTTTAATTCCTTGAAACCTTGAGCAACAATTTCTGGGGTCTCCCGTAAATCTTTTTTGGCCTTCTGAATGAAGAACTCATCGATTTCACTTATTTCAATAGATAGTTGATGTTCACCGAACATAATCTTTGGAGCATTTTTCAACCAATGCTCATATAATTCTTGTTTGCATATTGTAATCACCGGAGGTTTATCCTTGATTGTGGTTGATGTCATTATGTTTAAGATCGCAGCTCGATGAGTATCTATTGAAAAATTATAGCAATTGAATTATTGTCTGTCGAAGGTAATACAGCTGGAAAATTTGTGTGAAAATTTAACATATTTTATATATCCTAAATGGTCTAATTTTTGTTTATTACAAGATAAATATGATTAAAAGATAACAGAAATGTTACATAAAATTCATAACACAAAAAATATAACGCTTTGACATAATGAGATAAGATTAAATAAGAGAAAAATTCTATTTTCAATTGAATCTTGGTACTTAATAATATTTATACATAAATCTGTAAATATATTTTTTCTATAAACTCTGTGCTGCTTCGACTTGTTGGACTTATTGTATTTCAAATCCAAATCGGTGCTCAGTTTATAAAAAAATAAAAATTTGTGAATTTTTTTTTGTATATAAATATTATTAATCATCAAGATTCACTTCGACTATAAACAAGATTCTTTTTCTTACTTTGATATAATTCGAAAACAAATTTTAGAAACATATTTTTTAAATAAAAATAATATTTTAAATTAACCAAGAAAATTTTATTTATTTAGATTTATATTTTAAAATTGCATTATTTTTATGTTATTATTATTTTATTATATTTATAAACTATATTTTATCTATGTTTTAATACTGAGAAATGTTAAGTATCAATTTAACACAAATATAAAATGCCTTTTACTGTACATAAGTACATTATCCAAGGTTAGTTCAACTTTCGATTAATCTCACACTCAGCTTATTCTCTCTCTCTCTCTCTCTCTCTCTCTCTCTCTCCCCCTTCCCGCCCCTCCACTCACCCATCCCTCCCTCCCTCCATCCGCCCTCCCTCCATCCACCCCTCCCTCCCTTCCTCCATCCATCCATCCATCTCCCTCCTCTCCTCTCCCCCTCCCTCCCCCTCTCTCTCTCTCTCTCTCTCATTCCTTGTTCTCTCTTTTAGACAAATTACTACATAATTTAGTCGAAGGTGCAACAACCGGCCCCGAAACATGATATTTCGTTAACTCACTTGCTATGTCGATTTTGCAAGCTTTACGAAGATAAATATAATTTCAACAAATGCGCGAAAGTAAATTGAAACGAGACCAAAATGCTACTTTTACACGTTTCCAGTCAAGAATCTAAGTACACATTCAATTCATCAAAGTCTTTTCAGTTATGTCACGGAAGTACAAATATGATTGTATATGTATGTAAATTATATGTGTAGTACAAGTTTTGTCGCTAACATGAAAAGCTAAATATAATGTGCTACTTCAAGACTTAAGAAATAAGAAAATGTCGACATACATTTCCGAATTTTCTGTTTTTTGAGTAAATTACTATCTTTCCATATTGATTCGAAAAAAAAACAAAAATTTCTATTCACAATTTAAAAACAATACAGATATATGTATAAACATTTTAATTAATAAACGCAATTTTAAAATTTAAAATTTTTTAAATTTAATATAAAAGTATTTAATCTTTTTATTTAAAAATATATGTATTAACTAATACATATTAATATACACTGTAAAAAATAAAAAAGTTAATTTTAACTTAAAAATGCATAGTAGATTTTTTGATATTGGGATATTATCCGGAAAGTTCGTGCCGACTAACCTATATAATTTAATAAACTATATACATGTATATATATATATATATATATATATATATATATACTAAAATTTAAATCTTGTTTCAATTTTCCTTCAACATCGAATTTTCCGGATAACCCTATACTTAACATTTTTTTTGTTAATTTTGACATGTCTCAAATATCTATTATACGTTTTTAAATTAAAATTAACATTTTATTTTTTATAGTGTACGCATTTACGGATCAGCTCTTTGCAAAGTAAACTGCAATGTTCACAAAATATTAACATTCTAACAATGAATCTAGACATGGAAATAACCCGCATGTATATAATTCTTTTCTAACAATGATTTAATTTTTCAATTTTTTAAGAATTTATAATATTATATTTTTTTATAATATAATATTTGTTTATAATAGAAAATTGTTTATAATAGAAAATTCAATTTTATTTTTAGAAACAATAATTTTCCGAATATTACATATATATAATTTAACTCTTCTAACAATACTACATATCAGAATTCCAAAAGTGAATCGCATATTATTAATTGAAATTATATGAACACTCCAATTAGGCTTTATCCTTTTATCAAGAGCACTTCCGAACTTGGGAAAGATAACAGTCATCCTATGGCTATTACACAGCCTGTAGCTTGTTATCATTGCCTATCCATTTCAGTAATTTAACTTTGGCAATTTGTTACGCGAGAATGTCGAACTCATTTTGCCTAATGGTCTTACCTTTGCCGCGAAATAAATTTACAGTTTGTTTTGACACTGAAATTTTTCTGAATAATTCAGAAAATTACGCACACTCGCTAATGCAATTATTTTAACAGAATATACAAGCATTTTTAAAGAAACATCTTTGTCTATTATTTTGCTTTGTTATTAGCAAACTAGACATTAATTTTTAAATTTTGAAAGTTATTTCCCACTGTGATCTGGCTTGTTCAACGGCATACATACATTATGTATTTGATCGTACGCGTTGCAAATATTTTATAAGAAAATTTTTCTTCTTGAAAAATAAAACTTGTTTGATCCTCCTAGAAAAGTAAAACTTTTTCCAGAGAACAAATTCCTCCTTATAACAAACATATTAAATGTAAATGTGGATATAATTTGCGTAGAAATATGTTATATGAAAGGAAAACCAATTATATATGTTAACAAAATTAGTCCATTAGTTTATATATCATTCTATTCAATTTATCGATCAACATACGTATGATATCATTGTCTTTTTTCATTACAGATATTATTAAAAATATAGATATATTATTATTTTCTAAAAACTATTCAAAATATATTATTATTATATATGCAGAATTATTATGTATATAATACGCAGAATTATCCATATAAATTTAAATTTGCCTGGAAAAGAAGATAGGATTTGTTAAATAGAAAAGAAGAGAATAAAATTAATTCTCACAGAAATTTAATACTAACACTGGCCAATAATTTACTCGTTTACAATATTAAAAATATTATTAACAATATTTTTAATATTCAAAGTAAGTGATTAATTAGCCAGTAATAGTATTAAATTTCTATAAAAGTAGAAAAGAAGGTTAAATAGAAAAAAATTATTGCTTATTAAAAAAATATCTTAAAAATAAAAAAGTAAAACATTTTATATATAATTATTTCTAAGTATATAATATAATAAAAATTATTGTTATTGCTGTTGATGTTATTGTTATTATTATTATTATACAGAATGTATGACACATCAATAGAAGTTTTACACACACGCACACACACGCACGCACACGCACACACACGCACGCACGCACGCACACACGCACGCACGCACGCATATACTTGACTATATGAATAAGTTAATAAAGTTTTTTGTTTCATTCAGCATACTTTAATGAGTTTGAAACGCAATGCGACAAAGTACAATGATGATACATAAAAAGTATTAAATAAATATCATTATCTTAAGAATAAATTTTGAAATTCATGATTATTTCTTTTTATTGCTACCATAGTACTAGTTTATTATGTTATATAAGCATATATATATAAACATTTTATATATAAGCAATTTTCTAAGTTATTGTAATTATTTTTATTACTATTACAGCTTTTTAATATCACAATTAATGTTACAAAATATAACAATTAATATTAATATTAATTACATTGAAAAAAAGATCTATTTATTATTAGAGAAATGTTTAGCATTATCGAAAAGTTAAATGTGCATAATGTACTTATATATATTTCTTATAACAAATAATACTTCAGTAATAATATTTTAGTAATAACCTTCAATTGAATTTTTTATATTTTTTAAAAAGCAAAATCTTACTCATAAGCATTTATTAAAGCGAGAAAAGCTAGATAAGAAAAAGCTAGATAAGAAAAACGAATATAGAAAAATTTAAAAATAGCAAATGAGGAAAAACAAATTTTAATTTTCTTATGAAAAACACGTATGTTTTTTTTTTATTTATCGTTTAGTACAAGCACATAATAAAAACTACAACACTAGAAAAAAATCTAGTTACATAAATTAGAAGTCTAATAGATTTAATCAATATGTCTACAGGAAAATAAATAAATCAAAATTCTTTTAAAAATTATCAAATAAGCATGATAAATTTGTTTTTGTTAAATATACAAAAATTGTTTCACAATAATATTAAATTTAGATCAGCACAAAATTTTTTAATAAGAACATTTTAGTAAATCGAATTTTAATTCTAATCCAATTAAAAATATTAACTAAATCCTTATAATTAAGTTCATTAAACATTTTTGCTATAAAATATTGAATTCAACCATAATAATCAGATGTGCATAATTCTATCAAAATTTTAACGTATTTTATACAATCAAAACATTTTTCTCAATAACGAAAACAAGAATATAAAGAAATATGAGTACTCACTAGAATTATCTTAATGATTTCGTAGAGGTTTTGAAAATCGAACATTCAATCGCACTCTGATCTTCAGAGTCACACACAACTTTTTATTTTTAAAATTAATTATTTTCACGTGTTTTAGAAGTTGTGCCTTTCATTGCTGAGACTTTGATTCATTTACACCGAAATATTTAGTTAGATATTATGAAAACGAGCATAAGTGCCAACGTAGAACTGTGCTGAGTAATTGGTCTTCACCAATCTTTGTTTCTCTCCTCGTCGTAAATGGCGTTTGAGTGGATCGCGAAAAGCAGAGAAAGAGGAAAGGCCTTCTGGAAGGCTGGGTACTGTCAGCACGAATCGCCAATGGGAACTGTGAAACAATCCAGTCAGAATTGTTTGAAAGCCACAAGTCTTTCCCACCTTTATGTGACGTTGCGGAACGTGTGATTATTCCGTACAAAATAGCGTTATCAAGATAGTTACATTTATTTTAGAAAAAGATAAATATAAAGTAAGTATTATTTATGGTGAATACTATTTTTCCTTGAATTGTCTTTAATTATCTAAATTGTTATTGCGTTGATAGTTGTAAATAAATCATGCAGTTTAAGAATATGTATTGCACATGTCTACAAAATAATTTATTGCACATAAATATGCATGTATGCATAAAAAATTACAAAAAATTTGATTATTGCTAAATCATTTCCGTATATTAACAAAGATACAGATTTGAAGAAACACAATCAAGTTGTTTTGAAATGAAAACGTCTGAGTTGTGACTGAAATTAATGATATAAAGCATGTGTTGCACAATTTTTATAACGTATTAGATGTAGTAAAAAGAAATCCATTATTTTTCCATTCAATTTCATGCAAAAATAATGGATTTCTTTTTACTACATCTAATATTTGTATTTTAAATAAACTGTATATGTATGTATATGTAAGTTATCTTTATAATGTTCTGTTCTTATTGAACAATTCTTTTTTATAGTTTATATAGTTTAGTTATTATTTTTTTATTGTTATAACAATAAAATTCAAAATTTCAATGGCAACAATTTTAATTATTTTACATAAATGTTTTGAGTACTCAAAATGATTTATACAAAATTTTATTGAAATGAGAGAATTATATTAACCTAGTACATTGCAATATAACTTTATATTATTTTAAATACTTAAAGTATTTTAAGTATTTTAAGTATAATTTTGGATTTTGCAAATTTTAAACCGCCGCTAAATATTTTATTTTGTTTTCCTTTTAAATACAATTTAAAATAATATGTAATTTTTAAAAATGTTTATTATTTTGTAAACATGTGTAATACATATTCTTAAACTGTATGATTTATTTACAACAATCAATAACAATTTAGATAATTAAGGATAATTCAAGGAAAAAATAGTATTCATCGCAAATAAGAATAATTACTTTATATTTGTTTTTTTATTTTATAATAATAACATTACGTAATAATAATAACATTGTACAAAATTTAATTCCAAACAAGTTTGATAATTACAAAGAGAATTATAAAATAAATGAAATATATTTAAAATGGCGATATGAAAAGATTATCACTCTGATGTTTTCTTTTTTCTTTTTGTTTGCAAGAAACTGGACGTAGAACAAAGAAAAGAGAATTTAAATACAGAAGGCATGTGTAACAAGAATTTATATACAAATATATAAAAACTCAAACTAATTAAACCTACATATTATAATATTTAATGAAATAATGGAAAAAAAAAAGAAAAATTTGACGAAGATTAAAATACTTAAATTTAATTCAACTTTGAACAGTTAGATTAAAATACATATCTACGACATAAGAAATGATATCGCAAAATTTAACGATGTAAAAGAAAAAAAATAAGATCACAACGGATATTGGGAACGTCTCTTTTACTTGAATTTATTATTGAATTATTAACATTTATTTATTCCCAGGAAGAATTCAAATGATTCGAGCTGTTTATAATTCATATTCAAACTATTTTATATATTAGTGAATTGTTAAATAATTTTGAGTTCTTGATGATCAAATAACAAATTAGAAAAAAAACAGCCTTTAACTTTATATCTGAAATTTATTATAATGTAATTTACTATTAAATTATGTTGAACGAATATACACACACACACACACACACACACACACACACACACACACAATACATATAATAAGATAGATATTTTGATAATGCAATTAATAGATACAATAGCATATTGATAGAGGTCTAGACTAATTAACAAATCATGAATTTTAATCAACAAACTTCTGACCTCTGAACCGGATATTGGCAATGTTTCTACATTGGATATACTGAATTTAGCAATACGCATGTATGTTTTTAAATCATACAGTAAAACTAAAAGCATAATGAGGAAAATATTACGTTATTATAAATATGTGGATGACACGTATAGAAAAATAAAGTGATTATGTCAAAGTAAGTTATATAAAATCTTGAATGAACAGTGTTAAATAAAAACAATGATCTTCAAAGGACATTCTAAAGAATTTCAACATCCTGAGAACGTTCCCAGGAAACTCTATGAGGTAAAAGGAAAATTTGTTGTATGAAGATATACCTTAATATAACATTTAGGACAAGAAATAAAATCCGAATTATAAAAAATCTAAGTTAAATGATATTCATTTTTTTGAACCTGTAAAAAACATAGAAATCTAAAAATAATTTTATAGAACTATCAAAATAATTATGTAAAATGATCAAGCTGGTTGCTAGAATGACAAAACTTTTGCATTATTGCTCATTTATTGTGCTTGCAACCTACACACACACACACACACACACACACACACACACACACACACACACACACACACACACACACACACACACACATATATATAAAATAATTGTTTTAATAGATCTAATAAAATTATTTTTGAATCTGTGTCTATATAGCTAAAATTTTAGATGTAGCAATATTGTTCCTTTCATTCAGAAATAATTTTATCGCAAAAATCCAAAATAATTGCCATTGCAACTGACTAAGTCACAATTTAAAAAAGAACCATGTAGTACAAAGATAATTTACCGCGTAATTATGGATTGCCACTAACATTATTGGAAACCGCGTTGTATAAGTATACGTTATATAGCAGTCTACTATACTATCTCAAACAGTTCGTAATGCCGTTGAATATTCAATAACATTAAATAAATAATAATATGAAATACTAAGAACACAGAATCATTATTAAGCCATAATAATATCATCACGTTATCATGATGTTTTAAAAATGATTTATTTAAAAATGAACTTAAAAGTAACAAATATAGATCACAATGATGTTCTTATAATATTATTATGACTTATTCTGTATTATACTTGCATAAAAACTAGTTAGAAACCGTCAATTATTTTTAAAGCATTGCATAGCTATTTACGAAAATAATGAATCTCACTAGGAGTTTAATAGTGAATTACGATGTCTTAACATGCATCAGTGAGCATTAAGTACATTCAATCGAATTCGCTATAAGTTTCATATTATAATATATTCATATTATATTTCCAGATTTTTGTAATTTAATGTTACAACATTAAAAGAGAAAAATCCGATTGCGCACATCGCTAATTAATCAATTAATCAATTTAATATTGGGTATGGGAAAAAATTCATGGCGTTTTTCCCGCTAGATGACATTAAATGCTCAATAATCGGTGCTCAATAATAAACTACTAATCGCATCGGCAACACTAGACGTGCGTTTAAAAAGTGACATTTTAACCTTTGTGAGCCGAAAAAGATTGAAATCGGTGAAGTGAATCAAAAGTTATTTTATTTTGAAAATGGAAATAAATAAGGAAAAAATTCGCTACATTTTGCAGTATCA
>Ga0157363_1003103_pt1 | contig 14897 bp, 10 predicted proteins | sample AttsexASBM1_FD_111477 | JGI IMG/M metagenome (GOLD analysis project Ga0157363, IMG submission 111477) | Fungus gardens microbial communities from leaf cutter ant in Ribeirão Preto, State of São Paulo, Brazil - Atta sexdens ASBM1 | ecosystem: Host-associated > Fungi > Mycelium > Unclassified ...
AAAGGATGTAGTGCAGAGATCTTGAATTGACAAGCGAAATTAAAAAATTAGTTCGTAGGAACATGAATTACCTTAAAAAAAAAAAAAAAAAAAATATATAAAAAATATATAAAAAAAAATTTAAAAAAAAAAAATAAATAAATAAAAAAAAAAAATATATATATATATATATATATATATATATATATATATATATCTGTACATATATTATCAACATGATGAATTATTTTCATCATTTTTGTCATTTTTGTTTAAAAAAAATTAAATTACCCTTTTTAAAATTGTTGGACGCATATGGACGCATGCTATATATTTAATTTGGATGATTTTTTAAAATCTTTTTCGAATTATGATAATTTCGTCAATTTGTATGAGATTAGTTCATTTTTTTTGTTGATAGAATAAAAAGAAATATTTACTTGACTCATTCATAATACAGTAATAATTCGAAAATCATGCTTTCTACTCTCTAAATTCTAAATTTCTTGGAATGAAATCTTACTCCAAAAGAGTTAAAATACTGCCACTATTGAAAGGCTAAAAAATTTGCACTCTTCAATAATAGTGGCAAATGTACACTCCTTTTTGGAAAGATTAGAGATTTTACTCCAAAAAATTTATAGAATAAGTTACGCTATTTTTCAAGAGATAGAAATTAAAAAAAAGCATTGCGGCTTTTTTACAAAATTCCGCTATATAAGTACATCGACCTTTTATATAAAGCCGTTTTAAAAACTAAACACAATTCGCTCAACGTGCACAAGCATAAAGTTTAGGATCGTTTTTTGAATGCAGGTCAAACAAAAAAATTACTCCCTTTGCTTAAAGTTTCTACAAGATCCACTTTAAATGTGTGACAATCCAAACTGTTGGTCTGTCATACATATCGCAGATGCTTAAAAGCTCAGAAATTTTGCGTTTTTCCTCTGATTTTCTCATATGGAACTCTATGAGAGCAAGAGAGATAATACTCACCCGTCTATCGTTGGTCATGTCTGATCAGGATCTGGTGTCCAGGACAGCTGGTGCTCGACGAGTACACGTGCGCGGTGAGTCGATTGTCGCCAGTGCACAACGAGGATGCGGTAATCAACAAGCCGGGACCCATGCATGTGCAGGTGATTGGAGAAACAAAGAGAGAGAGAGAGAGAGAGAGAGAGAGAGAGAGGGGGGGGAGAGAAAGAGAAAGTGAGGGAGAAAAACAAGAAAAGAGAGAAAAAGAGTCACTGGATAATATTGTAACCAACTATACGAGTCGTTCTCTCACGCCGCGCTTACTAGAAGAAACAAAGGAAAATGAGACAGGTGTCTAATTAACAAACAACTCATAAAATTATAGAGAATAAGCTCGCGCGGCGCGTTAAAGCGCGGCCGCAATTTCGATGGAACTAAAGTATCTAATAAACTTGGGCTAAGGGAGGGAATGTGATGGGGATTGAATTAATTCGCGTAATTAGACGTTACAGACTCGGGCCGAGTTATCGCAATGATCACGTTGTTACCGAGACAATGATGATCCTGCTAACGAGATCTTCTCTCTTTTCTGAGTGTAACAATCACTTTCCCTCCAATTTTGAATGACTATAGATAATATTTTCCATCGAAGAGAACGCGGTTCAACGCGGAAAAACTCTTGAAGGCCGTTCGCCCAAACATCAACTGCTCCAAATGTTAAATTTTCCAATTATTGCTCGTACAAGATTGGATAACTTATTTTGGCAGACATACGTGAGATAGTTTCTTTGATGATATCACGCGTGCTATATCTATATAATCTACGCTATGTGGGCTGTATCATACAACTTGGAGTTAAAACGTAGTGAAACGTTTTTGCCTCTTTTCGTAAAAACGAAAGCCTCTAATCGCCAGTTTTTTCTATTAGCATATCCTCGAGCACGGAGTCTCTATTCGGCTGCCGGATAGATTGCCTTTTCTTTTGACTTGATTCACCTTTACGACCGAGGGTGTAGGTAGTATTACGTATGAAATCTCAAAGAGGTCAAGAAAAATCAGGAGTTACGTACAGGTACGTGATAGTCCAGATACAGTCTAGAGGCAATTGTGCCTCCTTTGACCAGATTGCTCTAATGTTTAAATTGCGATACGTACACCCGGATGCGCCATGCGAGCAGTTTGCGTTTCTTCACCTTCCTCGTGATACTCGGAGCGATTACGAGATCGACCGATTGACGCGCTCGTCGCACAGAAAAGAACAACTATAGAACAAGAACTATCGTGCGAGAGCCGAGCGCTATCGAGCGCGAATGTGTTTAGCCACGCCGACCGTTCCGCTTCTACTGACAAAGGCGAGTGATTATCTAGTGCTGGTAGTGCTTAGTGCTCGCAGAACCTGATGCCTGTTGTTTGTTATGTTGCAGTGTCATGCAGTGACACTATCTCGCGCATCTTTAACGCGACAATAGCAACGTTATTCGGGCTAGTATCAATAACAATGAAATACAAATATTGAGAGTTTGATACTTTTGCGAATGCCATTCAGCAACACAAATTACAAGTGGACTCAAGTTTCCGCTTTCTATTTCATTTCTGCCACTACGCATCGATGATTCACGAGGAATACATAGAAGAGAAACAGAAATATGATTATTTCTTGAATGATGATCGAGGGTTTATTGAATTTGTTAGCCAAGCAGCCCCTGGATGGAAAGTTGCTGAAACTAAACTCTCTCAATCTCTTCTTCCATGACTTAGGTATAAAAATTGGTTCTATTATCTTTTTTCTAACACGAAAAATCATTAAACTAATTTTCGCCATTTTTTTTGTAAAGTTAGATAAAATTGTCAAGTTAGATAAAATTTTCTATTGCACAGAATATATACAGAATATACTCGAATAAAACTACCAGATATCTTCTGTTAATCGCACGAAATTTTTTAATTTTCCCGATATACATTATAGAATAAGAGCGAATTAATTTTAGCACAGGACATCCTGTATATCCTGTATTCTTTGAAGCTTGGGATAATTTAGGATTTATTTAAATAATAGCTCGGTTTAGATAAAAAATGCATAGTTTTTCAGTGAAAAACATTTCTAAATAAATCATAGTGTAAATATTACAAACCTAAACTATATATCCATCATTCTGATATACATTTTTATGTGTGTCATTTTTATGTCTGTCATATAGTAAACGTAAAATAAAAAAAACGGAAGAGGCCGGAAAAAAACCAACTGTATATCACATACGCACACGCGACAAATTATAACAACAACCCTACGAAATAGATTAATGCTTAAGACATAATGATTCGTTGACGCTATAAATTCTATCGCCGAATCGATTCAAAATCATTCCTTCATTTAATACATGAAATTCATGATAGCCATACGAAATTTATGCAAATTACAGAGAGTTGCATGCAAAAAATTTTCCATACAAATACCTTCCTGTAAATACTTGATGGATTATTTCAATCAAATCCTGATTAATTTATCAATATATGCAATATTGAAAATGTCCAACATGGATTAACTTTAATCTTGATTTTTTTCTAATTGTTATAGAATTAGAAAAAAAATAAAAAGTGGGTTGAATCGAAATTAAACTTACTCTATATTGATAGAAATGGATATAATTCTCAAAACAGGATTAGCAGAACTTAACCTTTGGAGAATTATAGGACCACTTTTGAATATAGGCTTAAATTTTTGCTAATCGCTTTTGTGTAGATATAGAGGACTAAATTCAGTCGAAAAATCCTCTACCATTTTGCAATTTTCACAATAGTTAAGATATTAGTCAAGATATTAATTATTAAAAATTACTGAATATTGGGCTTGAATAATTTTTTATTCAAATCTATCAACTTTACAAAAAAATTGCAATAGATAAAAATCATTTATTTTCTTCAGAAGAACTCATAGAACTCTACGAATTTTTTCAGAATGTTTTATTAACTTTTTAGTACTGCATTTTCTATTTTTACCAATACGAAAATATATATGGTATTAAAAAATTTTGAAAAAATTCTCGGAAAAAAATAATTTTCTCGAAAAGAAAATAAATAATTTTTATCTCTCGCTATTTTTTTGTAAAGTTGTATTTGAGTAAAAAATTGAAAATCAATATTCAGCAATCTTTAGTAATTAATATCTCATTAATCATTGCAAAAATTGCAAAATGGTAGATTTTTCGATTCAGTTTAATCTGCTCTATCTACATATAAAAGCGATTGACAACAACTTACGAAACACCCTATATATACTATTACAACAAATTCAATTGCTATGCATTACACTAGATCGATATATACTTATATAAAAGAGCGATGAAAACTGCTATAAGTACATAAAAGTTAAATATTTTTTATTTTACTGTGTAGACTGCACTAGAACTTTTCTTCTCGTTTTTGACAAATTTCACTTGATGTACAAAAAATACGAATTAGTTTAACTATAAAAAAAAACATACCTAATATTTTAAATAATAAAGTACATAATAATGTGTGGTGCTGTCACATTATTTAACAGAATATACATCTGTTACTGCATTGTCAAAGTTGATTATATTGGATTGTCCGGAAAGTTCGTGCCGATGTTGAAGGAAAATTGAAACGCAGAAAATTTTAATTTAATAAATGTATATTAAAATTTTAATTTTAGTCGGCACGAACTTTCCGGACAACCAATATAAGATATCTAACCTAAAAAAGGAGTCATAGACTTTAAGGGTATATAAAACAAGAAAAACGAATTTGTTTACAAATTTCAGATGGATTTCTGAATAAATTTCTGAGGAACAACTTAGTGTTGTGAGGTTGCGCCTCATCCAAATAGTAAGTTTGTCAGACAGATTTGGTCGAAATCATATTTGTTTATATCTAATTCCGATATTTTATCATTTAAACAAAAAGATATCTTGGCAATTGTTTGTTTTCACACTTATATTTATTAGAACTTTTCGACTTATTTTTTATTGTTCTATATACTCTTAAAGTCTATGGCTGGTATTCATAGTCGATTCTTACTTCAAGACCGTCTTAAGACTATAAGATTCGACTATGAATCGGCCTCTGACTCCTCTTTGAGGACAATTTATTATACCATTGCATTCAAATATTTTATATAGAGTATATATCTTTTTAGAGTATTAATCTAGTATAGCACAAATGATTGAATTCACTCTTAGATAATGAAAAAGTAGATCTGTGTATAAATATTATAAATAAAAAAAGAAGTAGCAATTTTCGAGTTTGATTTTTTTATTACTCTCATAATAATGTAAAGAGGATATACAAATAATCTTTGAAAACTAATAAATATCCATCCAATTTTAAATGATTCAGCTAAGAGTCATCACCAGCTAAGGGTTATAGGGTTACTGCAAACAATAACATTAACAGTTATCTATCTAAGTAATTTTATTAATATATATTTTATTAATATAAATTATTAGGATAGAATTGTTAATTATTTGTTTGACACATAGAGAAAAAGATGAGAGTAAAACGATGAGTTGTGTGCGCAAGTAAGAAAACGATTTAGCGGTGTAAGAAAAAACGATTTCACTGCACTGTACAGTGCAGTGATTAACCAGGATTTGATCAAAGTTGTCTCGTTTTAAGTGCGATTCGTGTTTAAAGATTTAAATTCGACACTCACTTTACCGATAGGCTTGTAACAGGCCCTGGCATCTACCATGTTGTTCATAATCGTATGTTGAACCTCGGTGCTGTCCGTACCGTCGAAAATGTCGAAATTCGACTTTTCCTCCCGCGTGCGTATCATCTCCCAGCTGGTGACGTTGTGTCCCATAAATTGTGCCAATTTGGTAAGGGAATATATCCTCGAGATTCTATCGCGTTATCGGAACAAAAGTTAAAAAAATGACTAGGAGTGATCCATCGCCAGCGAGCCGTGCCGGCCGCGGCGTCGCTTCTTTCCCGCTCACATACGACACATACGACGATATGACGCACACATGCGCCTCCCTTTTCTGCACGCGCAACGCGTTTGCCGCTTATTAAATATATCCTACGGCAAATCAGACACGTGTACGCATACCTTTACGCATCGTTAGAAGCTCAGTCCGACGCATTCGTATTCGTGCGCGTGCAAACGGTATCGATCCGACGGGTTTCACTTTGACCGCTTTGACGTTCAGCATATAAACAATGAAGCTATGGATCTATGGGTTGACAGTTGCATCATGTAATGCATGTATATAAGTTTAGGTCTGTCGCGTTATTTGCTGTTACTTGCATTGTTTGCTTCAGCATCTTCTTTTTCTCTTTTCAAGAACAAACAGGTATATGTTTATTTCAAGTGCAAAAATATTTGGGGATTTCATGCAACACGAACAGACCTAATGGTTGCATTCAGAATTATTTGAGTATTCTTGGTGCATCCAGATATTCTTTTATTCTTGTTTAAAGGCCATTCTACATTGGTCATATCGTAGCGTCGTAAGCATCATGCGACTTTACAATTGAAGCATTGGATTGGCTGAAGCAACAAGCTTGTCTACATTTACGATACGACCAATGTAGAATGGCCTTAATATTCGTTAAAAATATGAATAAAATGACATCTGGATGCACAGACGATGATTCTGAACGCAATCCAGCAGGGAAAGCAATTTTGTAACTGTTGTAAAATTCTTCGATATGATTGCATTTATACCAAAGTGTAAGAATAATAGATTCCATTCATGTAAAATCATTAGCCTAGTTTCCATCGAAATTTAAATCGGATCAGAATGTAAGGAGCTCCGCACAATAAAAGGAACAGAGAATAAGAATTTCAACCTGTTAGAAACTGTGTATTTCACAATACATGATGGTTGAAATTCTTATTCTCTGTTCTCTGTTCCCTGTTCCTTATTTTATTGTGCGGAGCCCCTAAGAACCAACGGTCGAGAATCAACTACAGTCGAGTATTTCCCTGTCGTTGTAACAGGGGAATACTCGACTGTAGTTGGTTCTTACATTCTGATTCGATTTAAACCCTCGATGGAAAATAAGCCTCTGTCTATGAATGTCGCGTCAGGGGAAAAGGCTGCCAACTGTAAATGCTAAATATAGGATGATATTCATTCGTTTTAAAACAGTCTTAAATAATGTCTTAAGATGCTAATATAGTCCTCGAATTGTGACATCTTAAGATTGTACTTAAGACAGTCTTATATGCAAGAATCGACAATGAATGTCTGCCTGTTTCATGCTGTGAAATTGGTACTGAATCTTTCCTTGTTTAATATACTTTATGTTTTTCTTTCTATAAAAAACAAGTATTCGCCTCATGTTTAGCGTTTGACAGTTGGCAGCCTTTTTTTCTAACGCGACATTTATAGAGTATGATCAACGCGATGCTGCAAATGCTTTGAAGCGTTTTTTAATTGATCAGTTTGTAAAATTTCTTTCTTTTAATTAGTTCATCAAATGCTTCAAAGTATTTGTAGCGAGACTTTGATCACAACCAGAGACGGCGGAGATTTAGAGAGAGAGAGAGAGAGAGAGAGAGATGCTTGCAAACTAACAGCGTTTTCAGCCTGACTCGATTTACAACTTGGGTTAGAAAATGCTTCACTATTGACGTTATACGCTCTACCAATAGGAGAGCACAAAACATCATTATTTCAATTTAGGTTAATATAAACTCGGTTGGACCGAAAATGTTACAAGCACACCATGTTATCCCTTCTACCATGAGTTGAACAGCAAGTGGCGTATATATATATATATATATATACATATATATATATAAAACACCTAATCTCCTAACACATAAGCCCCGAGAAAAAATATTTTATATATAATTATATAGAATAGAATTTAATTACACTTCAGCATATACAAGCTAAGAAGAGGACTTGATTTACAGAAATACTTAACTCATTCACACTTACACTCCTCTCCCGCCTTTATCTTACAATTACAAAGCTATTATTACTATTCATTCTCTTTTATCCTATAATCTCTATATCATAGCTCTATCACAGTCTATTATTAATATCCACATCCCATTTTTTTTATTTCTCTTTATCTGTACATAGCATTTCTTTATCCGTACTTAGCTCTCTATCTTTCCTTGTATTCTTTAACTGCATGTTCCATCCTATTTTTTTTGTTTTTTATTGATCTTATTATAATGCATTTCCTTAACTTACAAATAGATAATAAATTATCTATAACTAACTATACTAACTAATTATCTATAACTGACTATAACTAACTATAATATACACTACAATCTTATCTTATACTCACAGCCTTGTCTTACAAAATACTCATTCCTTATCTTTACATTATCTTTATTTTTTAATAGTCTCTATTTATATCTTTTCCTTCCTTTCTTCTTTCTTTTCTTTTCTTTTTATTATTTCCTTTTTTCTTTCCTTCCATAGTTTTATTAACATTTTTCCTTTAGTTCACTCAAATCTTCTCCCCATAAATTTTTTACAATCTCGCCTTATCCTTCCCTAACTCTTCAAAATTATCTCTTGTCTCCTCGCATTCTTTAACATAATGCTCAAGGTTATCCTCGCTTTCACCACAGAAAAGACCCTTCTTCCTCTATTCCTAACCAGTATTTATACTTCTTTTCTAAATTATCGCATTTTAATTTAAATAACGCTCTTATCTCATTTCCTCTCTTCCATTCCATATTCTCCACCCTCAAATAATTTGATTACCCTATCCTCCACATACTTATTTCTTTATATCTTTTATTATACCTTGACCTATCTATTCTCTTTCCCTTGCCTCTGTAAATCCCTTTCTTTATTTATTAAATCTTTTTCAAAACTTTCATTCCTATGTCCCATTACTTCTCTAGATTCAATTCTCCATCCGTTTCTATTATAATAACCCTCTCTTTCCATATCTATTGTTCCAAATCATAGCTTTGTTTTTTCCTCAGCACTCCCCTGACCAAATTACCTGTGTTTCCAGTGTTAATCTTTTTCTGTCCTCAAACCTCCTACTTTGAACTTATCCATTACTAGCTCTCTCATAATTACATATCTTGGAGTGTAGAAGTCTAATTTGAAAATCCATCTAATGTAGTCTAACATTATCTTTTCTATTTCACCTTTTTCTACCCAGCCCCATAATTCCACTCCATATGCCATTAAACTGTACCAGATATTTAAATAGCATCCATTTTCTACTAAAGTCATTTCTGCATATCTTTTCCCCTAAGCTCCTTTTTTGCTACCATTTTTTCTGTTTTATTTATTTCTTTAATATGCCTTTTATAATCTCCTTTCCTATCTAAATTAAAACCCAAATATTTAAATTCCTGCACTTCCTCTAGTTCCTTACTCCCATTTTCATTTCTCTTTCCTTTTCTCTTCCTTCCTCCAGACACATTATTTTCGTCTTTTCTGTGGTCCAGTTTCCCTCCAAAAATTTTTTTAACATGCTCATCATATCCTGTAACGCCTTCTTATTATAAACTACATCATCCACTAAAACTAAGTCATCCGCATATGCTAACGATCTTATTCTATCCCTACCTAGTCTAATTCCTTCTATTCCTCTTTTCTCTCATTATCTATTTTTTTTCGCAATATATAAATTAAACAACAATGGACTCATTACACAGCCCTGCCTTACTTCTTTATTCTGAATAGTTGCGTGTATTCTTGTTGTTTCGTTCTTACCGCCGTTTCCTCATACATCTTCTCTATCTTTCTTACCAAATATTCATTTATACTTGCCTCTAAGAGTCTCTCAAAGTTAGTTTCTTATTAAAGACAGCTTTTAAATTCGCAAACATCATATATATTTTTCTTCTTCCTTTTTCCTGATTTCTTTCCCTCTGCATCAAATGCGTCAATATGAAAATATCCGTTGTTGACCTTCTAAATCCAGCTTGACTTTCCGGAATCATATCTTTCGTTTCCATCTCCTTTTCTAGTCTATACCTTATTATTTCTGCATATATTTTATACGCCGTACATTATAAGAAGATATCTCTGTAATTTGTTACTTCTCGTCTCCTCTTTTGTATAGAAGGATAATTATACTTTCTCTTCAATCTTGCATCTTGTCTGTATTTCACATTTTTTATAGTAGTTCCACTAACCTCTTCCGTAAATCCTCACATCTAGGCGTACATTCAGGCTTCCATAGGCATACCATTATTCTTGCCGCCTATTTCTTCTTCATCTTGCGCTCTACCAATCTCTTTAGCCTTTAGTCCTTCTTCTTCACTTTCTTCTTTATTTATATCTTCCTCTTTTTTTTCTTCCTCTAGTTTAGAGAGCTGACCGGTGCTCTGCTATACTTTATTTTCCACTTCCGTCCAACAGCTCCTTAAAATATTTCCTCCATTCTTCGTCCTTTATATTATTCTCTTTTCATATCTTCTTACCTCTCTTCCTATTAATATACTTTTATATATCTGCTTCCCTCTTCAACTTTTTCAATTCGTCTTCTTCTTCTTCCCTTTTTTCTTTTTGTTTCTTCTCCAATAATTCTCTGAATTCTTTCCTCTTCTTCAAATATTTTTTTCCCGTCTCTTTTCCATTTTTCCATTTTCTACATATTCTCTTCATCTCTCTTTTCTTCTTGGAGCAGCTAATATCCCACTAGTCCTTGTATCTTACGTATTTTTTCTTCTTTTTGACCTTCTTCTTCACGACATTGTTGAACACTGTTTTAATTTCTCCCATATAGCTTTTACCTCTTCCTTCCTTATTTCTTCTTCCTTGATGACACTGTCCTCTTCGTTCTGGACCTCTTTCACATCATATTCTTCCAACCATAACAGTTCCTTTCTCCAATGTTAGGCTCAGTGGCATGTGATCCGAGTCCATTTTCGCGTCGATAATTCTAAATTCTACAATTCTATCGCAAATATTATCGTTGCGATCGTAACCATCGCATAATCTATTACCGAGCTATCTCTTGCTCCTACATACGTATATATTTTCCCTCCCTCTTGCCGCCTCTTGATCTTTTATTCAGAATGTGCCAGCCATACTCCGTTACTAATTCTATAAAACCTCTACCTCCATTTCTTCATCACTTTATCCTTGACACATCTGTCCTTTCCATCATCCTCTAAATCTCCTCCTAATTCCTCAATTCTAATATTAAAATCATCTCCTATTGTTATTACTCTTTGCTTCCGTACATTTCTCCTTAATTTTTTCCGTCTTTATATTCTAATTTTTACCTTCTTGTTCTCCATCTCTATACTGAGACTATATCTATCTTTTCCTCACCTATTGTTAACTCTGATTACTCCTTTCCACTCTGCTAATTAACCTATCGTCCTTATTCCCCCATCCTTTTCTCTTTCCAATTATAAAACCACCGCTTGCTCTGCCTCTCTTTCTTTCCTTCCTAGCATAATTGCAATACCCATACACATGTCTTAAGTAACCTATCTTTCACACCAATCCTTCCCAACCTTTTTCATTTAACTATGCCTCGCATAAGCTCATGAAATCATTCTTTGACATAACTCCAAAAATCCAAATTCTTTCTACACTTGCTATATTCCAAAATAATATTTTTCTTTGTTTTTCCTGTTTACTCCCTTTTGGCTATTTGCTTAATCCCACTGTCTTATTTTTTCCTTCTATTCCTAACTTCTGTCTCTTTCCTCTTCCAACTACCTTATCTCTTCTTAAATTACTATTTATTTCTTCTTGGCTCATGCAAAATTTTGTTTTTTATTTTCCCAATCCTTATCTACCTTGCTTCTCCCTTTTCACTTTCACCTATATCTGTTTCCTTCTTTATCTACCTTCTTCCTCTTTTCTTCATTCTCCCTCTCATTCCATGTCTTCCATATTCCACCTATTCTTACTTTACCTAATCCAACCTTTATATCTTTTCCTTAATCCATTTGTTAATCCTCTCCTGAATTTTCCTTTCCTCCCAGCTCATTTTCAATAAAAATCCTACCTCCTTTTAACTTATGCTTATTCCTCATTATTTCACTCCTTTCCTCTTCACTTCTTACTCTAATTATTATCATTGTTTATCCTCGAGAAGACTATACATTCTATCCCTAATCTTTCTTTTATAAACCTTTTAATCCATTTTTCCCTTTCTTTCCCATCTATTTCTATCCCCCTTGGTATATCTCTTCCTTTTATAATTATATTTTTTTTCTCTCCTCTTTTTCACTATCTGAAATTAATTTCTTTAAAACATTTACCTCCCTGCTTAAACCCTCCTCGCTTACCTTAGATCCTACCCTTGAGTTATCTCCTTGCTTTCCAAAATTACTTACACTCCTTCCTTCGCTATCATAATCATTCCCCTCGCTACTGGTCTTGCCTAAACTTCTTATATCCTTTAAACTTTCTACCATTTTCCTATTATTTTCTGACAAATCTTTCTTTACTGTTTCCAATTCCTTCATAACCTCCTCTAATTTCTCCTCAAATTTTCTAATTTCTTTATCCACATCTTCTTGTATGTCCCTTCTTATTCTAATTACTTCTCTTTCCACTAAGTCTCTCATTTCTTTCCTCACCTCTGTACAATTCTTCCTAATCTCTTCATTTACTTCTACCTTTACTTTTTCCATTATATTTTTCTCCTCTGGCATGTCAAATGTCACTTTTTTTGAACCTATCTTTGATTTATCCTCTGTCAATAAACGCTGCTTGTTGTCTACTATGCTCTTTTCTATCTTACCCACGCCTGCCATCTCTCCTTCTTCCCGTTTTTATGTGCCGTTATTCTGCGCCCTAACCTATTCTTCCTCACCTCGATATATCGCACTCGATATTTTCTAACGCACGCACCAAAAACCTCTCCTCTAATTGCTCGCTTACCTCACGCTTCTAACAAGCTAATTAGCTCACAATTGAGCCTCCCGCTGATCCTATTTCGTGAAACTCGTTTATAAATTGCTAAGATGCACTCGCATACATGCACTCACTCACATGCCCTCTAACCAAGTCCTACATAATTATATATAATTATATATAAAACATTTTTTCTCGGGGTGTTTCAAAAGACAAGAGTAGGATTAAGATAAATGACAACATAATAAATAATTTTATTGTTTATTACATAAAAATTTTTTTATTTATTACACAAGTACATTTATTACACAAGATTGGTGGAACAATTAGGAAGATCGAAAGTTGTGAAAAAGATATATGCTGTAGATTTTAATCATAAAAAGAAATGCTACTTGAATGCAGCTGTGAAAGATTGCAAAGATCGTCATTATTGATAATAGATGCATTTAATATCACATATTAGTAAGCCAGATAGAGAACAAGCGATGAGAAATTTCATGTTTTTTATTGTATTCTCATTTTTTTTAAATTGTAAATTAAATGAATAAATGTGGAAGAGGAATTTTTAACAGATATGTATAATATTTTCCATTTGCATTTGTATTATTTAGTTAATATCTTGTAAACATTACGAGACAATGGAAATGTACTAATAAATGTATTAGTGTACATTTAATAGTTTTACATTATATAATATGAATGAATTATTGTTTGTCGAATAAGCATTGAGATTTTCATCGAACATTCTAAAATGAAAGATACATGTCGGTATGTAACTAATATAATTAGATAAGAAGATAAATATTTAGTAGAATAAGCGCCAATACTGTCGAAATAATTCAATTGTTTTTCGAAAATTAGGTTTAGCTTAGCATGGCAATTCAAGCAATGAAAAAATTTTCCAAGCTCGACCACTCATAAAATTTATACTGACGTGATATACTTTCTGGCTTGCATGCGATGTCTATCTTAAGAATAGATATTAAACAAAAGAAAAAAGAAACATATTCATTATAGATTAAGTCAAGATTAACTTTTCGCATATCCTAAATATAAAAATCCATAGGTGCTTCCTTCTCAGGAAGATCGCGAACGGAATGATGTAGTACATGAAATTAGGTGTCAAACCATTAGGCTCTAATGTCTGAACTGCCTCAATTTCGTCACAGTTTTTCTAGCAAAAATGGATGAATGGAACCACCTATTATTCTTACACCGTGGTTTAAATCCGGTTGTATCAATCTTATTTTGGCTGCGGTTAAAGTCTCATTACAAATGGTTTGAAGCGTTTGGTTGATCAATTAGAAAGAAGAATTTTACAAATTGACCAATCAAAAATTGCTTTAAAGCATTTGTAGCATCGCGTTGACCGTATCCTTGACTTCAAGCAAGAAAACTTTCTCTGTCTCGTTTTATAGCGAAAAGGAGACAAAGACGGAGAGAGTTTTAAGCTTTGCTTAAAGTCAAAATAACGTTGGTGCAACCGGGCCTTATATATTTAAATATAAGAAATCCAAAGCAAGAACCAATCGTAGTGAAAAATTTTGCAACAATTGCAAAACTCCTTTCTCTGCTGAACACAGCTAATAACTGTGTTTAGCAGAAAAAGCAGCTTTACAACTGTTGTAAAATTCTTCAATATGATTAGTTTATACATTTAGGTTACTAAGGGACTAAGAACAAGACCACTCATATTAAAAAATTTTACAACAGTTACAGCAAAGCTGTTTTTTCTGTTGAACGCAGTCAGTGAATATAAACCAATCAAAATTCTTTATTTCCTTCATTTCCATGAAATAAAGGACTCTGATTGATCGATTTTTTTATATCTTAAGATGTTTACTCATATAGCGGAATAGCGGAATAAACACCCTTATGGTTTTATGCGTTATGCAAGAGTCTATGCTCCCCGCTTAAGAATATATCCACACAACTTGCATTACTGCATAAACGTATTAGGTGTACAACTTTGCTTCCGCCGTTTTCCTATAGATGGCTTTAGCGGTAAGTGGTGATCGAAATAAATAGATCATAGTCATACAATAAACTTGGGCATCTGTCAACATAACCCCATAGAAACATTAGTCGATTTGTGTCTGCATCATAAAGTTATTCTCGATTGAAAATGTCAGTTTACGAGTCAAATTCTCGTCATTT
>Ga0157363_1003104_pt1 | contig 14896 bp, 7 predicted proteins | sample AttsexASBM1_FD_111477 | JGI IMG/M metagenome (GOLD analysis project Ga0157363, IMG submission 111477) | Fungus gardens microbial communities from leaf cutter ant in Ribeirão Preto, State of São Paulo, Brazil - Atta sexdens ASBM1 | ecosystem: Host-associated > Fungi > Mycelium > Unclassified ...
GGCGTAAAAACACCTCAACTGATTTCTCTCGTTTACGTAAAAAAAAAAAAAAAAAAACTAGTTATCGTTATTAATCTTTTAATAATTTATTCATGATTCTCGATGTAATTTAACTTTTCTCATACCTTTTCCCTGTCATAGAAAAAGTTAAACAACTTGCATAATTAACTTATTATAAAAAATAAATGATTGACAATTTTTTAAAAACATTGGAAAATCTGTAAGATGAACTGTAAGAATGTTCGAGTATTCCACCTATGGCCGTGTATTCATATTATTAGATTTGATTGCTTGTCATGATTACCTTGGTTCGAGATCGGTCGTGAAGTTACGCGTCACACGTAGCTATTCGAGAAACGAGATAGTCATGTCCTTGAATTTTCCGGGATGTCGCGTTGCTATAATTCCCATTCGCGACGAGGAGTCGACGACTACGAGGGAACGGTGGCGAAATAACCTTCGTGCGTTCTCACGCGAGGAATATGCGCGCCTATTAGCTTGCGCACGGCACGCTCGTGTATTATACAGCACCGACACTCTTGGGACGGCGTAAGGAACGCAGAGAGTACGCAGAGATGCGTAATCCCAGACCTCCGGACGCTTTCTCGGTAACCCTATGATTCATACGTATTACGGGCAAGCACCGGGTAACCCGTCACCCGTTCTGATATATGCACGAACAAACGTTTAGACGAGTACACGTACGAGTGTATGTCAAAGAAGAAAGAGCGTGAGAGGGAGAGCGCGAGAGAGAAGGAGACGGAGAGCGGATGTGCGATCGTAATAATGGGCATGACAAAGACACTGGTCGTAAAAAGTGGCGAAAGGATGTAAGTAAGGTAGAAGAGAGGTGAAAGAGTAAAGGTGAACGTACGGGAGTGTGGAAGATGTAGTTACAAGATCCACCTTGAACATCCCTTTGGAGATGGAATTTGCAATCCAGAAAATGTCACTGCAACGATATCGTTTTCGATGTTATATTTACAGTGCATTGATGTGTTTCCATTTCTCTCCGTCGTTAAATTTGCGTCAGCCTTATATACCAATATTGTAAAAATATCCCTGTCGTTTCTATTATACTGTGATATAAATTAGACCAATCTTAAAATTAAAATAAGTTTAATCTAATGATAAAAGCGACTAATATGAAATGATTTTTGATATCTGAAATAAAAGACAGCGATTGTAAAGTTGAAAATTAGAGAGTGCTATATTAAATATTGCAAGTCGATATAGGATTTATAACTATAGCCTATACTTGGATAAATCACTACGAAATAATAATAAAATTTAAAAAGTCGAACTTTTTGATATGTTTTAACAGATTCTATTATCGTTAATGTAAAATAGATATTAATCTATTTCTTTCGTGTATTTTTAATGTGTAAGGTGTTTTTGGTTTTTGTAATTAACGTAATTTATCTGAATCTCCATTAACATATATTACAATAATCTATCTCCTATATAATCGATCTCTTATATAATTATATCGTAAACATTTTAAATTATATTTTCTCTTGAATAGACAAGAAAGTATTATATGTATATGTAAAATAAAGTGAAAGCGAAGACTAGAAATGCATGCTACGCTTTACGAGCAAGATAAAAAATGAGTCATTTATTTCCCAAGTTTATTGTAGTGTATGTATTCTTCTAAAAATTCATGTAGTTCCATCTTTCATTGTAGTTATAGACTTTTTATTCGGTTAAATTTTTGTTCTTTTCTTTTAAACGATGTTGGGAAATGATGATTAAATGATGCGGATGGGGAAGAAACCACGTGCAATTATGCGTCACGTGCAATGCAATTTCGAAAACTCGGGGCGTACCACGTTAATGAATCAGCGGTTGGCTCCGCGTTCACAATATGCGAAGTAGAAGTCCGGCGAACGTTTAATTACCTTCACTTAGTAGCAACGTTGTAACACACGCGAGTCCGATTAAAAAGCGAACTTCTATTCCATGGAGTCGCGTTTCAGCCAATAGCTGCCGGTCACTATGTTATGTTTTCGATTCACGCACGGCCGTCAAAGATGCAGATTAACGCGTAATGCAAAACGCAAACGCGTCAGCGCCGGAGGATACAGATCGCCAGCTTCAGTTTTGCATTTTTAGGTCGCGCTTCACGACTCGCATTCGTGACATATGGATTTAAATGTCAACGCGCCAACAATAGTTGAAAGAACGCGACACCCATAAATAAAACATATTCGTGTATATAAAGTCATTAATCTTTAATTGAAATATTCTTTTTTTGATGATATTATGCTTTTCTCATAAAGCATAATAATCGTATAAGTTTTATACAGTTTTAAAAAGTGATAATAACAATTAGCTACAAATGTATTTATTATGGAAAAATACTATTGAATAAATAGAAGAAATATATAAAATGAATATTAAATAAATTAATATTAAAAATTGATTTTTTTCAAACTTTCAAACGAGATTTTTCAGACACAGTTGTTTCCAAATTCATACATGTCTCAATATATACAGATAAACATTTTCGGTTAAGAATTAATGCCGCTTCAAATTCATTAAACAAATTCATTAAACCCAATAAACGTAATTTGGAATTATACGCTTACAGTAAAATGGGGAGTTCATTTCTATCACGACACGTTTGTCAAACCAGGAATTGAAAATATTATGATATTGAGCAGCTTTGTTATAAACGCTGTAAGACACATTTACATGTACAACATTGATAATACCGAAAATTACTTCCAGCGAAATTATAACGGCATTTCGATTCGCGTATTCAAAACATACACGAAATTCGCATTCACGTATTTGTGTAACGAGATTACGTTGGAGTAATATCGCTGTCGATATGCCTCGCAATAACGCCGAGACTTATTGTTCGCGATCCTAACACTATTTTGCGCGATAGACATGGCCCGATTGAAAAAAAGCGATGAAAAATGTACATGGAACAAGTTTAAAGCGCGGAACGCTATCCTGTAGTCGATGCAATTTGAGTGCACGCATATTCGAGTGCGGGACTGTTTCTCGCTCCCTTGCCGCCTCTCTCAATTGCCTCGCCGAAATACACGGCGAAAAACGCAATTATTCGTACGTGCACGGTTATCAACGGCACCTGCGATGCCATGCGTGATTGTAGATCGAGAAAATGTTGTTTCGAGCTCGGTAATTTCATGGTTTCGTGTATGTAATTATTACTTAAGGAGCTCTCAGAGGTACTATATACACAGGAATTTTTATTAAATAAACTTTTATATCTATTGAACATCATACAATTAAATCAATAAATTAATAGAATGTGACAGAGTTGAGACACAATGTGTTAGAATTTTATAAGTTAAAATCAGAATAATTAGAAACAGAAAATTCATGAAACTTAATATGCTTGTAACAATATTCTCAATAAATGTAATAAAATGTAAGAATATTCTTTTCAATGTATTAAAATTAATATAAAATTAGATAAAGGAATATAGGTATATCAAATTAATAAAATATCAGAAATAGAAAAAACATTGTAAATTGTAAGAAAATATATAACTTATTTTAATATTTCTACAGTTTAAATATATGTATACGTGAAAAAATTAAATTGTACACCTTGACATCGCACTTTAAAATTATTATGCTTTGAAGTATTATTATTATTACTGCCTGCTCGGTATTAATTCGATATTCATTCTTCTTAATATTTCTATACGAAAGAAGCCACTCGAAAAAGCAACAAGGATTGTAGCCTTGTAGAAATGACGCGGAGCAGGTGATCTGACGAGACAAGTGAGAAAGAGAGCAAAGGGAGAAAGAATAAGAGAGAGGAAGAATGGTGAAACGAGTTGGAGAAAGTGCAGAAAAGAAGAACAGAAGGAAGGAACAAAGCACAGAGGGAAGCAATTCCGACGGCAATTGTCCGTAAGCCGTGCAAAGATTGCAGACCAATTTCCGCCCCTCCGTGCGTGCGCGAATTTATTTCTTCTCTTCTTCATCATTCGTTCTGCTTCTCCAGCCACGATTTCTGCAGTAGCCGTAGTCCAGTAACGTTTCTGTCCGCGTTTGACCGTCCAGCGAAAAATAACTATAGAATGCGTAAAGTTTCTCTTCGTAAAGCTTTAATATAAAACAATGTGTCACTTTTTGTCTTGAGGAAAAAGATTTGGTGGAAGAAATACACATCCAATGTAGTTTCTTGATATTAATATCAATTTTTTTATAAAAATCTTCCAGAGATTAACTAAAAATTTATATTTATAAATGCACAATATATATAAATGTATATGAGGGAGTTTGATATAATCCAGTTATAAGTTTTTCTCTAGGATTAATAATAGGTTCATATATTATGAAGAAATAATAGATATCGAACCATTTAAACGCGAAAGATAATTAAAAAATGCACAAATATCACTTTTTGTCTTGAAGGAAACGATTTGAAGAAGGAAACATTCAAGGTAGTCTCTTAATAATTTTTTAGAATCTCCTTTATAGAAATTCGTAACTAAATAAAATGTTCAAGAGAATTTGATACAATCTAGTTAGGATTTATCTAGCATTAATAACAGATTCATATAGAAATAATATTGACAATCTATTATACGGGTAATCGGAGAAATATAATAAGAGTTACACGGGGGGAAGTTGAAATAATCTGTGTCTGACGTTTCCTCGCGTATTAAATTATCCACTGAACAAATCCAATTTGATTGGGAGGCTTGTGTATCCGCAGTCACTGAGCACGTTCAGCCGATTTTGGTCATCCTGTCTCCGCGTATAACAGCGATATCAAGTAAATACGTTCAGAAGGATTTTTGCTTCTGGCATCTGGCCAGGTCGCGACTTGCGACTAAAACTTTCACACATAACTGGACAGGTGAATCTGTGCAGGGAGTTATATCGCGGCAAAGTTGAATAAAAGAGTAAAAGTCAAATTAGAGGAGGCAAAAAGCTACAAAGGTCTCCAGTATAGCGACTAGTCGGCTTTTCGTTAGTTTCGTAATTCGTCCGCAACGATGTACGTCTCGTGAAAATCAACGAGCGCATATAATCAACTTGAGCGGTACTTTTTCATCGCGGATCTCAACGTTCCCGACGACAACTACTCATTATGAACTGTAGCTAAATGTTCCACTTAACCCTTTGATGCTACGGATTTTATTTTATGTAAAAGTTATTTACGTGCACTAGAAAAAAGTTGAATTAATCTGAAATAGATATATAATAAATAATTATACTATTTATTGGTGAAATATGAATGTTCTATAATTTTAATAATAAAAATAACTTTAGCTGGAGGTATAGGTATATTCTTACGATAACGTTTGGTTGCATGAATTCTGGTGAAAATAACAAAACTTTTGGTTGAAGTTCTATTTAATTATAGCAATAAAAAATTCGAATTCTATCAAACTCTAACTGGTACCACACCTGATGAAATGTTTTGATTGCGTGAAATGTTCGATTATAATAACCAGAAATTCTATTATTTCAAAAAATTTTAAATATACCTTGTTAATTGAATGATTATTTTTTCGCGCGATGATGATCCAATAATAATTGCGTGTTATAATATTGCTCATAAAGTGCGATCTAATTTATGCAGGATAAAATAGAAATCTCGTTATGTATATTATGCATCATCTCGTATTGTGTTATCGTATTTCCAGATAAAATGTTAATTTTAATCGAGATACTTGTAGCACAATATTTGCTACATATACAATTGGTAATTACGTTCCTAAGTAAATATTATTTTAATGACTTCATGATTATTATTTATTGAAAAATCCTCTTATGTGTTATACATGATTATTCCAATTGATTGCAATACAAATTTTCCACGTAATTCACCATCATTCCACAATGGATCTCAACACGATAAGATTTGGAACATTCCGATTTAGGGGATTGTAGGAAAGCTTTCGTTATCGCGCCGAGAGAATTAATCGTTTTAAAACTGCGCGCTACGTGCCGTGAAGCGTAATAAAAGTATCCCGCGAGTTGATACGCGAAAAGCGTAAACTCCCGCGCGCATTGGATTTTCAGAAGGTTTTACCGGCTCGGTGAGGTAAATCGTTTCTCTGCGCAAGGTTGAACTCGTCGGAAATTTTAGTGCAATCTATGACGAAGTATAACTTTCAGCCAGCGTACCGCCCTGGCTTTAGGTATCCGCTGGCATACAGGAGTTTCGCGAACCGCTATCGCAGTAGGTGTACTCCGACAAGGAGAAGGGAAATCTCTTTTCTCTTTTTCTCTCTTTTTTTTTTTTTAATTTGTAGCAACGCGAAGTGGAGCGAGTGTAGCAAACGTTAAATTGGACAATGTGACCTACGATCGATGGAATGGCTAAATCTCCGTACGTTTCTTCCGCCGATACTAATTCGCGAAGATTTACAGACGAACGGAATTATTGATGCGGCGTGAGTCGAAAGCAAAAAGCAAACGCGATCGTGAATGGGAGCAAAAAGCAAACGCGATCTGTTCTGTGCGTCATCGAAGCGATTAACGTTCTGCGTTTTCGATATCCCATTGTGTGCAAGCGCGACTAACCGAGAATTCATTGGTCTCTACCCTTTTTTTTTTTATTCACAAATAAGCGAATCGTGAAATAGATATTCATAACCTGCAGTAAAGCTACGTGCGGATCATTGAAAGAGTACGAGGGATTAAGGACACAACAGCATGGATCTAACGAAATTAGCCGAATATTTACTTTAGCAGCAATTATTTCAGAACGTAACGACTTTGTATTTTACTTCGTACAATTTACTTAATCGAGAGGATTAAATATACGGTACATTGAAAAGCTTTTTCCTCGCGAATATCGCGGCGCTATGGAATGTCGCAGCCATGTGTGTAATTCGACCTACAAACGAATAACAGAAAAAACAATGAATCGTACACCGAACGTAGCGTTTATTCTTTCGTTATAAACCGTTCAAGATGGAGTCTTTATATTTATCCGTATGCGCGCGATTTAAATAAAAGTGCTTATTACTTTTTAGTCGTTTACACGAAGAAGTAATCCTCTTATAATTCCCGGTAGTTACTTTCGAAAACAATTTCATGTCGCTTTTGCCGTGCGACATTGTTCCTCTCCGGTCCATGCCCGATGCGAAAACCCCGAGGGCTATCAATTTTTTTTTCGAGAGCCCGTAGCACTTGGATTTCACTGCTCTTTCGGTGCACCGAATTTTGATCCACTTCATGTTTTTTTCAATTATTTCTCGACAGGGACAGCGGCCTCTGTGTCCGGTATCCTCGTTCTCATTTCGTTCGCTCTGTTTGAACCTCGTCCCGCGCGTTAGAGAATAAAAAAAAGACTGACATTGAGGTAGAAGGAGAAAGGCTAGCAACTCGACTATATCGCGACCAGGTCCAGCTCCGGGGTTTTGATTAAAACTAAACAGCGAATAAAAATTCCTTGCACAGTACGTACACGATGCGTGGCCTCGATAAAATTCTTAGTTGCGACGCTCGTCAGTGTTACACGCACGAAACGTCTGGCGTTCTTCCTCGATGTACTTATGGGAGAGAGGGAGGCCGAAGGAGAAGCGGAAGCAGAGCAATTTAATTTATTTATTTCGCCGTTTCGCCTCGCCTCGCTCAGACCTCTTTTCTCTTTTTATAACCCTCGCGCCTAAGAGTACACTTCTCACTTCCTCTGCAGTAACCATCTTCGCGTTATTACGCAAACGAGGAATCTTTCGAGAGCGACCTAACTAATGAAATGCTGTTTCGACTCGCGGTAGCTGATTCTCTTTACTCGAAAGAGAATGTCGGCCAAAAAGGAGGATGATAAGAGGAGTTTATTCGCGTACGCGACTCGCAACAAGAGCTCGTAGCCGTAGTTACGGTTCTCTTTCCGACCCTTGCTATTCATCTGACACATTCTGTACATTGCGCAAAATGCACGTATTGATCATTTCACAAAAAGTCTCAGCATGTTGCTGAGAAGATGAAGAAAGGTCGAGCAAACCCGAGAGTATAAAGGAAATAAATAAATATATATATATATATATATAAAACAAAATTATTAAGTTTAAATGTACGAAAATCGATTTTGCAATCAAGTAACTTACAATCATATATTCGTGTTCCGAAAAAGAACCTGAAAGACCATTTTGTATTTTTTATAACTGAAAACAGGTGTTGAAAAATATGTTTTTGATATCGCGCTTTTAGCAGGCAATTCTTTTGTTATTTTGGATTGACACCGCTGGAACGTGACGTAGCGTGAATATTTTGAGTACAATAGCACTTATAGTACATTCTCTCTCTCTCTCTCTCTCTCTTTCTCACTCGCTCGCTATAAACAGCGCACAAACAGTGCAAAAGTTTACAGGAATATATCCTGGGAACAATAGAAACAAAAAATATCCCTGTGGCTATCCTGAGAAAATGCGGTAATGCTTTCATTTATGTTGGCATCATAACATGAAATTTGTTCTCACTATCAGAAAATCTATAAAGACACTTAGGATATTTAAATGCAAATTATTTTATCATTTACGATAGCATGAGACTAGCTAGTTTTTACAATTTGCTTTAATTTTTCATATTTATCCACTTCTCACAATTAATATTATCTTCTATTTTCTCTTTTTTATTTTTATGATTCATATAATTTTTATTTTTATGTTTTATTTGTATTATCTTTGTATTATTTTATATCTTTGAGTTTTTTGTTTTTATTTTTGATTTTTTTCCTTTTTCTATGTTTTTAAAGAGCTTGTTTTAGAATATTAATACGCCATTATCTATCTATTCTTCTTACTTGCTACGAACAACGTAAAAGACTGTGTGAATATACCATGGGGACAATAGAAACAAAAATCTCCCAATGCTTCCCGCGGTTTATCCAAAGAAAACCGGTAATGGCGGATGGCGGTTGACAGAAGTGCACGATTTTGTCATTACAAGTCAGTGAAGAAGGGGATCTCGGACAAGGACTGCGCTTGGCACGAAAGAAACGAACGAAGAATGAACGAAAAGAGAGAAGAGAACGAGACGAGAAAGCGACAATTGGAATGATGAAGATGGAGATGGTTGGCCTTCGCGGGAAGAAAAGAAGACGGCGGGTCCAGTAACGCGTAAAGCACCATGATTACCCTTCCACCGTAGGCAAAAACCACGAAAAAACGGGAGTAAATAGGCACACGGGCGAAGCGAGAAAGAAGACTCGACGTCCAATACTGCACTAGCATGATGCACGATGAAGAAGAGGACAACATGGTCGAGAAAGGGTCGCGCGGTCTCGACCGGAGTTCAACGGACTCACGCGTTGCATCTAAGTACCTTAGTTCTCTCTCACTCACTCTCGTTTTCTTTTTCATTCTCTCTTTCTCTGTCTTCATATATATGTTCCTTCTCCATTTACTCGCCGTACATCTTTTTCCGTGCCTAACGCTTCTACGTACGTGCACAGAGAAGCCGGTATCGGACTTGCTGGCTGGCTGGTTGGTTGGTTGGCTGGCTGGCTGCGAAGCGCCGGCTGGCGAATGTAACGGTAGCCTTAAGCGTGGTCCGCGAACGTGGCTTAGTCCGGAGGATAGATAAACGTATAGTAAGATGGATACTGTCTACGTGTTCCGAGATAGAGTCCCTCGGGTTCTAAACTATGGCATGAGAGTGTGCATAAATATCTCTTTGCCTGGCGGAGATTAAGGAAAATTTTGGCAATGTTAATAGAAAAATGTGACAAATATTCAAATATAATTATTATATTTCGTTTCCTACTTCTCTTAAAATATTTTGATAACAGAGTGGCGTGTTGATATTTACTTTAAAAAGAAACTGCATTCTAATATCAAGTTATAAATATAATTAGTATTGTAGAGTTATATTTTATAAAAGCTTTCGAAATATTGCAAACAGTCATTTATCGAAGGATAATGGATTCGTTGTATTGCATTATCACCAAATCAACCACCTATTAAAATCGTATTTATGATCAGTGTAGAGAGTGTAATTACCTCCAGGGTATATTGAAGCTAGTTGGGAAAGGGACACGGTGAGGGATAAAGGGGCAGTATAGTCGTTACGTCGTGTATACAAGAAATTGTAGCCTGTGGCTGAGAACCAAGAGAAGACGATCCGTAGAGGTTTTCGTCATGAATAACGCACCCGCTGCAGTGTGTCCACGGAAGAGTAAAGTTTCGAACACGCTTTTTTGATTTAGTAACGAGCAGATGGAACGGAGAGGCGACACGTGCACCCGGCGCCGTGAAAAACTTATCGCAAATAACAGTCCAAATAGTTGTTCGTTACGCTGATGGCACGATGACCGAACACCATATGGAAGTCTACAATTCTTGCGATCGTACTGAAATGTTCCAGGACAATTCTAGAATCCTTCATTAATCTTTCAACTATTTGAAGTCTATTCTATTAAGCAGAAACTTTGAGACTTTGATAGTTTTCTTTGTAAGTACGTGGCTAATAAAGCTGTCTTTAGCAAAGATTGAACTTATAGTAATGCTCTATTTTATTTATTCGATAAGTTGATCAGTGATACTCAACCTGCAGTTCGTGGATCGCCCGTATCTGTGAATTTTTTGCGGCCTGTCGGCCCATAGCCGAAAATATAAAATTATTTCTAAACAAAATAAGCATCATATGGCAAGAATTTGTCTATACTCAGAAATGGCCCCCTAAAAACTTTAAGCAAGATCGAACTTCACTCTATATTAGAAAATAGATTTTAATATTATAGATTTTTTAATGAATTAAACGATAGAAAAAAAGGGACTTGAGACTGCAGTCTGGTTGAAACGTTAAGATACCGGGGCTAAGAAATTAGAACCAGTTTTGTTAGAAGAGTGTCCAACTTCCGTCTCTCTTCATCGACCCTCAATGTGCACCTTAACCTCGCCGTTCTGTACTGTCGATTGCCCTCGTTAGCGTCGCTGGCGCATACGCATTTCCTTCTCCGCCTGCACTCCCACGTCACAAATGCACTAGCTCCCCTTAAGTTGTTCCCAGAACACCTTGGTTGCGCGCCATTGCCTATCCGCATTCCCGTGGCGGTACATCCAGGCCAAAGTTTGCGCACTTAGGCGAGCTGGGAGTAACGAGACGAGGAAGGCGAAGCAACACGTTGCATGAAACTTGCTCTATTTATCAGCGGTTAAGAGATGCTCCGGCGAGAGTACTCAGCACGTGTACATTCACGCGTGTTGTAAGAAGGGGAGATAGGTGGAAATGAAGAGACTAGTCATGATGAAGAACAAAGGTATGAAAACGAGCATCATGAAAATCGATACATTATTATAATTGTTATTATATAATAACTGCAATAATAACAGCGATCCATTTTCTTTTAAGTCAAAACAGAATTGCTAAAATTTCTTTAAAAATTTTTAAGTGATTAAATATAACAACAAACTATTGTATTATAGTTTGATTTTATTGTCAATGGTTATTTTCAGCGATATTAGTTGATTTTTTCTGTTATTTTAACCTCCGCTTTAAAGGCACACTCGATATCTTTGTGAATTCTGATAGATACGTTTAAGCCCATAAGAAATAAATAAAATATAATCCAATCTTCCATTATAATAAAAACTCTTTGTTAAAACATTCATAAGCATTCAAGAACTTTTTTAAATTTTTATACAGACTGGAACAATAAAAATCTGGATATAAAAATTTGGATTAAAATTCAAAGACCTGGGTTACTGACGGAAGATGCAAAATTCCACAATGGTATACGGAGGGTGGGGGGGGGTTAATTTGCACAGACTTTTTGCATATTTTACAAATACCTGATTTTTAAAATCGATTTATCAGGCAGATATTTCTTTCTTTAATAAGAATCTGTTATCACAAATTCTACAGAATGTATTTTAACTGACGAAACAGAGTATAATCGATAACGTCATGTTAATTAATATATTTAAAGGAAAAGTTGTTTATATACTCGATACCCAGTCTATATTAATTGCACATTATTATCTTCAAAAAGTATCGGTTATTTTAATTACTATGTTGTCGCGATATACCGAAGAGACGACAGTTAATCCGTTTCGAAAGTAGGTTACGATTCTTGCATATAAATAAAACAAAATAAGCTAAAAGCATATAATTCTGCGAAATTTACATATTAACTCACAAGCAGTAGCGATTTAATACAACACAATATGAATTTACATAGGTCGCATAATTCGCGAATTTCAATAAAGCATCAATTTAATAGCAAAACCTCGTTTCACTTGTCGTCATACGTAATCACCGTTGTGATTTTCGATTAATTAGTGACGCCGCTACTGTAAAATGGAAGCTAACGTCGGTGTATGATGTACATGAATGTACCCACTCAAAGCTTAATATAAATGCAATGTATAATTAATATACGCGTAATACGCAATAGCATCGAGATGCTTTCCAATTGTCACGCACGAAATAGGATGTCTATTTGTTAATAGAATAACCTTATCACATATAAATTATATGCGAATCGTTTGCTTCAAGAATTTGACTAATCTTTGATTTGCGGAATTTTTGTAAAGGACTAACGATAAGCATATGGAAAAATGACTTTGGTCAAATTGGCTGAAACTATGATCTTGTTTATAGAGATATACTGATTAAAAATCTTTATAAGCACAATCGTAGAAAATGGAAAATATTTTGCTGTGCGCATTAATTTGTTGAAAGTTGCTCTTTCAGGTCTAATCAAACTGAAAAATATCTTTATCTACTAAACATTTATTTTTTAACAAATATATCTTAATACTTTGATGTACAAAATAGTGATATGAATCAATTCATGTAAAGAACATACGGTTATTTTTCAAAAAATTACAATTTACACATAAACACGCAACTACAGATTCTTTTTGAAAAACAACTGTGTATTTTCTTTATATCAATTGATTTTATTATTCTGTGTATACAAGTATCAAGAGACTGTTACTAAAAAATGAATAATTTAGTAAATAAAGGTATATACTTTTCAGTCCGGTTATACATATAATAATAAATGTTAATTTTATTAAAAAAATATGTTTCCATGACTTGTTTAAAATCTATGTCGGTATTTACCTTTTTATGTTTATTCTTTTACATAATATTTATATAACTTTTAAAATATTTATCTTGTATTAAATTAACACATAAATTTCAGTGGAGACTGTTTGGAACACGTAGAATGTATTATATTTAACATAAATTTTTCAACGGTATATAAATGACAACGTGATCGTTTAAAAATATGTTATTCGAAAAAGTTGGCATTTTCCGACTTAATCTCATCGTCATGATTTTTGACGTTCTTCAGTTAAACAAAAAGAAGGGCTATCATCGGGACAAGCGCAGAATTGCACTTACGAGTGAATGATCTGCTCGATTTTACGACGGTCGCGTTCATAGTCTGGTTTTTATATTGTTTTTACGAGTATTAGCCTTCTTCCTAGCGGGAAAGGACCTACGAGACTTTGCTTTGCGTTCGTAGGACCACCCTCCTTGTCGCGTTGTGCCGTCGGACAGGATCACCCTAGAATGTAGGAACAAAGGAGGAGAAGATCGTCGTGGTATCCCGGATATGCGCGCTGTTTCGTCTCGTCGTCGTGTCGTCGGGAATACAAAAGGGATTACAGTTTCCGAATCACTGGATGTCTCGCTTAGTCGGCGTTGCTTCCGCGAACGAGACCGGATGTGCGAGAGCTGCGGAGGGGCCGGAGGCCGAAACGGGGTTGTGATGAACTCGAGGAAGTCTCTCTTCCTCCCTCCCTCCCTCCCTCTCTCTCTCTCTCTGTCTCTCTTTCTTCGTTTCTCTTTCTTCCTCTGTTTCTCTCCAGGTCAACATTCGCCCGGGGATCACACGCCCTAGGCCGTATATTTGCTCTTTGTCGAATACGCCCAACTCTCGAGTCGCGAGCGAGATCGGGAACAAACGAAAACCCAACTCGGTAATATCTGACAACGCGGGTCGACGAACCGCGCGCGATTCTCTTGCGGTTTCTCGCGGATTTCGTGCCGTGGAAGTCAATTGCGTTTCGCGGTAACACCCGCGAAAAATCGCGACCTATTGAAAACTCCCGCGAATCGACAGGGGTAAACGCGGGAACAAGAGTCGAAGGTAAAGAGAGGAAATCCAAGAAGTGATTTGTCGGTTCTCAACGAAGTCACGCTTGGGACTACGAAATCACGTCCTTGCGCTCGCTACTCCTTTTTTCTTGTTTCTTCTAATTTAACTCTCTCGAGTCTCTGCCGCCGGCAGATGCTCGACTCAATTGAAGAAATCCCTAAAGAGAGACTAGACTAGAAGGTGGTAGGAGCCGACAAGGTAGATTGAGAATGGCTGGAAACGTGAGTCTGGCAACGATAATTATATCTCTGACAACAGTGCGAGTATTTGTTTTACGTTATTTCTATTGTTCTTCATATGAGCGTTACATTTTATAATATAATTTTGAAATTATAAATATTATTTATTGGCATGAAAAAATACGGAAAGGTTGAGATTTATTAATATTGGAAATTTGTCCTCTTCTCTTCGAGGGGTAACGATAAACTCGAGTAAAGTCGAAGTAAAGTCCAAGTAAAGGATGATAAGACAAGGAGATAAGAAGTCTGGAGTCTCTTAGGCAGCTTTTCAATAAAGCTCGCAGGCCACTTCTCAAACGATCTCTATCGGCCACCCACAATCTGTCAACTTTGTTTTTATTCGTTTTTTACTGTCCAGATCGCTACTTCGTCGTTATTGGTTTCGACACATTTTGCGCCTGCTTTTTCCGCGCTAGAAATAGGCGTATCCGTGGTAGCGATAAATAGCAGTTAAAAGTTTGAAGACTATCGGAAAATAAAACACAGATTTCATATTTTCTATATCTAATTATCTATCATTTGACTTGAAAGTTAACTTTATAACTTCTGGAATTAGTTAATCATTTGATCAAACATTTGATCTTCTATA
>Ga0157363_1003106_pt1 | contig 14893 bp, 8 predicted proteins | sample AttsexASBM1_FD_111477 | JGI IMG/M metagenome (GOLD analysis project Ga0157363, IMG submission 111477) | Fungus gardens microbial communities from leaf cutter ant in Ribeirão Preto, State of São Paulo, Brazil - Atta sexdens ASBM1 | ecosystem: Host-associated > Fungi > Mycelium > Unclassified ...
TATATATATATATATATATATATATATATATATATATATATAATATATTAACAATAAGAAATAATATTAACGCCCGTTTGTATCAATATAAACTTTAATTTTAATGCAAATCAACTTACTTTTCACCTTTTTCTAGTTCTTATTATAGAACTAGAAAAACATGAAGTTAATTGAATCGCCATTAAAATTAAATTATATATATTAATAGAAACGGGTATAAGTTTAGTTAATGTTTAAACATTAAAAACAGAGCGGTTTGAATTTTCATTCATTTATAGACTCATCGTTGATGTCATTATGTTATTATGCTACATTGGGATTGGTTCGGTTTACGTCGTATTCATTGCCGGCATAATTCAAGAATGTATAGATACCGAAAAAGTTATCGCTCAAAGCTACTACGCGCTCATAATATTTCCATTTCTTTTTGTAATGAACTTGGTAAAAAATTTGGCGGACATCGCACCGATTTCTATTGCCGGGAACATTTTGCTCTTAGCCGCTGGGCTTATTGGAATTGTGTACGCTTTGAAAGATGGAATTGGCGACGAATGGACCACGATTGGACCGAACGTAAAGTTGTATCCAAAGTTCATCGGCGTAGTTTTCTTCAGTATGTGTTCGCCGGGAGTGGTGAGTCTTTAATCTATAATAAATCGAATTTTAATTTTAATCTCCTATAAATAATTAATTTTAATGTTGAAATAATTAATTTTAATATTTAGAATTGTTTATAGATTAAGGTTGCGAAAGATATTTTATAAATTACTAATTAATTATTTTTTAGCTTACTCATTATAGAAATGAGTACAAAAAATAATATGAAATTGAAGCAAATGATAAAATATAATATAAAAAATAAAATACTTGCACTTATTGTATTCAATTTCTATAATAAAAAATAACTTATAAGTAAATTAAAGTCTTTCCGAACTTTGGTTTTCATTCTTGATAATTAACATGAATTTTATAATAACATTTTAAAATATGATATCTTTAGATATTGGCGATAGAACACAGTATGAAAAAACCTTGGAATTACGTTAAAATGTGTGGAATATTGAACTGGGGCATGACATTTTTGGTCATAATACACATTTTCGTCGGAGCTATTGGTTATTTGAAGTGGGGACCATTTGCGCTTGGCAATTTTATTCGTAATCATGAGACACTCGACGGGTAATATAAGTGTGATTCCATTAACTATAAAGCCTATGATGCTAGTAAATACGCAACATTTATCTCATATTTTTTATTATATAACATGTTGATTTATTTGATTAAAAAATTATTTAAGAAGGGACACGTTTACATAAATTATCAGTTTGAAAGTAAAATTTGCAATTTTATTTGAGGGAAGTGAATAGACATAATTTTCTGTTTAGGTATTATTTATTATTATATTTAATGTATCGGAAAAATTAATTTGTAATACAGAATTTATTAAAAATATAGAGTTTTTTTTTATCAAAGACATTCAAAGAAAATTTCAAATTTTGCTATTATTTTATGACTTTTAATTATAAGAAAATAATATGTTCACAATATGTTATTTCCTTGTCTAATAAAATACTTCATTACAGAACTTAAAATAAACTTCATAAAAAAAATATTACTACAGAATAGTAAATAATAGAAATCTTGTATATTTTTAATAAATTATTTAATATTACAAATTTATTTCCTACGTTAAATACAATATACATAATAGTAAATAATAATAAACAAAAACTGTGTCTATTTATTCTTTTCCCTGAATAAATTTAATTAAAAAATTAATAAATTAATAAATTTTACCTTTAATTTAATATTGCTAAGCTTTAAATATAGAAAGTTTAAATATCGAGATTTAGAAATTTGCGATTTAAAAAAAGATTAAATATTTTTATAGAAAGAAAAAGTGTTCATTAATGAATGCTATTGTCCATGATTTCTAAATATTCTCGGTATTAATATATATCTCACCATGTCATCAATCATTTAGACCGACGTTAGCGGCTCTGATAATGCAAGCACTGGCAATATACTTCACATATGGATTGCAGTGTTACATGCCCATTAGAATTCTGAATTATAATTACGCCATACCGGCCATTGAAGAAGGTGTCTGCAGAGGAACACCATTTCTTTGGGATCTAATCATTCGTTTTGGCATCACCATCATTACGTGTAAATGATAATTTCTCCTTAAACCTCTTTCGCGCATTGTCCTACTCTCTCGTTAGCTTCAGGGTAAACTCGGCCAAGCTCGATGGACCGCGGTGGATTGAATCCCCTTCCCTCTCTTTATCTCGAAGCGACCAACTCCGTAGGATCGATCAATCCGTCCGATTACGATCCGCTTTGGACCCAGATATTACTAAAGTTCAGGAATCCACTTTCGCGGAATTTGATGTAGATGTTCAATTTTGTCGAAGTCTCGTTTGACCGGGATTACTCCGAAGTTACTACAATGTTACTAACTGCATTACTTGCTTTAATTTGCTCTAATTACGCTAATCGATATGCGCATCGTTGTTACTCCGCGAACGGAAATTTTCCGAGATAAAATGTGATCCTTGTATTTTGCAGGTATTCTGGCAGCGGCGATCCCGAAGCTCGATCTATTTACCGGTTTGGTCGGCGGTATATGTATATCCACATTGGCCACGCTGATCCCAGTTATCTTGTATATTCTCGTACATTACGAAGATTTTGGAAAGTTTAAATGGAGACTGATTCTGGGGATCTCCATGTTTTCTATTGCTTTTATCGCGGCCGTATGTGCTGTAACGGTTAATTTGGTCTTAATCGTGCAATATTTTAAATACGGGTGCGCATCATCTTTATTATATATAAATACTAGAAATTAAAATATTAAAGATGTAAGAAATTAAATATTATTATAATACTTTATAATTGTAAAATCTTACAATTTGATTTTGAATTTGCTACTTGTTAGAATTTAAGATAAGTTTAGATTTGAGAAAATCGTATTATGATCTTGTTTTTAAACAATTTCTTTGATCAAACAAAAATCTGTTTAAAAATGATTTAAGTAAATTTGGAGTTTTAATTATATATATATATATATATATATATATATATATATATATATATATTTATATATATAGAGCTTTTGTCGAATAAAAATTTCAAACTCGTTCGGCATCTTGATTATGAATACGGTCAGAATATATTCGTATTTACGTCAACACAAAGAACGACGAGATGACAAACTTTTTTATTCTTTTCAGGGATTGAAACCGGAGCGACGGCGGTGTTATCTTAATCTAGTCTCTGTTCGTAGTCCGCAGCCCGATGAAAATACCGTCGGCGCGCCTCGTAGCATTTTCCATTTTTGTCTTCGGATGCAGCTCTAAAGCCGCCACCGTTTACGCGCGATTCAGCCTAATCACGACAACTGCGGCGCGGCGGCGGCGGCGGCGGCGGCAGCGACGACGACGACGGCGGCTGGAAAAACCGCGAAAAAGGCGTGAAGCTCGTGAGGGACAAAAAGCGAGGAGAGCCAGAAAAAAGGAGAGAGAAAAGAGAGAATACGGCGAGAGAAGCGCGCGCTGACGTATAATCGCGTCAGATCACCGAGGCGTCAATGGCTGGTGCTGCTGCTGCTGCTGCTGCTGCTGCTGGGCTTATCACGCACACATATATGAGACACACAATGATAGAGAGGGAGAGAGAGTAAGAGGCAGAAATATGTGGAAACTGGCAGACACGTATCGACACGACGAATATACGGTGTGTGGGTGCATGCGAAGGCCAGGGGGACGACGTTGCGCAAACGGCGAGAGAGAGAGAGAGAGAGAGAGAGAGAGAGAGAGAGAGAAAGAGAGAGAGAAGAGAAAGAAAGAGGGAGAAGGAGGACAAGGGCACTTTCTTTCTCTCTCTATCTATTGGAAAAGGAACCAAAGCAGAGGCGGCGGCGCGGCGACGGCGGCGGCGGTGGCGGTGGCGACGGCGCGAAGAGAGAGCCTCAGCGGGACACGGAAGGGTGCTTTCATCACATAGAGGACACAACCCCTTTTAGTAGCCACCGCCGCTACTCTTCCCCACGTCCTAACCTAGCATGTCCCCCGTTACTCTTCGGGGGCTGTCCTCTCTTTCTCTCTCAGATTCGCTCTTACAGACTCCCTATGCCTGGCCGCTCATCCGTTTGCCAGTTCAAGGTGGCTGCGTTCATTACCGGAGGATACACCGGGTGTGGTGTGGGACTCCACCGAACCCGTCGTCGGCTTCCCTCGCCATACTTCCCTCGCCGGTCAGCCCCCGAGAGAAAACGTTCCGTTTAATAATTATATCGATGAGTCGCCAAGGACGTCGCAACGTTCAGGGTATATTGCGTGAAAGCACCAATTGCGAATGCTAAATTTACCGAAAAAAATTTGAAATATCTTCAGAGAGAAACATTTTAGAAATGATCTATTATTTTGCGATATATCTAAAAAAATGTGTACGAATTAGATTGTTTTATATTATTAATTATGCATGTGTTTAATCATATTCAAAATATATGATTTTATATATACTATTTGTATATATAAATATATAAATATATATATATATATATATAAATATATATATATATAAAATAAATTTGAAATGTGAAATTTTTAGAAATTAGATTTCAAAATTTTGAACACAAGATATTAAGATCGAAAATATAAGATGTTTACATTAAAACCAATAATTAATAAATAATAGAAATAATAGGTATTAAATAATAATAAATATTTTAATTTTATCAGAATTGTTAAGTGATTTTAAAAATCAAAAATTTATTTCCAGTAACAATCACTTGGCATTCTATGATTAATTATAAAATCATCAAAGAATATACTTTTAAAATATTATTCAATCATTTAGAAATGGTCAACGTATATATTTATATGAACTGTTACACCTGTTGAAACATGTAAAAATGATCACGTAAGCACGTGGAAATATCAGAGTAAAATTGAACACGTGCGTGTCCCTTTCATAAATAAGTAATGACTGACCAACCGAGAGATTGTTACTGAGATTTTCCTTTCTAATTGGAACGAAACGAAGTCCCTGCACGGAATGGCGGAGATTAACCGACCGCAAGAGCGCACGTGCACTTAAACAGCCGCTAATTGCTAAACCGAGAGAGACGGGATCGCCGTTAAGCGCCTCATTCCGAGTTTCCCCGTTTTGCTAACAGGGAAAGTATATTTTTTACAAAAGCAGATAATTATTAACCCCCTCATTATCAGGGAGGATGGATGTTAGAGGTATACATATTCTGATATTAAAAGACTAATATAAAACTTTATCTTGCTATGAAAAAAAACATACAAAAAAGTGACATAGTTACACAAGAATTTTTTCATTATAATATATGTATTTAATAAGATCTTTCTACAAATTGTGATAACAGATAAAGAAAAATTTAATACTTCAGCACGCAATTTATACAATAAATAGAAATCTTAAAATATTTTTTGAAGATTTCAATATTAATGGTGTGAGAACCGTAAGTTCTATTTTTATCAAAGTTATTTTTTAATTAATTTTTCTCTATAAATACAACCATATTTATAGTGTAACATTGTTTGTAGGATATAATCATAGTCGCAGATACATATAAACAGCAAAATTTTATATTTTAAAATTTTGTACACAGAGAAATGTCAGTATTGACTAATATATGTAAGATTTGAAGGTTTTTTTTTATCAAAATTATTTATTTTTCTTTATATTTTTAAAGAAATATTATTTTTTTCAACGTATTCGCGATTGCATATATTATAATAAATATATGTAAATAACAAAAAAATCTGATGTACTTTAAAATGTGATTTTGTACACAGAAATAATAGTATTAATATAAAAATCATAAATTTTTTATAAACATAAAATCATAAGAACATAGGTTATTTATTTTCTTTATATTTATAGAAATCTTCTTTTTAGGACATATTCATGATTGCTTGTACGCAAATATATGCAAAGTCAAGTATCTACGTATCTTTCGAAGGCATACGCGCATGTTGGCAGATATTCCGTAGCAACGTTGACGTCGGCAAGTTCACGATACTTCGCAGAAACTAACACGATGAGCAGAAGGAAGCCGCGTAGGAAGCGAAACGGTCGAAGGAGGCGGATGGTAAGACAGGATAAGCAGATATTAACCGAGTTTACGGTGGTGGCGGGTGGCGGGTGACGGGTGGCGGGTGGCTTTGGGGGAGGAAAGGAGGAAAAGGACACTGCGTAGCAACCAGAAGGGTTTGCTCGCGGCTTTCCTTCCGCCGGTTTCCTCCACACTCTCGTGTTGCAAGGCTAAGATGGAGAAGAGGAACGCGCGTCTTAGCCGCCGTCACCGTTTCTCGCCGTCGGAAACAGGGAACCGGGCTTCTCTTATCTCGAGTCTGCAAGACTGCCTCCGGTAATACCGTGTGCCGCTAGAAACCCTTGCGAGCGACGAGAACCCCGTGAAATATCGCTAAACGGCTTGGTACCCTTTTCCCACCCACCTCTTCCACTTCGATCTTCCACGAGCGATGATCATCCACTCCCGTCTTTTCGAACACTTTACGCCGACGACCACCCCTCCGCACGTGCACCGTAACCTTCTCTTATGAGGATGATATTCACTCTCATCGGCAAGATAATATTGTGTCAATAACAATGGATGTCACATGATTGTCAGCTATCAGTCTTAATAGAGGCTGTGTTCCAAAATTTATTGCCAGTATACTGAAAATCTATAGTTTACGTTACGTGCACTATAGATTGTCAGTACTGACAGTAAATTTTAAAACACAACCATAACTTTCTCTCGTTCAATGATAAATATAGTACAGTACTTGCAATCAGTAAATCCATAAATATCAGTGCACAGTAAAGAAAATTATATTCTTTTATAAGAAAGATTCTACTTTCATCTTTTTAAATCTCCTTTCATCGTTTTGAAATCTAATTCGTTAATTTTTTCGCAATATAATTTTACATCATGATTCTAACAATATATTAAATAATATATTAAAATATGTTTCGCTTTGTTTCTCAACTTTTTAAAATTTTTTACTCTTGTCTTTTAGCGCTATATACCTATAGTTGTCGATTATACCTTCACGAATCTTAAGCTTTTCAGAATTTAGATTTACTGACACGGGCATCTTCGCATGGGACACGAAAATGGGTAACAAGAAAACGTCGAGGAAACGAACGAGCGCGCTTCATTATTCGCGACGCCGACACGCTTCGTTTGTCCCCGGAAGTTGTGCTTCAGGAGGGGTGACGTCGACACCAGGGCCGAGGAAGAGGAGGGTGAGATGCGAGGGAGGAAGAGGTAGAACAGAAAGGAGAGTGAGGTGTAAATGGGAAGCCGGGCCAGAGGGGTGGCTTGAATTAATACAATCACGCGGGGGTGGCTCACCACTCGCAGTCCGTGGTAAAGAGGGTGAGAAGCAACGAGAGATAACCACCCCTTTGCTTGTCATCGAAATTATACGCTGCCAACACTCGACCTCGTTTACCATGTCGACTTTCTCTTCTCCTCCTTACGCGATCCGTCTTGCTTCGTCTTTCCCTTGATAGATAATTATCAAATTTTTGGTAGTTGAAAATACTTGTAGATATATCAAGATATCAAATCATATTTGGAAATTAAAAGTCATGTAACAAACATGTTTAGCAATATCAGTGATGTTTCATTATGATAATAAATTTTTGTTTTTAATTTTTTAAGCTATTAACTAATTACCGCGACCATGTTGGAATCGTGATGTTGTAAGCAAAAAATAACACGTTGAAATTTCTTGCATGTCATTTGTAACGATTGTGAAAAATTTGGATAAAACAAAATAATGAGACCATTTTGAAACACTTATAAAAATGAAGTATCTTTACTTTCCTTAACTATCAATAAATAATGAAAGGTACATGAAATAGAGGCTTCGTTTTTTCATTTCACATGCTTTTACGTATTCTATTTTATTCTATTCTATTCTATTCTATTTTATACTAACTGTTAGAGGAGTAAGGATAACTTCTGCTTACTTTTACAAGTGTTTTAAAACAATATTATTATTTTGTTTTATCCAAATTCTCTTTTTATTTACAAATGCATTTTCTTGCTTATCACGATTCTAATATGACCGCGACGACTAGAAATTTAAAACTCCGATTTTGTAAGTTATAATTATATATATCTATAGAACAAAATTTTAAATTATAAAAAATTAAGAAAATGAAAATACAATCATTCTTGAACAAAAAGTGAAAATATTTCACTTCTTGAAAAGGAGTGATAATTTTTACTCTTTTTAGAATAAATTTTCAATTCAAAAGAATGAAGTCTCACTTTTTTTTTAAGGGTGATTGCATTTTCACTCTTTTGGAATGAGATTTCACTGCAAGAAATTTAGAGTGTATTTCATTACTTGGAAAAATTATGTGACTTGGCGTATATCATCGGAGCATCGAAAATGCGCTCACCTTATGGAAACCGAGTGAGTGCGAAAAAAACATTTCATTCCCCGTGGGAGCGCACGCGGAATCGGGTTACGGGGGTTTTTAATAAAATCAGACGCCCGCCGAGGCGTATCAAATGGAAATATGCACGTTCGGCCGAGAGATTTTGCGGGCGGGGTGAGGCCTGCTCCGTTTGTAAAACGGGGGTGCGACTCGATAACGATGGAATTCATCCATCCATTCATCCATCCTGCCGCGCGGAGGTGGGTACACTACAGCGCGGAGAGAGCGACGAAAAGAAAATTTTTTTTCTTCCTTCATATCCTTCCGCTTCCATGGGCCTGTATCGTAATCAAGAAGACATGGAGCGAATTAGCAATTCGGTTTCGCGCGAGATTCTCCCCCCGGACAGTTCACGTCCGAGGAAAATTTTTCGCAAAAGTATTGATGCACCGCACCTGTCCACCCATAAATATTTAATAAATATTCTTAAGCATTTTATTAAATATCCAAAAATATGTAATTTTTAAGTATTCGCGCACTTCTTCTTAGAATTTACTCTGAAAATATGACAATCGTGGAACAACATTATATTTCGAAGAATTTTAATGTAAGTCTTTCATTCATTAATAAAACTACATTAAAGTAAGCTTGATCAATTTTACTGAAGTGCATGGTAAAAATATTTAAAGTATTGTATTGTATCACAATTATTACATTTTTAGGGTAAATTTTAAAAGAAAATTTTCTCCGTGCGATATCCTTTAATATATATTTTTAGTAACAATAAACAAGTCACACAATATAAACATAATAAATAATATCGTGATTACGTCAAGGAATCAAATCGTACGTACGCATTTTCTGAAAAAAATCGTATTTTCGCTATATTCTTAATTTCTGTTAATAAGTTTTACTAAAGGAAACATAAAAAATATTTCTTTTAAAAAAGATTAGTTACACACATTCCTGTAAAACAAACATTTATATTTTATTTTTCCCGCCCTTCATCTCCAGAGATATGATCTCCTCCAAGAGAATTTTGATTCTTTATTTTGTAGAAATGTGGCTATTTTGATAAGAATTAATCATATTGCTCTGCTTCGTTTAAGTTTATCGAAAGCTTTACGAATTTGATGTTAGCATCAAAACGGATGTCTTGGTTGGATAAGAGTCAAAAAGCTTTTTCACTTCTCAAAAGTATCACCTTTCCAATTCTGCGATGGAGGACGGTAGGGTTCATCATGTGTCGAACTGTGTCATGGTGAAGCCGTGCGGAGTACATGGCGCGAAGTCGATAAACGTGACAAATGCGAGATACAACCAGGACGCGGTGTCGAAGGAAGCGTCGAAGTTGCGCCGCGAACACTTATGGGACGCCGTTCGTTTTATGGGGCTTCTTATCGGCTCGCTGCCAGACCATAAACGCATTTTCGATGTATATAAGGCGTCGCATTTACTTGCTGGTAAGTCATATTCTTTTTCCTTTCTTTTTTTCTACGGAATATCTTCAAAAAATAAATACGCGGATTACGTGCGTACGTGCGTATCGTGAGAAATACGTTCGACTGAAAAGTAACGTAAATTATAATGAAAACTTAAATTGATATATTTCATTAATCTCTTCTCATGGACGAATTTTTAAAGTTTGGAGATAAAATTTTAGTAACACGCGATTTAAAAAAAATGACAAATATTATATCTGACTGTGGTGAATATTTATTTGCCATATTTAAAAAATTCAAAACTATTATAAAATTAGACGTACACATGTAGAATCATTTATTCAATGATTTTATCAACTATTAATATCTGAGATTAATGGTTGATAAAATTGTTGAAAAATAAATGGAATAATGCTACGATTTTATGATACACAAAATCATTAATTTGTATGTTTAATATTTATTATTGTATACAGAAAGTATTTTTACATTAAAACAAACTGTTGTAAATTATTTGTGCAATTAAATTTTTTACTTTTGAAGTAAAGAATCTTTGTGAAAAATTACACATGCGATACGTTTAATGGATTATATTATATTTATTATTTTTCAGGATTATATGTTCCTTTGACTAATGTTAGTATTAATTTGTTAACGTTAATTAAATGTAGGAGACAATATTAACGAGAGAATATTTAAAAAGCAAGATATTGCGAAATATCGAAAAATTGTTAATCAAAATAGTTTTGAATATCTATATTTGATAAATATTTAAGAATATTCCCCGTATTTTTTGCTCCGTACTTTTACTGCGTATCTAAAATCATAGAGGGATATGTAAGGGGAAACATGTAGAACAGGAAGATTGAACAATCGCGAGAAACGGGTTCTGGAGATTAGATATCCGATGTCGAAAGCTCTTTGCTTTTGGACTTTTTCTTTTCCGACTATATAGAACTCGATCTCCGAGTTTCATGAAGCTCATCAGTCGCTACCGCCGTCGCACTCCTCCGTCTCAGACCTCTCTCCTTAGACATCGTGGCTCTCTTATCAGCGACTTGCAGGTTATCACTGGCGGTCGAAGGTTATGAATTAAAAGACGAAAAAAAGGCGGGAGGAGGGATAACAACCGCCATCGTCCCGCCATCATCTCGGCTTCGAGAGTGAAGTGTGATCGCGACAAAGAAAGGAGAGAGAGAGAGAGAGAGAGAGAGAGAGAGAGAGAGAGAGAGAGAATGAGAAGGGGGGGTAGAAAGGAGGACAAAGAGGGACAAAGATAGAGAGGGAGAAAGCCGTCTGTCGTCTTGTATATCTACCCTCGTACGGTGGAAATTTCGCTACGGGGGTGATTTTCTGCGGGGGATGGCCAGCCCCGTCCCCGCTTTAAACCTGATTGGATGCAGAGTTATCTCGCGCTGCGTTACTTCCGGATGATTGGTCGCTGCGGTCGTCATGACTACCTCACCGCCGCCGCCGCCGCCACCACCGCCGCCACCGCCACCGCCGCCGCCGCCACCGCCGCCTCCATCGCCACCGCCACCGCCACCCACACGAACCACCTCTGCGCGTAACTTCCTTCCCCATACCCTCACCATTTTCTGCACCCTCACATCTTTCGTCTCGTTCCCTTTCGGCTTCACTCCTCTCGCGTTCACTCCATGTTCGCCTACACACTCGAATAACAGGTTGCGCTTATATGTTTATGTGTGTTCGTATACATGTGGATGCGTGCATAACGCAATCCTTCTCTCCGCATATCTCCGCGTTCTCGCGAAGACTACCTTTGATATCTTCGTTGGCCGCTTTGGAAATTTATCTACATGGCGGAATGTTTCCGAAGTCTTAAAATCAATAGTAGCCATATCTCTTTCGAAAATTTAAATTCTTGAAAATTAAATTTATGAGATATGGACATATGGATGTTTACAATCCTTGTCCTTTTGAACATGAAGTGTTTCTTTAGACGTTGAGAGATTTATAAAGCTTAAATTATATTTAACAATCCATATTCTCTAATCATAATTATTTAAATAATTTAAATGTTCGTCGATGTTTTAAATGTTAGCGTTCAAATTATTGTACAATGATATAGATCTCTCAAGTCATATAAATGTTATACTTATTTTTAAAAATGTAGTACTTTATTATTTTACTACAAATTTACTTTTCGCAGATTTCCTTTTATAAACTTTGGCAAATAAATTCTATTCTTTAATGCGAGTGACTCATGCTATTTTTTTCCTACTGAACTGTTTACGTAAATGTAGCAGAGGAAATTTATCTCATGCTGAGATGACTAATAAAAAAACTCATAGGTAGGATGTCATGCTTTCGTATCATCTCTCTCGAAAAAAATAGAAACATGAGCGAAAGAGAGAGAGAGAGAGAGAGAGAGAGAGAGAGAGAGAAAGGGAGAGAAAAAGAGAGATGGGCTCTCATCCGAACTCCTCAAAAATACACATGTCGATGCGAAACGTGCGCGCGTGAAAAGTAACGCAGCGCGGAAATCGTACTCGGACCATTGAACAACAGCGTGGCTTGTAATTCGACGCACGGATTAATGGCGCGTATGCCTGCTGGATCGACGTTCTCGTTTCTCGTAGCATCGTTCCACATGCTAATAACAGTGGCGTTCACGGCGCCCGTTTGCGAATCGCTACGGCCGAAGCGGCGCTAACGACCGCTGCGTCGAAAACAAAATTGACGACGGGTATGATCCGGTGGTCTCGAACGTCCGCTCGGCGAAATTCGATGTTATGTGCGGAATAACGAGACGCTCTTATACTCGGACGATAAATCTCATTGGCACAGAACAAAACTGACTGTCACGGTCGCAAATACTCGTCATCTGTTACACTCTCTTTATCGTTCAGTTACTTGAATAGGAGAAATCTTGTGCTACGTTATTTTTTAATTTTATTAAAACGTTATTAATTAATTTTATCTTTATTTAACAGAAGGAATTATTAAGAAGGAATTAAGGAAAGGAATAATGTTAATTTGAATTTTTATTCTCTTATATGAGTATTAATATTATTAATATCATTATTGAGAGAATTTTTTATGTTATTATATTATATTATTATTGGAAATATGTTATGTAACACATATCTAATGTTTTAATAATATTATTCAATTATATCAAGATTATATTGATTACAATGAGATATGTATATATAAAGAATCGAATTGTTTAATGAAACATACACATTATTAAATTATTAAGTTCATGCTGTGTGTGTGAAATGTACAAGTGAATTCAATTTAGGTTTCTTTTTTAAGACAAAAAATTTTCAAATATTTATATAATTTATTATAAAATCTTAGTAAAATTAGAATACAAATAAAATTAAAACTTTAAATCTACAAATTTGTAAAATTCATATCTTTGGACTTTGGACTTTAGAGTTTTTAAAATTCTTGCCATTAATTTTGATCAGTTATGTTGTTTTTAAAAAAATAAATAAATAAAATTTGAATCTGTGTACAATCAATCCTGCAAAATGCAAAAAGTGCAGAAACAAATATATGTACACAGCGGATAGTATTTACTTTTATTTTTCTTTTTTCCATATCTAAAAGCACAGAGATTCTAGTTAGGACTCCACATCCACTAATTTGTAATATTCAAAACAGTTATAAAGGGTTGACATGATGACGGGTGCGTTTGCACCGACGCACATTTACTCGAATGACAGAAACTGTGGCAAAAACAAATTTTGTGGGAGGGACGTGGGTCGGTGCGACGAGCTCGATAATCGTCGCGAATCGAGCGTGGATAATGACAAGAGAGAGGATCTCGAGAACGATAAATCTCAGCGGAACGACGTGACCCATGGACAATGGGTCGCGATGGGCGTGACTACGTCGCGGGGCCCGTTTCTCGTTTCTGTCGCGCCTCGGCGATGGAGATGTCAGGCATTATGAGATTCGTCGCGGACCGCTGTCTACTTCCCGTGTTGTATTCGCAAGTCAAGCTGGCCCTAACTGCTGGACGTGTTTGTTACGATTATGCGCGCACGCTAGGCTGTGTTACCGGCACGTGTTACGTGCGGTCGCAATGACTATTTCTTCATTGATGCCGGCGGGAACTCGAGAGCGAGACGAATGCGACTCACGGTGACGAACGGGATTGATGATGACTCGAATCGAGAGAACTTGTGATCGAGTCATCATAAGGCAACAGAAAGAGAAACACCCTTTCTTATTTAGAAAACTTATATAATATTTTTCTATAACAATCATAATATAAACTATAAAGTCGTTCTTTTATTATATGAATGTATTTTTTCTTAGGCTTCAAAAATATTGAAAATATTAAAAATATTGAAAATTTTAATTTTTAATTCTATTAGTTTCAATTAATTTATTCAATCAATTTTGAAATTTTTTAATAACATTTTTTTATAATATTACGCATCAGTTCACGAAAACTTTTTTCTATTTTTAATTTTTTTTAAATTATAACAATAAAAAAACGATATTTAAAAAAAACGCAATTTTCATGTTTAAATGTTTTTAGTTTTGTAAAAGATAAAATTAAAAAAAATTCCTTCCGTGTGAATCGAAAATAACTGTAAAATTTTTAAAATGTATTTATATAATTGTTTATTTCAGATAATTATTAATGTTAAAGCTTAGTTACCATGCAAGTGCACACAAACAGCAATAATTATTTAAGACATTTATTATTTATTATTTTAATATTTTTATTATAATTTTGTCTGAATTTTACAATATTTTGAAAAATGTATTTTTTCAATAAGAGCATTTTCTATTTAATTATTATTTTAAAAAAATTTATATGATGTTGAGAAGTATTCTATTTTTTTTATTTATTACACTCCTAATAATACTTATTTGTTTTATTGATTTATTATAATTATTTAATATAATTTTAACATACTTATTTAAATAATAACTAATTAATTTTTTTAATGTTTAAAATTCTTAGAATATCGAGTTATAATTTTCTTTGTATATAAATTACCTAATGATCCTTGAAAATAACA
>Ga0157363_1003107_pt1 | contig 14891 bp, 12 predicted proteins | sample AttsexASBM1_FD_111477 | JGI IMG/M metagenome (GOLD analysis project Ga0157363, IMG submission 111477) | Fungus gardens microbial communities from leaf cutter ant in Ribeirão Preto, State of São Paulo, Brazil - Atta sexdens ASBM1 | ecosystem: Host-associated > Fungi > Mycelium > Unclassified ...
ATTACGCTTTCCTCTTTCAGAGTCAACCCGTTATTTCAGGATTTTTTCTCTTCAACCGACCGGGTTGTTTGTGAAGTGATTCACATGTTCCGTGTCGATGGAGGCGCATTATAGGGAGTTCTCCGCAGGCCGCAACCTAAAAGTTGCAAAAAAATGACTGACTGCTGTATTCCCCAGCAAAACCCCGCCTTATACCCTTTTACGCACAGACTTATCCACAATTCACTCCCTATCCACCGACCAGGGCAGCGAACAAAGGGGTAAAATCAACTATACTAGCGGCAAATATTTCCCCTGCAGGCTACCCCCATGGTCACACAACGTCTCACCCGAGACTGGCGCATTCCTACAGCAGGACTGTTAGTACTGGCGATCCTCCTTGCCGGGTTTACGCTTCATGCACACTGGGGCGCCTTTATTCAGTGGTGCCTCGCCGCGCAGATCGCCTTGCACCGCTATCTGGTAATGTACCTGCTGCAGCTGAATAACCATCAGTACAGCGGCGGTCTATGGCTATTAACCGGGTCTTTCCTTTATGGCGTACTTCACGCCATCGGTCCGGGGCATGGAAAATTCATTGTCACCACCTATCTCAGCACGAATAAAGAGAGTGACGTTGCCGCACGCGTCGTGCCTTTTGTTGGCAGCCTGATGCAGGGCGTCAGCGCGATCCTCTTTGTCTTTATTCTGGCCGTTGGCCTGAACCTCGCATCAGGGGATATCAGCACCAGCCGCTGGTATGTAGAGAAAATCAGTGCCGTACTGATTGGCGCCTTCGGTGCGTTTATCATTTACCAGACGCTGAAGGGCCTGAAGCCGAAAAGAATGTCCATCCGTTCACTCTCTCCGTTGCATCAGCATGACGAGCAGTGCGGCTGCGGGCATCATGGCGTTGGGGCAGACCTGACCAGAGGCGACTGGAAAACCCGACTGGGGATCATCCTGGCAATTGGTGCGCGCCCCTGCAGCGGCGCAATTATGATTCTGATGTTCTCGAATGCGCTGGGTATTGTCACCTGGGGTATGGCGGCGGTGATGACTATGTCGGTAGGTACGGCTCTTTCTATTATGGGCTTATCATTGGCGGTGCGTTATGCACGCGAGCGGACGGTGTCTTACTTTAATGGCGACGCCTCCCTTAGCTGGCTGGTTCCGGCCTTCAGAATTGCCGGTGGGATTGTGCTAATCCTTTTTGCTACCGTCCTGTTCCTGACGGTGATCCCCATCAGCGCCAACGGTGACTACATCGCCGCCGGATGCTAATAAAAGAAAACCCGCCAGAGGCGGGTTTTTTGTTACTCGTTAATCCGTGGATGTTGATCGACCAGACGGGTGCGTTTTTTCTGCAGCTCTTCTATCTCTGCGTCAATATCCTCAATCTTCTGCTCTACGTTATCGTAGTGCTCGCGGAGGATCTCTTTCGCTTCCTGGATATCCGATGCCGCAGGCGTCGCCCCTTTCAGAGGACGGTTCGCCGTTTCCTTCATGGTCAGGCCGGTTGCCAGGCCAATAACAGCAATAACCATCAGATAGTAAGCCGGCATCATCAGGTTCTGCGTACTTTCCACCAGAGAGGCGGCAAGCGTCGGCGTCAGGCCGGCAATCAGCACGGAGATATTGAACGCCGCCGCCAGAGCACTGTATCGAATGTGCGTCGGGAACATCGCAGGTAATGTAGACGCCATCACCCCGATAAAGCAGTTCAGGATCACCGCCAGCATCAGCAGGCCGGCGAAAATCAGCCCCAGCACATTACTGTTGATCAGAATAAAGGCCGGGATCGCCAGTGCAAACAGCGCCACGCTGCCCAGGATGATGAACGGTCGACGACCGAAGCGGTCGCTCAACAGGCCCATAATCGGCTGCACAAACAGCATACCCACCATGATGGCGATAATGATCAGTACACCGTGATCTTCCGAGTAGTGCAGGTTATGCGACAGATAGCTCGGCATGTAGGTCAGCAGCATGTAGTAGGTCACGTTGGTGGAAATCACCAGACCGATACAGGTCAGCAGGCTGCGCCAGTGTTTAGTCGCAATCTCTTTGAAGGAGACTTTCGGGCCGTCCTGCAGCCCTTCACGATCGCCCTGCTCAAGCTTTTCAACGTGCTGCTGGAATGCAGGCGTCTCTTCCAGCGCATGGCGCAGGTAAAGGCCAATGATGCCCAGCGGAAGCGCGATAAAGAACGGGATACGCCAGCCCCAGTCGAGGAAGTTCTCTTCACCGACGACGGTTGAAATCAGAACGACAACGCCCGCGCCCATCACAAACCCGGCAATGGAGCCGAAGTCCAGCCAGCTTCCCATGAAGCCGCGCTTACGGTCAGGGGAGTACTCCGCTACGAAGATCGACGCACCGGTATATTCTCCGCCAACGGAAAAGCCCTGAGCCATCTTACAAAGCAACAGTAATATCGGAGCCCAAATGCCGATGGTGGCATAGGACGGTATCAGGCCGATACAGAATGTACTGATCGACATAATAACAATAGTAATAGCGAGTATTTTCTGGCGCCCGTATTTGTCACCGAGCATACCAAAGAACAGGCCACCCAACGGGCGGATCAGGAAGGGAACAGAGAAAGTCCCTAGCGCCGCAATCATCTGCAGGCTGGGATCGGCACCGGGGAAGAACACTTTACCTAATGCGTAGGCTACAAAGCCGTAGACACCAAAATCGAACCATTCCATCGCATTACCGAGCGAGGCGGCGGTGATCGCTTTACGCAGTTTTGCGTCATCGATAATAGTGACGTCGCGAAGCGTGATGGGTTTAACCTTTTTCCTTCTAAGCATAGCTTTCCTCGTAGACTCAGCCCTGTCCATTTCACAGTCCCGTTCGCGATCTGTGAACCTGGGATTCGCTCCATGCGAATCACCTTATTCAAGCGTAGCAGGTTTACTTACATTGACGTTTTACATCGATACAACCGAACCTGTTGACGCCTGTGTGGGCAGTTAATGACCTTTTTACCCTACCAGCGTTTATATTTGTGATCAACTTCACACATATCTTTATCGTTCTTCAACTGACGTCAGTCTGTGTCAATTATCGCGAATGAGCACTTCCTTAACCCCCTTCTAAAGAATATTTTCACGCAGGTAATTATCCCCTGGGCAACAAATAATCAGTCACATTTCTTCACATCAGATTTACATAAACATTAATTATCCAGAGCCCATTCTTTTGTTTACATTAAATATGTGATCAAGATAACTAAAACAATGTTTTATTTTCATTGAATCGCAATTCCAATGATCGCATGATAAATCCGAATACAACATCCTGACGTGCTTTCAGATGGAGATTGTAGAACGCACAAATTTAATTTCGCTGCATGGATAACAAATTAACTGTAACCCATTCCAGTTAATCACTTGAATTTATTGATTTATTTTTTAACACCCTCCGCCAGTTATGCGGAGCGCGATGTGAGGGTTAAACATGAAAATTAAAGCCACAATAGAACGCATCCCCGGAGGGATGATGCTGGTCCCGCTGGTGCTGGGCGCGATCCTGAATACACTCGCACCTAACACCGGCGCATATTTTGGTGGTTTTACAAAAGGGATGATCGCTGGGACCGTACCCATCCTGGCAGTATGGTTCTTCTGTATCGGAGCATCTATTAATTTACGCGCTACGGGTACGGTATTACGTAAATCCGGGACGTTAGTGATTACCAAAATTGCCGTAGCATGGATAGTGGCAATGATCTGTGCAACGTTCATTCCGGAGAATGGCATTCAGACCGGATTTTTCGCCGGGTTATCCGTTCTGGCAATCGTCTCTGCAATGGACATGACCAACGGCGGTCTGTACGCCAGCCTGATGAACCAGTACGGCACCAAAGAAGAATCCGGCGCGTTCGTGCTGATGTCGCTGGAATCCGGCCCGCTGATGACGATGCTTATTCTGGGCTCTGCGGGTCTGGCATCCTTTGAACCGCATCACTTTGTCGGCGCGATCCTGCCATTCCTGATCGGTTTTGCGCTGGGAAACCTGGACCACGACCTGCGTGATTTCTTCAGCAAAGCGACGCCGGTGCTGATTCCGTTCTTCGGATTCGCACTGGGTAACACCATCAATCTGAACGTGATCCTCGATACCGGTCTGCTGGGCATCGTGCTGGGCGTGGCGGTCATCATCATCACCGGCATTCCACTGATTATTGCCGACCGTGTGATTGGGGGAGGAAACGGCACCGCGGGCGTGGCGGCCTCATCAGCCGCAGGCGCTGCTGTCGCAAACCCGGTGATTATTGCCCAAATTAACCCGGCCTTCGAACCGGTCGCCGCTTCTGCGACAGCACTGGTTGCCGCCAGCGTCATTGTCACCGCGATTCTGGTCCCCATCATCACGGCGCTGTATGCGAAACGCTACGGAGTTGTACCCGAGCAGAAATTAGAACAGAAAGCGGTAGAACTTCATCATTAATACACCGCACCAAACCATCCCTCTCTCCTGTGGGGAGAGGGGTTCAACCAAAAATCTCTTCCACCATCCCATCCACGAGGCGTTTCGCCGAACAGAGCCGCGGCATCCCTAGCGCGACAGTCTGCCAGTTCTGTGTCACCGACCAGCTCACCGGATGTTTATCTGCCTGACACCAGTCGCCCAACCACCCCAGCATCTCTTTATGATCCATTAATCCGATTGCCGCAGGCGTCGTCAGCCATTGATGATAAAAATGTCGGGTCGAAGGAGAAGCATTAATCCCCTGCGCAAGATAGTTCGCCGCCATGCTGCGTAGATTATCCTTCAGCATTGCCGCAACGTCGTCATTCGCCAGACGGCATGCATCTCCAAATGCCCCCCAGCGTAGCTCTTCCAGCGCAATATAGCAGCGCCCGGCCAGCGACCAGCCGTCGTAGTTTCCGGCTCGCCAGCGGGTAAAAATCTGTTCGCTATGCTCGCCTGCCTGCACCGTCAGCCCACGCTGGCTAAGTACCTTTTCTTTATAGGCGGCGCGTTGGTTGAAATGAGATGAGAGTTCGTCGTACTGCTGCATCAGACCCGGTGGCTGTGCAACTCGCAGACTCGATTGCTGGCGCAGCGCAATCAGTTTGTCCGCCATGCGGGTGAGCGCCAAATGCCCGGGATCAAGCATACCGGCCAGCTTTTCTGCCAGCCCGAGACGCAGGGCCGCATTTTCGTTGAGCATTCCCGCCATTGCCCAGGGCCGAAGCCGGGTGTGCGTCATGATCTCCTGAGTCAAACGCTCACGAAACTGCAGCTGCTGCTGCCCCAGGTGGGAATGACGCGCAGCGTCCACCCCCTGCACCAGATCGACCATAAATTTAGGATGAATACACTCCAGCGTCCGCCCGGGACCGTCCAGTAGCTGTGTTGTCATGGTTGCTCTGCCGCGAATAGAGTTTGAATATCATCGCGTAACAGTCGGGTATCTTCCTGAATCCACGTCGCAGTCGTAAGGCTTTGCTTCAGCAGCTGGCTGAGCGCTCGTGTCGAATGCTCATTTTGCTGACGCACCGCGAGGCTATCACGCAAGCTTTCCTGTAACCCGGTCAGGCACAACGAAAATTCCGCAAAGAACGTTGCCATACCCGCCGTAACAGAGACATCGACCTGCGCGGCCAAAGCTTTACGAATTTGTTCGCAAAACTGATCGATATGCTGTTTAAATTTCTCATGCAGCTGCGCAATATCAATGACGTATCGCGTGCGCGTCACCACATAATCCTCCCAGCCCCAGCCTGGATTATTCAGCCATCGCGACACCGTTTCACGCATGCTGCCCGCGCCGGACACCTGTCCCGCAGGGCGGTTATCCTGCGCAATCGCACCGTTGAACAACCCCCGCGTATTGATGTTTAGCTGATTTGCCTGAAATGACGGAAAGCTAATCCGCGCCCGGAAACCGGCATGGCTGAGCTGCTCTTTGATGCGCGTTTCGATGGGCCGCATCGCCTCATTCAGCGAACGGGCCAGCGTCGATTCCAGCTGATCGAAACGCAACGCCAGCTCCCGACCGATCTTGCTCTGCACGTCCAGCATGATCAGCTCGCAGGACGAGCGGATTTTATTCAGCGCGATCTGGGCCTGCCCCTCATCTTCCAGCACCAGCTGGTGCATTTCATCTGGCTCACCGCCGCGTAAACTCAGTGGATCAAGGCCGCCCACATCCAGAATGTTCTTCCTGCTAAAGATATGCCCAATCGCCTGGCGGAGCGCGTTTCGCTGCAAAGCCATAAAATCATCTGTCGCACTAAGCGCCTGCTCGACTTCATGCTTCACTTCATCGCTGACCACGCGCTGGCGGGTTTGCAGCAGGGTCATATCCTCTTCAAGACGGGCAATATTGAGTTCCAGCGCCTCAAACGCCACCGTCAGTCCCTGATGACGAAAATCGAGATACTCCCGGGCGTTTTGCGCATAGTTAAGTAACTTATGCGACGCCGAACGCAGAGCAAACAAAGACGCGTTGGCATAAGCCGCATAAATCAGCTTGCGGATCGGCTGCTCAAACAGCGAATCCTCCCACAGCAGGTCGGCGGCGTGACGGATATGGTCGATATCGTCTAAATCCGCCGTACGCCAGCGTCGCCCAAGCGCGGCTTCGGCAAAATCCTGCACCCAGCGCTGCTCCTGGTGATCCGGTAACCGACCGTTAGCGGACATTTCGTAGCGCGCGCGGTTCGCCAGATAGGCCCACATCGACGAAACGGGATAAATCTGGCCTGGGGAAATATTTCCCTTCATTAATGTGCCGGAAATCATCGCCCTGACCTGCTCTTCGTCGTCGCTGTTGCGGTCTTTCTGGTCGAACTTATTCACCAGCGCATAGAGAGGCACCGATTTACCCGCCGCAGAAATCGCCTGCCGAACCTCTTCGTCGGAAATGGACTTGAGCTGGGTGTAATCCATCACTGCCAGCACTGCCGACGCTCGCGCCAGCTGTTCGCTGAGCATTTTTTGCAGATGCGGCTGCCCGGCTTCGTTTGGCCCCGGCGTATCAAGTAACGTTAACTGTCCCGGATGAGCGTCCAGGCCCGCGAGGTGGACAAATTCCACCTCTATGACCGGGATGTGTTCGATCGACGCATATTCGGCGAACGGGAAATCGACGCCCAGCGCAAGAGACAGTCGAACCAGATCGTTGAGGCTTTTCAAACAGTGGAAAATGGGCTGCGCGCCCAAATAATGTTTTTCAAAGGCTTCCGCTTTTTCGATTCGCTCAAGCAGCGTAATCATGTCTTTATCAATTTCCAGACGCTGGGCCAGTTTTCCCCGGTCGTAATCGCAAAGCTTTTGCTGTAACTGCGTAATCAAACCATCAATTGGGGAGACATGAGAGAAATGCAGCACCGGCTCTTTCTGGCCCGGGGTGTGGCGAATCAACGTGGGAAGCGCCGTCATAGGACGATTGCGATTAGGCAGCACTTCGGTGCCCACAATCGCATTAATCGTGGTCGATTTTCCCGCTTTCATCGTGCCGACAATTGCTAATACCATCTCCAGGCGGGTTATTTTGCGTAATTCATTATTCAGCATCGCCTGCTGTGCCTCGACACCGCGCGCGCTAAAGTGCAAAGGCAAGACGTTGTTTGTTTGACCCGTAATGGCCGTTGCGGCGCTATCCAGCATCGCAATTGGCATTGATTTCAACGTATCAAGATTCTGCAATGCGAGCTGTAACAAACGCTCGGCTTCCTGGCTTAATTCAAAAATGGTTTGTGTGTGCATGATAAAAGACTTTCCTTAACGCAAATTTATTACTTTTATTAAGCCACCTGATTTTTATTATGTTGTTTTGGCTTATATGATCACGTGTGGAAAACATGTTCACTAAAATATAACTGATTGATGATAATCAGAAATATATTGCTATCCTTGTATGGCAAGCAAAACGCTTCTTCTGGTCAAAAACCAAAAAGATAAAAAGCGTAGCCCAGTTTTAGGAAATTTCAGGATATATCGTCGTTATTTACCCACCTAAAAAGGGAGGTAATTCGCCCCCGCCATACGAGGTGTATTGCGGTGAAGGCCGAAGATAATAACAACGCGATGCTTAACCTTATCCGAAATGAAGGAGCGTAGCAATTTGATGCAATAAAATATTCGATATATTTAGCATCATTGCTTCCTGATGAGTTAATGGAACAAGCATCGCTTAAATGACTGACAGAAAGTGTCACTCGCGACACACTTTCAACACTTTTTTATTAAACAATATCACCGACAACATTGTGGATTTGCGCTATACTTGCCGCCTTTTTCGGCACTCTGCCGTCATTTTGCTGGCACTTTCCAGCGTGTTAAGCACTTTTTTGAGGATACCCTTATGCAACTCCCACACTGCCCGAAATGCAATTCTGAATACACCTATGAAGATAATGGCATGTTCATCTGCCCGGAATGCGCTCACGAATGGAATGACGCAGAGCCGTCGCAGGACAGCGATGCGCTGGTTGTGAAAGATGCGAACGGTAATCTGCTGGCCGACGGCGACAGCGTCACCGTCGTTAAGGATCTGAAAGTCAAAGGCAGCTCTTCGATGCTGAAGATTGGCACCAAAGTGAAGAATATTCGCCTGGTTGAAGGCGATCATAATATCGACTGCAAAATTGACGGCTTCGGTCCAATGAAGCTGAAATCTGAGTTCGTGAAAAAGAACTGATTTATCCGCCCGGTGGCGCTTCGCTTACCGGGCCTACAACAACTAAACTTAATGGGCTTCTCTTACCTGAGGTAATGATTATGCCGTTAAGTCCCTACATCTCTTTCGCCGGCAACTGCGCAGAGGCCACCGCCTTCTATCAGCAGGCCGTCGGCGCAGAACTCCTCTACAAAATCACCTTCGGCGAAATGCCAAAAGACGAAAACAGTGAAGAAGGCTGTCCGTCAGGCATGAACTTCCCGGATTCCGCTATCGCCCACTCTAACGTCCGCATCGCGGGCAGCGATATCATGATGAGCGACGGGTTGCCGCCCGGCAGCAGCGCGCAGTACGCCGGGTTCACGCTAGTGCTCGACACGCAGGATGTGTCGGAAGGCAAGCGCTGGTTCGACAGCCTCGCCGATGGCGGGAATATCGAAATGGCCTGGCAGGAGACCTTCTGGGCGCACGGATTCGGTAAAGTCACCGATAAATACGGCGTGCCGTGGATGATTAACGTTGTTAAATCGTAGGCCGGATAAGCGCAGCGCATCCGGCAACGGCGCCCGGTGGCGCTGCGCTGACCGGGCCTACGGTGATTGTCATCAAACTCCCCTCAACTCTTCAAACTCCCGCAACCTGCACTTAACCCAAATGTCATATTGATGCGCCAGCATGAGGCCACATTTATCGTGAGGCCCAGCACATGCAAACCGTCATCCGCGTCGAGAAACTGAGCAAGACCTTCCATCACAATAAGGCTCTGCACGCCGTTGATCTGACCGTCCAGCAGGGCGAAATGGTGGCGCTGCTCGGGCCGTCCGGCTCGGGTAAATCCACCCTCCTGCGTCATTTAAGCGGCCTCATTACCTGCGATAAAACGCCGGAAAGCCACGTCGAACTGCTGGGCAAAACCGTGCAGCGCGCCGGGCGGCTGGCGAACGATATCCGCAAAAGCCGCGCCCAGACGGGCTACATCTTCCAGCAGTTCAACCTGGTGAACCGCCTGACGGTGCTGGAGAACGTGCTGATTGGCGCGCTCGGCAGCACTCCGTTCTGGCGCACCTGCCTGCGCTGGTTCTCCCCTTCCCAGAAGCAGGAAGCCTTACGGGCGCTGACCCGCGTCGGCATGGCGCATTTCGCCCACCAGCGCGTCTCCACCCTGTCCGGTGGACAACAGCAGCGCGTCGCCATCGCCCGCGCGCTGATGCAGAAAGCAAAAATCATTCTTGCCGATGAACCCATCGCCTCGCTGGACCCGGAGTCCGCCCGCATCGTGATGGAAACCCTGCGCGACATTAACCAGAACGACGGCATCACCGTAGTGGTGACGCTGCACCAGGTGGATTACGCCCTGCGCTACTGCGAGCGCATCGTGGCCCTGCGTCAGGGTCACGTGTTCTTTGACGGCGCGAGCCATCAGTTTGATAACGAACGTTTTGACCATCTCTACCGCAGCGTAAACCGCGTCGAAGAGCGCGCCCAGGCTGCATAACGTCCCCATAACGAGGAATGGACATGAGCTATAAAACGGTTGCCGCGCTGGCCTTCACCAGCATGTTCAGCATCAGCACTCTGCTAAGCCCGGCCCACGCCGAGGAGCAGGAAAAAGCGCTGAACTTTGGCATCATTTCGACGGAATCACAGCAGAACCTGAAGCCCCAGTGGGAACCGTTCCTGAAAGATATGGAAACCAAACTGGGGATCAAAGTGAACGCCTTCTTCGCCCCGGACTACGCGGGCATCATCCAGGGGATGCGCTTTAATAAAGTGGACATCGCCTGGTACGGCAACCTCTCCGCCATGGAAGCGGTAGACCGCGCGAACGGCCAAGTCTTCGCCCAGACCGTTGCGGCAGACGGCTCCCCGGGCTACTGGAGCGTGCTGATCGTCAACAAAGACAGCCCGATCAACAACCTCAACGACCTGCTCGCCAAACGCAAAGATCTCACGTTTGGCAACGGTGATCCGAACTCCACCTCCGGCTTCCTCGTCCCTGGCTATTACGTCTTCGCCAAAAACAACGCCTCCGCCAGCGACTTCAAGCGCACGGTGAACGCCAGCCACGAAACCAACGCGCTGGCCGTCGCCAACAGGCAGGTGGACGTAGCCACCAACAACACCGAAAACCTCGACAAGCTGAAGACCTCCGCGCCGGACAAGCTGAATGAAATCAAGGTCATCTGGAAATCGCCGCTGATCCCGGGCGACCCGATCGTGTGGCGTAAAAATCTCTCCGAAAGCACCAAGGACAAGGTGTACGACTTCTTTATGACCTATGGCAAAACGCCGGAAGAGAAAGCGGTTCTTGAACGTCTGGGCTGGGCACCGTTCCGTGCGTCAAGCGACCTGCAGCTGGTGCCGATTCGCCAGCTGGCGCTGTTCAAGCAGATGCAGGGCGTGAAGGACAACAAAGGGCTGAAGGACGAAGAGAAGACAAGCAAAGTCTCTGAAATTCAGGCCCAGCTGGACGATCTCGACCGCCTGACCGCCGCGCTCGGTGCAATGACCAGCGTGAATAAAGCGGTGCAGTAACTTAAGTCCCCTCTCCCTTGAGGGAGAGGGTTAGGGTGAGGGGGAAAAGCGCACGCTGATGCCCTCACCCCGGCCCTCTCCCACAGGGAGAGGGAGAACAGATTAAGGAGCCAACATGCAAACCATCACCCTCCCGCCGCCGAAGCGCAGCTGGTTCTCGCTCATCAGCTGGGCCGTCCTGCTGGCGGTGCTGGTTATCTCCTGGAAGGGCGCGGAAATGGATCCGCTGCTGCTCTTCAAAGACGCTGGCAACATGGCGACCTTCGCCGCCGACTTCTTCCCGCCGGACTTCAGCCAGTGGCAGGACTATCTCAGCGAAATGGCGGTCACCCTGCAAATCGCCGTCTGGGGCACCGCCCTTGCCGTCGTTCTCTCCATTCCGTTTGGCCTGATGAGCGCCGAAAACATCGTGCCGTGGTGGATATACCAGCCGATGCGCCGCCTGATGGACGCCTGCCGCGCCATCAACGAGATGGTCTTTGCGATGCTGTTCGTGGTCGCCGTCGGCCTGGGCCCGTTTGCCGGCGTGATGGCGCTGTTCATCCACACCACCGGCGTGCTTTCCAAGCTGCTCTCCGAAGCGGTCGAAGCCATCGAGCCCGGCCCGGTGGAAGGCATTCGCGCAACGGGCGCCAACAAAATCGAAGAGATCCTCTACGGCGTCCTGCCGCAGGTGATGCCGCTGCTGATCTCCTACTCCCTGTACCGCTTTGAGTCCAACGTCCGCTCCGCCACCGTGGTCGGCATGGTGGGCGCAGGCGGAATTGGCGTCACCCTGTGGGAAGCGATTCGCGGTTTCCAGTTCCAGCAGACCTGCGCCCTGATGGTGCTCATCATCGTCACCGTCAGCCTGCTGGATTTCCTCTCTCAACGTTTGCGTAAGCACTTCATCTGAGAAGCGAGGCTTTGTTTTCTATGCACTTATCCAGACATCCGACCAGTTACCCCACCCGCTGGCAGGAGATTGCGGCAAAGCTCGAAGTGGAGCTGCGCACGCACTACCGCTGCGGGGACTACCTGCCCGCCGAGCAGCAGCTTGCCGACCGCTATGAGGTGAACCGCCACACCCTGCGCCGCGCCATTGACCAGCTGGTCGAGCGCGGCTGGGTGCAGCGCCGTCAGGGCGTGGGCGTGCTGGTGCTGATGCGCCCGTTCGACTACCCGCTCAACGCCCAGGCGCGCTTTAGCCAGAACCTGCTGGATCAGGGCAGCCACCCGACCAGCGAAAAGCTGCTCTCGGTATTGCGCCCGGCCTCCGGCCACGTGGCGGACGCGCTGGGCATTCAGGAGGGCGATAACGTCATTCACCTGCGCACCCTGCGCCGCGTTAACGGCGTGGCGGTGTGCCAGATAGATCACTACTTCGCGGACCTCGCCCTCTGGCCTGCGCTGCAAAACTTTGCCAGCGGTTCCCTGCACGACTTTCTTCAGGATGCGACCGGCATTGCGCTCAAGCGCACCCAGACGCGCATCAGCGCTCGTCGCGCGCAGGCGAAAGAGAGCAAGGTGCTCGAAATCCCCAACATGGCCCCGCTGCTCTGCGTACGCACCCTCAACCACCGTGACGGCGAGATCAACGCGACGGAATACTCCGTCAGCCTGACCCGCGCCGACATGATCGAATTCACCATGGAGCACTGAATGCACTTCGATACCGCCACCCGACAGCGCTGGATGCGCGTGCTGGCCCACAGCCAGCCTGCCGCGCTCTCTGCCCGCATGAGCGCCCTGAGTCTGGCACCCGATTACGACACCCTCCGTGCTCCTGAAATTGGCCTCGTTCAGATCCAGGCGCGCATGGGCGGCACCGGCGAGCGCTTCTTCGCGGGCGACGCTACCCTCACCCGCGCGGCGATCCGTCTGAACAGCGGCACGCTGGGCTACAGCTACGTGCTGGGGCGCGACAAAGCCCACGCCGAGCGCTGCGCGGTGATCGACGCGCTTTTACAGGAACAGCCTCATTTCCAGACGTTAATGGAAACCCTTATTGCCCCGCTGGAAGCCGACCGCGCCGCGCGCATTGCCGCACGTCAGGCCGAAGTGAACGCCAGCCGGGTCGACTTCTTTACGCTCGTTCGCGGAGACAACGCATGACGCTTCAACCTGCTTTTACCCTGGCCGTCCAGGATGCCCAACAGAGTTTTCGTCGCCTGCTGAAGGCCATGAGCGAGCCGGGCGTGATCGTCTCGCTGCACCAGCTCTCCCAGGGCTGGCTGCCGCTGAACCTGGCGACCACCAGCGTGCTGCTGACGCTTGCCGATAACGACACCCCGGTGTGGCTCTCGGGCGCGCTGTCGAACGATATCGCCAGCCAGAACCTGCGTTTTCACACCGGCGCCCCGCTGGTCGATCAGCCCCAGCAGGCAATCTTTGCCGTGGCCGACGAGCAAATTAGCCATGAACAGCTCAACGCCCTGAGCGAAGGCAGCGCCGTCGCCCCGGAGAACAGCGCCACGCTGATCCTGCAGGTCTCCAGCCTGAGCGGCGGCCGCATGCTGCGCCTCACCGGGGCAGGCATCGCCGACGAGCGCATGGTCGCGCCGCAGCTGCCGGAGTGCATCATTCACGAGCTGACCGAACGCCCGCACCCGTTCCCGCTGGGCATTGACCTGATCCTGACCTGCGGCGAACGCCTGCTGGCAATCCCGCGGACCACCCACGTGGAGGTGTGCTGATGTACGTTGCCGTCAAAGGGGGCGAGAAGGCCATCGCCGCCGCCCATGCGCTACAGGCGCACAGACGACGGGGCGATGAACGGCTTCCCGAGCTGAGCGTCGCCCAGATTGAACAGCAGCTAAATCTCGCCGTCGACCGCGTGATGACCGAGGGCGGCATAGCCGACCGCGAGCTGGCGGCGCTGGCCCTGAAGCAGGCCAGCGGCGATAACGTGGAAGCCATCTTCCTGCTGCGCGCCTACCGCACCACGCTTGCCAAACTGGCGGTCAGCGAGCCGGTGAACACGGCACAGATGCGCCTGGAGCGCCGCATTTCTGCCGTTTATAAAGACATTCCCGGCGGCCAGCTGCTTGGCCCGACCTACGACTACACCCATCGCCTGCTGGATTTTACCCTGCTGGCGAACGGCGACGCGCCGCAGCTCAGCACCTCCGACGCCGAACAGGAAGCGTCTCCGCACGTCTTCAGCCTGCTGGCGAGACAGGGCCTGGCGAAGGCGGAGGAAGATTCTGGCGCGCAGCCGGATGACATCACCCGCACGCCGCCGGTTTACCCGTGCTCGCGCTCGTCGCGCCTGCAGCAGCTGATGCGCGGCGACGAAGGCTACCTGCTGGCGCTGGCCTACTCCACCCAGCGCGGCTACGGGCGCAACCACCCGTTTGCAGCCGACATTCGCAGCGGCTACATCGACGTCGAAATCGTGCCGGAAGAGCTGGGTTTTGCCGTAAACGTCGGCGAACTGCTGATGACCGAATGCGAAATGGTGAACGGATTTGTCGCGCCCGAAAATGAAGACCCTCACTTTACCCGCGGCTACGGGCTGGTGTTCGGCCTCGGCGAGCGCAAGGCCATGGCCATGGCGCTGGTCGACCGCGCACTCCAGGCACCGGACTACGGCGAGCACGTTGCAGGCCCGGCGCAGGACGAAGAGTTTGTGCTGGCCCACGCGGATAACGTTGAGGCCGCCGGCTTTGTCTCGCACCTCAAGCTGCCGCACTACGTCGATTTCCAGGCCGAACTGGAACTGCTGAAACGCCTGCAACGGGAGCGCGCCAAT
>Ga0157363_1003109_pt1 | contig 14882 bp, 18 predicted proteins | sample AttsexASBM1_FD_111477 | JGI IMG/M metagenome (GOLD analysis project Ga0157363, IMG submission 111477) | Fungus gardens microbial communities from leaf cutter ant in Ribeirão Preto, State of São Paulo, Brazil - Atta sexdens ASBM1 | ecosystem: Host-associated > Fungi > Mycelium > Unclassified ...
CGAGCGCGCTGGAAGAGAGCAAGAACGCTTTCAAAGTCTTTGTCACGACCAAGCACATCGGTGAGCGTTGTCGACTGTAAGCTAAAGGGCAAATGTGCTGCCAGGACAAGGGCAGAGACAAGACGCATTGGCCGGAACGATGGGGATGGGTGGCTATTATGATGCGTCGGCACGTGCCTGCCGCCGCGCGTGCATGGTGCAGAACACGTGCCAATTAGAGCACGTGGACAATGTATGCAATGAGCACGTGCTTGTTTCGGCTTCGACCACCATGCTCAGTCTCGCAGCCTCGCTCGTTCCAGATCCCCACGCCTCGCTTGTCTTCCTCCCTCTTCCCCGCGAGGTCCTACTGGTGTGTTTTTATTGCTTCAGTCCTTCTGAATCTCTAATTTGTCCAGCTCTACGCCTCCGCAGACACCGTCGTCGTCCTCCGCACTCATGACCTTTCCCTTCTCCGTGTCCTTGCCTTCTGGGAGGCATTTCCAGGCTGCAAACACACCCAGCACTCCCTCTCCTGCATCTCTGTTGATCCGGGTCTCAGGCTGGTACGCTTATAATCACTAGCGAAACATGCATCTCATTGATCTGTCAGGTCGTCGTCGCGCTTGGCTCCCGTATAGCTGCATGGTGTCTCTCCGGCGTTCAGCATGACACCTGGCGCATTCATTCCACTCTTGTCCTCCCTCAAACACAATCTATAACTGCTCTCGATAGCAAATCTGGTATTCACGCTATTTCGTCACCAATACGCGATCTGACCAATTGCATTCCAAGGCTTGTTGGCTATCGGAACACAGAATGGACTTGCGGTATATACCTCCGTCCTCGAGAACGATCTGGCGACATGGTCCAAGAAATGGCATACCAAGTATACACCCTCCTTCAATGTTGTTTGATTCTAACACTGTATCAGATATCCCGCCCCGTCTCTCGTGACCTTCGCACCGTCACTCATGTATATTGCAACTGTACCCAAAGTGCGTGGCTGTTCCTCTTCTCCATCCTTTGTCTGGTTCAACACCCTTTTTAATTCCAGAACAGCAATGTTGTCAGGATATATTCTACTGCCTCTGGCCGACAAACTCAAGCTATCAGACATCCTCGTCCGATAATTAATTTATACTGGAGGCATTCTCAAGCTTTCAGCAGGTAAGTCCGTACTATTTTCATTGCAGCGTGTTTGATGACCGCCAGAGATGACCTCGTACTATATACCACCACTTCCGACTCGACACTCCGCGTCTTTCTCCCTGTCCTTGACTCTCCGCGCACCCTCCAGCTCCACGCCTCCCTTGACCTCTTTTCTTCATTCTCTCTCCCCACCTCTGTAACGCCATGCCAATCTACATCAAATGTCTTCTGGCTCGACCGTGAGCTAATTAATACCACTCTCAAACATATCTTGAAATCCTATTCTGGGACCGACGATGCTCGAACCCGAGTGCTTAGAGATATCATAAATGAGGGATGGGATCTATTCTTGCGCGTCTTGGATGACGGGTCCATTGTTCTAAGTTCGCTTGCCGTGAGTATTTCGGCTTATCCATTCAGAAAACAACTCGACGTACCTCCTCAGAACATAGATAGAAGACCCCCGACCCTCCTTCAACAGTATACTCTCCAATATCTTTTTCACCAAAGCCTTCCATCAAATCTAGACCCACCAACGCATCTTTACATCCTTCCGAATCCTTTCGACCCAACTAAACTCACCCTTGTCACTTCTCCAAACCCACTACGCACGTACACCCTATCTCTCATTGAATTTTTCGGTTCTTCTGTCACTTCACCTACCCTGTCGCCAAAATCCGGCAGTGCTGAGAGACCGAGAACCAGTGCTAGCACAAGTTCAGCTAGATCAAAATCAGGTTCTTCCGTAGAGCAATCCACTAGAAATAGAACGCACCACTCTGGCAGTACTCCCTTTGATACCGGTCCGACAGGTATAGAATTGACAGCGAAAGGTTTAAACAGAGTTAAATACGGAGATCGTGAAATTGTCCGGTTTGTCAGGACTTCGGAAGGACATGCAGTTGGAGTTATACGTTCCGGACGTACTGGTGAGATTTGGCGATTGCCGGAGACGGATGAGATGGCGATGGATGCAGAAGGGAGAGGGAGATTAGTACATGCTTACGATTTTGAGGACACAGATTTCGTAGTTGTGCTCGATCGAGGTAAGTTATAAAATGCGCTTCTATGTACATTTTATTAATAATGATGGTGAAATAGGATATTCATTTATAACGTATTCCTCAACCACACTTCTTCTCACTTTCCATGAACATACACGACATGATCACCGCCACCAATATACGAGTAAAAGCATGAATACACTCAGCGTGCCAAAACTCGAAACGTTATTCGCTTATCCCACACCTCCAACCTATGCCTCTCAACAAGCTACAGAAGAATATATAGACGAATCCATATTTGGTATCACACCCGACTTTTGCGTCATACACATCCGAATAGAAAAACGCACTGCGAAATTGATATTAGAATCTTGTGTGAAGTTACTTGAATCGCTTCCGTTGCTATCTATCACACCTGCCAACGGAGTTCAAAACGGAAATGGAGGTGAAATGAGCTCTGCTTCGACTTCAAGATCTAGGACAACAACACCTCCCAATTCGACCGACTTCCTGCGTGAAATGAGCGGCACTTCCAGCCCTCACCTTAATCCCGTAAAGAAAATCGTTCCTGTTGATCCAATGGCATGGGGTTGGAGCTGGGATAGCCACGATACTCTCTCTTTCGCACCATCATCACCACGCCCGAAGTCAAGATTGAGTAAAAATTGTCGGAATGGAAGAGGAGCATGGGATGAACATGATGTGCTACTGAGTGTTTCCGAGTGTGGAGAGTTGAGATTTTGGGTCCCTTCTGTGGGATCTTCGATAATCGATGAGGTGAACGGAAGTAGTGTTGTGGGTGGCGAGTGGAGATGCACGGGACGAGTGAGGACGGAGAGAAGAGGGTTTAATCGTGTGAGATGCAGTTCTGCCAAGAAAACTGCTTTGGGTCCGTTTCTATTCAAGCTCCTATACTGTTTGGAGATTTGACCTAAAATTTAGTCGTACCTTCATCTGCGGGTGATGAGCTGACAATCTGGGATTCAATGGAATCAGAGTTTGCATCTGGGTTGGAATATCGTGGTGTTTTTGAGTAGGTGTATGATTTTACTTGATCCGACAATCAAATAATTTTTTTTGGCACATATAGTGAACCGGTTCTTGACCTCGATTGGAATTCGACGCCTGATATGCAATCAATTCTCGCAGTCGGTTTCGCTCATCATGTTAAATTGTTATGTCAACAACGTATGACTTATTTCGACGAAGGTCCCGGATGGACTCTGTGTCATCGCGTCGATATCTCTGGGTATGACTCTGTATCCTATCACTCATTTCACTTAGCTCACGATATATTTTTTCACAGATTCACACCGTACACGATAAGCGACTCGATATGGCTTTCTCGTGGTTCTTTCCTCGTTGGTTCAGGGAATCAAATGACAGTGTACGGAGAACCAGAAGTTTTAGGTCGAAGACGTGTCAAGAGAGAAGACAAACAGGGTGAGAAAGACAATGAGAGTTTGTTTGAATATGTCGCGAGGCAGAATGGGCCATTGGATGATTATCATCCACAGATGTTGTTACAGTGTCTCCTATGGGGTAATTTTTGAAGCCTGCATCCAAACATTTGATACTCATGATTTGAATGACCAGGCAAAATTGAGCTGGTGAAAGATATCGTTGTGAATCTCGCAAAATTCGTTGGTGTGCAAAAGGACGATGGTAGTGACGCAAAAAGGAAAGAGGGCTGCATTTGGGAATCGTTATCCGTGGAAAGATTTTTAGAAGATGAGTCCGAATCGAGAGCTTCAACGGTTGTTGTACCAAGGGAGCATCTTTATTTATTTACGAACAACTCTCTAGATGGGCGAGTTGATACAACTATTCTCGTCGCGATATTGAGCTGACCTTGGTCTGATAGACCTGAAAAGAAACTGTGTTTTTCTAGGTCATTAGTTGAAAACTTACTAGAAGTACTAGAAACAAACCCGTTACCGCATCTCACACCAAATGAACATGCTCATCTACTTGTCTTGGTTCAAGCAACTCTCGAGGTAAAATTTTCCCCCTCCTGTCACTCATATCCAACTCTTATAACTCCAGTCTAGATTGACGAACAACGTCGTGCACTAGACTCCAACGGCCTACGTTACCTCATATCAATGCGTTCCTTCTACATCTTCAACCAACGCATAACCTCGCCTAACAGTCCCGCCTCCTCACCGACTCAACCCACGTATGACGGGACGACTATTCCACGATCGACAGGATTCCGCGAGAGGTTGAGGTATAGAGATATGGTTTGGGCGTTTCATAGTGAGAGTCAGGAATTGCTAGTTGGTGCATGTGTGAATGCATGTGGGGGGAAAATAAGCTGGGCGGATGCGAGAGCACTTGGGATACCTCTTTGGTTGAATTCCATTGAGTCTTTGGTACGTATTTGGTTTATTCTGCGCCCAAGGCTGAAAAGATGTAAATTTTTTGTAGAAAACTCAGATGGAGGTCATTGCGAGGAACGAATACATGGCTGGAGAGAACCGGGATCCTGTAGCGTGCTCCTTGTTCTACTTCGCTTTGGGGAAACATAAACTTGTGCATGGACTTTGGAGACAAGCAGCATGGCATCGAGAACAAGCTGTGATGCTTAAATTTTTAGCCAATGATTTCAGTCAGGCAAAGTGGAAAACTACAGCAATGAAGAATGCATATGCACTTTTGGGTAAACGGCGTTTCGGTATGAAGTTGAACTTGATCCATGAAAAAGACATTCACTGACATGCCTTTGATCAGAATATGCTGCTGCCTTCTTCTTACTTGGTGGATCGCTCAAGGATGCTGTGAATGTTTGTGTTCGACAGCTGGGCGATTTTCAGTTGGCCATTGCCTTGGCAAGAGTAATAGAGCAGACTAATGAAGGGCCAATTCTTCAAAGTACACTGAAGAACTCCGTTTTACCAACTGCGTTTCAGACCGGAAATCGGTGGCTTGGCTCGTGGGCGTTTTGGCTATTGCATCGCAGAGATTTGGCAGTCCGAATTCTTTTGGTACACATACAATCACCTTTAGACAATGAAGCTGTTCTGACGAGATTTCAGACGCCGCTACCAGATATAGCAGCAGTATTTGGTATCTTAGTTGAGGAGATCGGAGAACCGCATTACGATGATCCGAGTCTTGCCCTCCTTTTCTCTCAACTACGGTCAAAGACGCTACAAGCTGTTCAGGGTTCTTGTGAGATTTCAGGTCGGTTAGAATTCAACTTTGTTTTGCAAATGGCCCGTGTATTCTGCAGAATGGGTGTGTGATGATTTCATGTCGTTTTTCTGCGAGCTCAGATACTCAGATATCTACTTCCAGGTTGTCATGTACTTGCTCTCGACCTTGTTCGTTCATGGTCCTTTGAGCGACCATCTATGCCTTGCTTCCGAGAAAATACACGAGAGTTCAACTTAGTTTCAGGGAGAGCTCCAAGTCCCACCCCAACTCGAAAGTCAACATGGGATAAGTTGGACCCTTCAGCTCGTCGCCGTCGTTCATCTATCATAATCGACATGGACATTTTATCTCCTCCACGTCCATCATCTCCTACTCTCAAAGATACCAGTGTCGCCGAGGAGAAGACATCACCCATAATTTTGCCCGTTCCGAGTATCAAGGAGGAGGAGGAGAGTGACATTTTCTCGCGGAAAGCTGGTTTGGGTAGCTTGATGAGGTCTGCGAAGCAGGATGTGCAGGTTCCTGAGTTTGATATGGCTGCATTTTTCTGAAATGAAGACTGGTAGTGCATGAAGGACTTGACTCGGATACCCAGACACTTTTTTCATGTCTTCTTTTCCGACTATATACCCTATACGACATTTATTTCAGAAATAGTACACTCCTAATCTTACATGTTATCATGATATCCATACAAACGATTGAATTTCCTTTTTCCTCGATGAAATCCTTCGGATGGGGGGCCCTTTTGGGGTTGCGGCAGAATCTGGGTACCTCGTTTTCTTTCTCGAAGCATAACGTACGTCATGTTGGGGAATAGGGATTTTACCTCGATAACCTGTTGGCTTTAGAAGGGTTTATGGAGGCGTATCATGGATCGGTTTTAAGGTTAATCAATTGAAGAATGGCCATGATACAACTTCTTGTTCCTGAACTCCTGTTAGAATTTGACCCTGATGCACTTCGAGCTCTATCTCCACGGAATTCTGGAAAAATTGAGTTTGCCCGTAAAGTGAATGATAAGGTAAAAATTTACGGAACTTCAAGTAGCATACGAAGTTCGAGCTTGAATGCAGATTATTATTCTGCACGCGGGGGGAACTCGTAGGCTCACTCGAGTGTTAACCAGAAGGGCGAGATCTCAGCAATATTGAAGTGGAGAATATGCGTTATGAGGGTACAGTAGATAAGATAAAAATGAAGATACGTATACTTTGATTCGCATCAGTGTGCATCAGAACTCGCAACGCACTGGTATATGTTTACAATTAACATCATGTAAAAGAAGCTCATAGCGTTGAAAATACTGTGTTGGGGCTTCCGGTTCAACCTCTTTGAAAAATGGGTGCTTTTCGATCTGCGCTGAGGATCTAATCCATGGAGTGAGACTGAGTTGGGCCAGAACGAAAGTTCCCTCTGAAAAGATAATTGCTGATCAAAACCTATTGAGCAAGCTTAATTCACACTGAATAGAAGGGAATCAATTATACGATTCTTTACAAATCTTGGCAAATTGCATACACTCAAACGAGGTTGTTTGCTTTTCAGAGACACATGTAATCAGTGTGAAGGTGTAATGTCCTCAGACTTAGTTATATCACCTAGTAGATCAGTGGCTTCGACCCCGTATTTTCTTATCTATGGCTTACTCATTGACACCTACCACAGATGAGTGGTAAAGAATTTTCGTTACAGGATCTCGCATATGAGTACATAACGAACGAACGAAAACACTTGAGTAATGATAATGAAAGAGAAAACAACATGTAGTGCGGGTCTATTCTTGAACATTTTCAACGTCTCGCTTTTTGAGAACGAGGTCCTTGCCCATGACGCGTCTCCAAACATCCTGCACATCCTCTACAACAGTCTCAAAGTGGGATGTAGCATCGTAAGAGCGAGTGATAAAGATGTTATCAGCACGGCCGTCGGCTGTGGGAGTGTACAAGGGCTTGATCTCAACGAACCTAGAGCTGGATGTTAGCACTGTGGTGTCAAAAATGGGAATGAGCATTCACTTGTCGTAAATAGGGCCAAGGAGCTGAAGACCGGGTGCGATTTCCAGTTCTGGCTTGTCGGTTTCGACAATGGTGCTGACGATAGCGATATAAATATCCTTTGCACAGACGTTATGCGTCGAAGAGACCATGGCAACATATATATCTGTGGACAATAACTCAGCAATCACAGAGCATGGATAAGATGAAAACTTGCCATTCCGCCTGTTAACTTGATTCTGGGGGATGATAATCTGGGCACTGTCCGCATCCTCCGTTCCCGGGATAGGATGTTTCAACAAACAGATCGCACGGATAACTTTACCCTGCTCAACGACCCTGATCTTACCACCTTGTGACATCTGGCCAGCACCAAAGTAGCTGGGGTCGCCAATCAGATGCTTAGCCTTGACAGTCTCTTGACCAGATGTGACGCCGGTGAATTTGCCGTCAGCGTCTATCTCGATCTTATCAATGGATTTATCAAGCATGTACGTGCCACCGTAGATGGCGCTCAGACGGGCAAAGGACTGAGGAAGTTCGCCGAGACCGTAGAGAGGGTAGATGTAAGGCGACTTGCCATAACGAGCCATAGATGAGGTGTAGAGGATGATACGCTCATATGTTAGTCGTGCAGGTTTAGTGATATAGCTATATAGTGGAGGTAAACATTAGCCCTGAGGAGTAAGGATTTAAAGGAATATTTGAACGATACATACTCATCATCGAGGTAGAGCGCCATGGCATGGCCGATGAAATCCTGAGTACCAGATTCGAGGCCGAATTTTTCGTATATGTGCTTCATGCTATCTCTATCAAGATCGATGCCTGTTACCAAAGGTCCAAATCATGAGCATATCATGAGAGGCCAAAGAACTAAATAGAAAATATACCCTGATGCGTAGCAGGATCTTCATCCTTCCAGTTTTGCAGAAACTCAAAAAATTTCTTCGCCCTCCGTTTCTCGAAGAGCCCCATCAAAGGACTTCTGACAGCCTCCATCTCTGTACTAGGTACCTTCGAGATCTTACCATCACGGTACACAAAACTACCTGCGATCTGCTTGAACTCGAGATATCGTGTCACGTCAGTATGTACAAGAATCTTGGTGAGTTCACCAGAAGCGATAATGAACTTGGGCACAAGATCGACTGCATAATCTCTATCACGGCCGAGTTCTGAAGGGGGAGGTTGGTCAGGCTTGAACTTGCGATATAACTGGTAAAGTTCAAGGACGGTGGCAAAATCAGTACGTGGTTTCAGAAGCCAAAGGTAGTGTCTTGCCTGTGTCAAGTTCAAACTGGCACTGTCACCACCGTAGTAATCATTCCTATCCATGTGAAGGACCTTTTTGCCCTCGACGGATAAGAGGCCGGAGAGGATACATTCAGCCAGGCCGGTGCCGAGAACGACAAACTGGTGTACAATATCATCCTGGTGCCAGAATCCCGTCATAATAACCACGTACATCATACTCCTCATCCATGGTTAAGTCAAGAGATAGTGGATATCAGTGACTGAAACGACCCGAAAGTACCGGGATAGCTATCGATCTTCATAAATGAGGGCACGTGCTTGCAATCATTAGCTTGCCCGACAATCTCTACTTGGTAAATTATCACAAAGGGAAGGTATATGTAAACAGCAAGAAAGCGAACGTAGACTACAAGATAGGTATATCGATACTTAAACGCAGAGTTCAGTTGCAAATCCCCAAGAAGATATGAGTGTATACCAGACACAAGAGGATCTGAATCACCCTTTCTGCCAAGAGATATATGGAAATGCGAAAGATATGAAGAAGGCATGGCATCGAAAGTGCTGATATGGTTTTACATATGTTTTACGGGTTGATTCCGATTTGCCTCCGCTGTCCATCTAATTCCTCAGAACCAGACTTGGATTGTCTATGCGGATGATTTGGTCGTACAGAGCCGTCATAGAAACCCCCTTTTGGCACTTCTTGGCGCATTTTCTTACGGAGTCTGAGAATGTCTGCGCATAAAGGTGAGAAGAAGAAAAGACCAAAGATACGGGTCACAAACTATCTTCATTTCGTCGGTAATACTCTGCCCAAGATTTAGTCGATCGTTGTGTAAACTAGAATTGACTTGAGAGATGTTAATTTATTAGAGTGAAGGTACCTACTTTCTCGGTGAACGGTTCCCAGCGATCCTTGGATGGCATGTCAAGCCATCTACTGAACTTGGCTGCATGTTTTGCCACCATGTAGAGATCTGCGTCAGTGAACGGGTCGCCTTTTTGACCCATTTCACTCTCCAGATAGTGGTTGATGGCCTTGCCATCATCTTCTGCGTCGTCCTCCCCTTCAGACTTGGCATCTTCTTCCTCTTCCTCATCGTTATCTTCATCTTCATCTGTAGATATTTCTTTGTAACGAGGTCTGCGTTTGGTAGGTCTTGTCAGTTCAGGTTCGTCGTCATCGTCATCGTCATCGTCATCTGAAAGCACAGATTCTCCTTGAGCGGCAGCAAGAATTTTATCTGGTACATCGTGCCGATTCGACCAATGCGACGCCCAGGACTGTGCAGTGTGATGGGGAGCCTGGACTATCCTTAGGAAAACATGAAGGAGCATCAAAAAAACCTACCTTCTCAGAAAGCATATTACAGAGATCATTTCTCGTGAGAGAAGGGTCCTGTTTCAACCGCCAAGAAATGAACTTGAGGAAAAACTGCCGATCCTCCTCTGTGTACTTGTTACCTCTTCCTTGTGGTATAACCTTTGTTGGAGGGCTCGGTGAGCGAGAGGGTGGATCTGGAATCTTGATCTCGGCGTTTGGGGGTGGTAGTCGGTCGTTGAAGACGGGCTCGGGCACGGTCAGGCTATTCACGGTATTTCTTCCAGTAATAGCGGTGTACACAGATGTAGAGCCACTCGGAGAGGCATGTTTTCGCTTTCTGTTGGCAGGGGGCGCGGACACTGGGAGACGGGTAGGAGAGAATTCACGTTTGATGGGTTGCACTTGTTGTCTTGCGTAGGATGGTTTCGCTCCAACATGTCCAAGATCCCTTTCGACTGGCTGAGACTTTTCTTTCTGGAGACACATGTTGATCCATGTATCGATATGGTCCTTGTGGTCGAGATAATAATCTTTCCACAGACTGGCGGAGTGGCCATTTTTCTGAGGATACGTTCAATAGTCTGTGGCGATGATAGTAGCAAAATACAGAACTGACACCATGGAGACCGTTTAGCGCGTCTTTGTAGCTCTCGCGCATCTTTCTCGCGCTGAGCAGAGCCTGCACTAGAAGGGGTTCGTCGGCCGCCTCGACTGGCTGGGACATGGCGAGTGCATCCTGGAAAATTTGCTGCTGGAAGAGTGAATTGAGGCCCATGGCAGACGAGAACTGTTGCATCTGGTTCATGAAACCAGGATTGAAAGGGTGCTGTTGGTGCTGATGCTGCTGGGGAAACTGGGGCATGAACTGGGTTGGGTGATTGTTCAGCCATTGGGCTTGGTTTGAGCCCATATTGTTTGCAGGAAACTGGGAGTATTCGGGAACAAAAGTCGCTGCAGCACCGAGGTGCATGCCATTGAGCTCACGGTGTCCGTTCATGAGCAGCTCTGAAGCAGGACAGCTCTGACACAAGATCCCCGGCGGCCACGTGCCTTGCCAAATAACGCCACCTGGTCTTCCTCTACCATGTCCCGTCTACACCTCCTGCCCGTATCCTCCCGTGCCCTCGCCACCTCAGCTCCTTATCGTGCCCCTCTTAGTTCACTCGCACGTCCAGTAGCAGAGAAGATATCTGCCGGATGGAAAGGAACCAGCATGACAGGTGGGACGACCAAAAACTTCATTGGCGGCCAGTTTGTGGAGAGCAGAGCGGACACATGGCTTGAGGTCCTTGATCCCGTATGTTCAGTGCAACGGTTGAGAAATCAGTACAGTTCTGAACATGTCACACAGTCAACCCAAACCCTGCTCTCGAGAGTTCCTCAGACCACGGCTGGAGAGTTTGAGCAGGCCGTCGATGCCGCCGCACATGCCTTCAACTCGTGGAGCAAGACTAGTGTACTTACCCGCCAACGTTTCGTCCTTGAGTGGGCCCGGAGCTTGTCCTGCCTGCAAACAAAGCTGATTTGATAGGCTTCAACATCTCTTACGCAGGAATGCCGACGCTATTGCCGGATGCATCGTTCTCGAACAAGGCAAGACGCTGGCAGGTACATCTATATCTTGATTGTGTCGATCTAGTATCACCGACATGATTGTACAGACGCTCATGGCGACTTACTCCGTGGTCTGCAGGTCGCAGAGTCCGCTATTGCGGCCACAACCACACTCCTCGCTGACAAACTTGAAGGTCCGTATGCTGTATTCGTGGACATGTGCGGATACTCGAATCAATTCAGTGAGCAAGGACATGGACACCTATGTCAGGAAGCTTCCCCTTGGAGTCTGTGCAAGCATTGCTCCTTTCAATTTCCCTGCGTACGTCTGATTAGCCCTAGCCCTAGCTTGTTACCCACGAACTCTTCAGTATGATTCCTCTCTGGACAATTCCCATGGCCGCAGTCACCGGCAATACTCTCATTTGCAAGCCTTCTGAGCGTGACCCTGGTGCCGCAATGATCATTGCCGAACTTTGCCAGCAAGCAGGTGAGTGTGACACGGATGGCTTCAAGACTTTGCCAAACCTATGAATAGGTTTACCTGATGGCGTTCTCAACATTGTACACGGTCAGGTACCCACTGTAAACGCTATTTGCGACCACCCTGCTATCCGAGCTATCAGCTTCGTCGGTGGTGACCGTGCTGGGAAGCACATCTTTAATCGGTTGAGTCTGCGTTGTGTGTGTATTTATTTCCAAGGTTGATATCAGCCGCAGTGGAACGCAAAATGGCAAGCGAGTACAAGTAAGAGATAGAACATCTGACTCACCCTCTGCGTACTCATCCTTTTTCAGTCAAACATGGGAGCAAAGAACCACGCTGTACTGATGCCTGATGGTATGTCGCATACTGACATTCCGTCTACGATGTCCATGTTCATGTGAAACCAGCGAATAAGAATCTTGCTATCAATTCGATTGTTGGTGCCGCGTTCGGTGCCGCCGGTCAGCGTTGCATGGCCATCTCTGTTGGTATGTGACCATGATTTGGCATGGCATGCTTCTTCAAGATTGATCCCACTCCGTCATCAGCCATACTTGTCGGAGAGGCACAAAATTGGCTCCCTGAGCTCGTCGAGCGTGTCCAGAAACTGAGGGTCAACGGTGGTTTTGAACCAGACACAGATCTGTGAGAATGCTACTCGTGACGTCACTAGATCTATGGCACTGATCAAATACTATAATTGGAAAAAACAGTGGACCCGTTATTTCTCCGCAATCCAAAGAGAGAATTACCGATTTGGTCGCTTCTGTTGAGCAAGAAGGCGGTGAAATTATACTTGATGGAAGGAACCTGGTTGTATCAAATTATCCCAATGGCAATTTTGTGGGTCCCACGATCATTAAGGCCGGAACTTCTATGAGATGCTACAAGTCAGTATCCTGCGGTTTTTCTACCTCAACGTAAGCTAACAAAGGATGCACAGAGAAGAGATCTTCGGCCCCGTCCTAGTTGTGTTGGAGGCAGATGATCTGGATGATGCCATTGGAATCATCAACAATAATCGCTACGGTAATGGTGCCGCCATATTTACCCAATCTGGTGCAACAGGACGTAAGTTCGAAGTAGACGTCAATGTGGGTCAGATTGGAATCAATATCCCCATCCCTGTCCCTCTCCCCATGTTTTCTTGGAGTGGCAACAAGGGTTCCGTGCTTGGTGATATTGGTTTCTATGGCAAGAGTGGAATCAATTTCTACACTCAAAACAAGGTACGCTTTTTCTGTAGTTCGATAGAGAAGTATGGATTTAGTCGGTCTGTGATTTAGACAACGACGTCGCTCTGGAGAGCCGAGGATGCTGTTGGGAATCGTGTTACGACCGCTATGCCCACTCATCACTAGGTGTGATGGTGGCCAAGGTTCCATGATAATAATGTTTATTGCCCTCTTTGTCAACAACTGTTGAACACAGATTTGGTCTTCATGTAGAAATGCTAGTTGATTCTGATCAGTGTCCTGTCTAGCTAGCTTCACAAGCAATGAGTATAATACTCCAACCCAGATCAGTGGCCCGAGTGAATTAGAATCTATGTACGAGATTCGTGTGATGACTCCGTGCGCATCTTTTGGTTTTTGTGGATTGTGCCACCCATTTCCTGGCAGCATCATCCGCTGTCTCTTGAGGCCTTGACATGATATGGATGAGTTGAACGTGACCTTCTCTGGAGAATACACCTACACCATAGACTAATACATACACTCATAAATTATCCAAGCTCTTTCCCAAGCTCTACGTCCGACGAGGCAGGTAGGAACATGAAATATTACCAGTATGTCTTAGCGTCACTCTGACTACTCTTGTAACTGACGGACTTACAAAGTGAGGAAGTATTTGACTCTGCCTTGCTCGTCTTGAGGGCAGATAATGCCATTGAGCTCATGGGAATGATGCTGTGATCTGGTCGTTAATGTTGGCTACATCGGTGTGAACGTGCTCATTCCTGTGGTTCCTCTGCCATGTTTTGCTGGAGTGGCAACAGGAGATCCTTTTTGGGCGATGTTCATGTCCGTGGTAGTGGTAGCATCAATTTCTATATCCAAAACGAAGTGTTATTCTTTTTATCCTCGGTGATTAGAGTCTTTCATTTTTTTTACTTTATTATAGATTGTCGCTGGCCTCTGGAAGGCTGAAGGTAATCGTGCTACGTTGACTATACTCATCCACAGCTAGAAGTCTGTACTCAACTTTGAGTCAGTGTTACCTGTTTGTAGGAATGCAGATCGATATTCTATTGCATCCGTGCCTTTTACATTTTGGATACATTATCAAGAAAAGCATTTGAAAGTCGGGTTACTTGTTGAAACACGTTCTCGAAACCATCCTTAGATATTGAGTTGCCTCCTCAGACTTTGCACTAATATGCAACGAAGATTCATAACTCACGGTACCACCATAATACGGATCGGGAATAGGCTTGTCGTCGAGATATGATCCCCATAATCGGACTTCTGCCGTTGCGTTGGAGGGTTTGATCCTCTCAAGATCACGAAGGTTATTCTTGTCAGAGGCGAGGATGTGAGTGAACTGTGTAAAATCGGAAGTACGAACTTGACGTGCGACGCAGAGGATCGGCACTCTGTGCTGCATATCACGATTTTTCCATGTTCAAAATGGACTTCAGATATCCAGACAAGAGAACTTGGGGCACCTTTTTGCACACTTCGACGGTACTAACCACAAAAGAGGAAGTCGCTGTTAGTTTGTAGAACTTGGATAAAGAGTGGCTTTAGAGTGTGTACCGCTCATCGGGTTCTTCACCGATATGGTATCCTGCTGTGCCTGCACTATCCACCTCGATGTTAAGCCCGCGTTTTGTTGCAGTATCTGCAAGAACCGCTTCTCCCATTGGGGAGCGGCAAATGTTGCCTAGACATCCAGATGATTAGTAAAATCAATTTCCAGATTCGAGAAGAACGGAGCGTATGTGCAGCGAAAATAGAGCCATA
>Ga0157363_1003110_pt1 | contig 14882 bp, 7 predicted proteins | sample AttsexASBM1_FD_111477 | JGI IMG/M metagenome (GOLD analysis project Ga0157363, IMG submission 111477) | Fungus gardens microbial communities from leaf cutter ant in Ribeirão Preto, State of São Paulo, Brazil - Atta sexdens ASBM1 | ecosystem: Host-associated > Fungi > Mycelium > Unclassified ...
CGCCATTTCATGGAAATTTATCAAACTTATCAAACGATCCACGTACTTAATGACGGAACCAACCAGCATTAGAAACATGCATTGGCGCCATTCTCTTTATATTCATTTTAATGAAGTTGCCGCTAATAGTCCATATTATATGGTCAAAGGTTACTGTTATGAAATGAACGACGAGGCATTTATAAGGAAAAGAAATTGGAATATTTTTAATTTAATCCCTTTATTCATTGAACTTTACACTTTTTCAAATAATTCGAATAATACGAATTCGAATACTTTCTATAACGTTCTACGCCAATTATCGGTTACTTACCATATTCTTCCACTAATGCTCTGATTTCCGGTTACAAAAATAATTACTCTGAAATCTCAAATCTACTAACTGCCTCGAATACGTATTAAGCTTCATTCCGAATTTACCGAATTACAAGAATGATTAATTACTCCGGAATTACATCAATAATTAATTATAAGATAATTTCTTGGAGCACAGCAAAATAAAATGAAAAGATACCGTGTTCTCTCGCGCCAGGACTTATATATCATACCTGTCAACCAATTTTCTCCCGAAAGAAACAGATGTTGCAGTCTCATCGACTTTCTTATAGCATTTTCGGCTCGACCGAGTTTGCACTAACCTGGATTGAAGTAATGATATTTCGTGCTCTCCTATTGATAGAGCGTGTAACGTTAATCAATATCGAAGCATTTTCTAATCCAAATTGCAAACCTGGTCGGACCAAAAACGCTATTAGTGACAGCGCACTAAATGTCGTCTTTACATTATACTAAATAGAAATCCTATAATCAGAGTTTGGCGAGTGTGAACCAAAAATGACGGATAGAAAGAGATAACAGATATTGCTTTTTCGAACGCATGCGCAAAAAGTGTTAGAATAATGACAATACCTGAAGAAATCAATCGAGTAATTACATGACATTTTCCCGAAAAACTAGACTGAAAAATGTTGATACTAACAAAAATCCCTAAGCAACACGATTTTAGTTTGTACGGATTAACACTGTTAAAGTAATAAGTCTATAAGTTTGTTCATAAGCCGATACCACAAACTTATGAATTTACTACTTTAATTGTTATTAATCCGTACAAATTAAAATCGTGTTGCTTAGGAGTTTTTGTTACATACCAACATTTTCCAATCTAGTTTTTCGGAAAAATATGATGTAACCAATCGAATTAATCAATTGGCTGAATTGTGCAATTGTAATTTGTTAATTTTCTCTTCGTCCGAGATATCAGAACAATTTCTAACTTCTTTGGCACTGCTTCTACTCATCTGTTTGTAACTATCTATCTCTTTCTTTTTTTTGCACTCGTTTTCCAACATTGTATGTACGAAGCTATCCGAAGAATACCGAATGGACGAATATCAAAGTAGAGAATCAATTAGAAGTTGTGCTCGCTTTCCACCAAACTCTGATTATAGGATCTCTAGCACTAAGTAGAGATTCTATAATCAGAGTTTGGCAAAAGTGAGCATAACTCATGGTAGAAATACATGGCTGTATTCGGAGAGACACTATTAGCGCTATTTGTGTCAATCTATCTTCATCGCCCATTAAACGTGAAATTAGTATGACACAAATAGCGTTGATAGCGCGTTCTCCGAACGCAGCCTTGGTGTATGCAATTCAGTCAAATCACGCCTACTTTTACTCAGCGTCATCAATAGAGTGCAAGACCTATCAACTGTGAAATGCGAAACATGGGGTATTCATAGTTTGTTCTTATTTTAAAACCATCTTAAATACACCATCTTAATAACACTATGTTATCCCTTCCACTATGACACAATTTCTGATTGATTCTCCAACTTGATCCACTCAATATTCTTCAGATAACGCATATTGTCGAAAAAACGGGAGTGGTTCACTTGTTCACTATAGCAATTACTATTGCCCACTGTCAATCGCAGCGACTTCTACGTAGAGAGTTTTTAATTTTTTTTTTTAGCGCTGTGATTGGCTTGTGCGTAATTGGCTCGTGTACAATTGATATAGGATCTCTAGAGTATTAAGGTACATACTACATTTTTAGAAAATAGTTTACAGTATATACAAATGCATAAATTTGAAATGGCCGCGTCAAAATGGAGATGAATTTGCGATACTTCATAAATCTATCTATCATCTAGTGTCTTTACGCATACACCTCTGTAGCATTCATTACCCATACAGCATTATTGTAGAAAGTTTTCAGAAATATTTCAACCTCTTTCACATCTCATATACAACAATTCTGAAAGGATACTGCAATATGAAATGTTTTAACAGAAATGTTTCTAAAATCTGTCATATGCAATAAATAAAAAATATTTAAACAGAATAAAAAATCATGATGTTAAAATGGCTCCAAAATGGTTATTAAAAATCATTTTTTTTCAATCACGATTTAGTTTAACATAATTTTAATATTATTGTAACTTGTTCTACTTTAATTGCAAAAAACTTTTGTATATGAATAATAAAATATATTTGCAACAACAGATGGAGATCATTATATATTTTCTGTTGCTGTTATGTTTTCATTATGAATCTCAAGATGAAACGATTAATTATTCGTTGCTAACATATTGTCATGATGTCGAGAACATAATATATCACCATTATGCTTATAGTTTGCTCTAGAAATTTCAACATCTGATTACATATAAACAGTCATGTTGTTGTATTCATAATATATCCTATTTTGATGTCAAATATATAGCAAATATATAACAACATATGCAATGCATTAGTTCGCACAATATGCTATATCATGCTTGGCTATCTGAGATGATATTGTGTGGAAACTGTGAGGTGAATTTTTAATAGTGATTATGTATAAGTGTTTATACATTTACATAATATGATTAATCAAAATAGTTGGCGATATAATTACTATTTTCGAGAAAGACTTTAAGTTTCAATAAGTTTTGTAATTTTTAATTTAGAACACAAAACTCTTAATAAATTTTAAGTACTTCAGCAATGATATTTAAATATATGTTTAATTGATACTTAAACAATATTCAATTTATTATGTCCACATAATAAACTTAAATATTATTTAAGTATCAATCAAGTATATATTTAAATATATCGTTTTTATAGTATACTAGAAATGACTCTTTGATAATATTTCAAAAAGATTGCATATTATAAAGATTATGCGTTTCGCGGATTTTCTCCAAATCCATTCTTGGAATGCCAATGTTTTGTGAACCTTGCCTCTTCATCCTCTTCATCAGGACGAGAAGCAACCTGATACTGAGCTGTTCTTCCGGGCCGTTCCTTTTATATTAAATTGCTTGTTGGAGCGATTGGGAGAGAGGGGGGGGGCGGAAGGAAAGAAGAGAATTGTGAGTGAGAAAGGAGAGAGATGGGAGAAATTAGTCGGTCTTCAATAACTGGAAGAATGGTTTTCTATTTTTTATTTATATCGTAGCCATTATCTCTATTTCAATTGTTAGAGTGTTTTTGTATCTCTATGACTTCTCTATACTTTCTTGAAAAGTATGATATAATGTTGGCTATTGTGATTGTTTTATCAAACAATATTTAATGTCTTATTTCAATATTGTATTCTAATAATGCTGACTGCGTGGTGTGTAACCTGACATCACGTTTGTATTCTTTTATCCATAGGTTGACCATTCTCTCGGTTTCTCCAATGTACATTCCTTGCCCGCAAGAACAAGATATTTTGTATACTCCTGCAGAGCTGAGTCTTTAATCTTTAGGATTTCTTAAATCCTTTTTTTGTCCTATCTTTTTGGATGATTTGAAAATAATTCGGATATTATGTTTGTTTAATATCCTGCCAATCTGTTGTTCCTTTGACGTATAGGAGAATAAATATGATGCTTTCGTCTGATTGTGTGTTAGAGACCGTTATCTTATATATTTATTGATTATTTTCCTAGCAAATGAGAATGGATTAAAATTTTTTTCTATCTGAATGCGTATTTTAAATAGCGAATATTTTTTTTGGATTTAATTGGATTCAATTAGATTCAATTGGATGCAATTGGATTGAAAAACTGCATTTCCTATTCAAAATTTTGAATTAAACAGTATTCACAATGCACAGAAAAAGTTAATATTATTTTTAGATTGAAAGACATTACAGATATGCTCCATGCAATTTCTATAAATGAATAAAAATGCATAGGATTGAAAAACATCCGTGAATCAATATTTCTGAAGATCTGAATCCATTTCAATACATTTCAATCCATTTTCGTTTGCTGAATTGGTTATGTCTTTTTTGTCGTGTCCGTTTTTCTGTAAGGCTAGTTTTAGGTGATTGAATTCTGTCTGATGTTCTTTGTCAGAGATGGTGAAAGCTTTATGTACAAGTGAGTTGATTGCTGACTGTTTTTGTGCTGGGTGGTGATGCGATTCATGTAGGTATCTATTATATTTATGTATGTTGGTTTTCTGTATATTTAATGGTCTAAAATACCATCAGCTTTCTTAGAGACAAGAACATCTAGGAAGGGGAGTTTTCCGTTTTCCTCTATAGTGAATATTTGGATGTTGATTGTTGAGGAAGATAAAGAATTTATGGAATTCAAAGATTGCAGATTATTTCTATGACATTTCATCAACCTTTCAACAAGGTTTCATGTGCAAGAATCGCAGACATTTTGCTATTTCAGAACTGTTTCGGAAATATTGCAGACATATTTCACAATGAAACATTTTTATGAAATGTTTCACTTTTCAGTCGAAATATTTCTAAGATATTTCTGAGAAATATCTTTTAATGCTATATGGGGAGTATATTCCGTACATCGCTTTCACGATTCGCGATTTACGGCACGTACGCACGCACATTATTGTACTACTTTATCACATACCACACACAGACATATTCTCGCTCCGAATTATTGGCATATTATGAATTCATCGCGCATATTATACATTGTATCTAGTGTTCTTTTGTTTTGATAACTCAATAAACACTATGTCTCTTATCACATTAATATGCATTAATAGCATTTTTCACTGAGCCGCACTAAGCGCATCAAAAATTCGTTTAAGTAAAATTCGTAGTAGCAGCAACAGATGAGATGCATGAGAATGTCGAAAGAGTTCTTACATTCCCAATTAAACACGCGTATCAACGTGTGCAATTTTATAGTGCACATTTGCTGCTACATTTGATGACATAAAATATATATTGCGTAATTCATTATGGAAGGATTTATGCATACATGTCTACTATTTTGTAAACTGTTGTTTTGAAAACGAAAAAAAATGACTTTTGAATTGCAACAATGACATAACAATAACATAACCGATAGTACTAATATTATTATACAATATATTCTGGTAAAAAATGTTCATGACAAGATAAATGTATATAAACGTAATTACGTATATATTATAAATAATATATTATAAATAATATATTATAAATAATACGGCATATGTCCATACATCTTTCTTTCTTTTGTAAAATTATTGTTTAGTATGATAAAAAATAATAATCATAATGAGAAATTCCCTAGGAAATAATTAAAAAAATAAGTTGCGAAAATGATCTTTTTAATTATCTTTTTATTTTTTCTCAATATTGTTATTTTTTTTATACTAATAATCAGGATTGGGTAGTAACTAGTAAAACGTTAAAAGTAAACAAAAATAGAAGTAAATAAAAAAGTAAAAAAAAAAATTAAAATTTAATAACTTTTAACTTAACTTAATTAATTTTAAAAGCATTATTTTTTAACTTAATTTAGTTACTTTTAAACTTAAATTTATGAACTTTTTTTAAATTAAAAATTTTTCTATTTCTCTTAATGTTAATATTTTTTTTTATAAAATCTTACAAACATTAGAGAATTAATTTTTTTTTAAATTCAATAATTTTATGATTAGATATATTCTATAATAAGAATCAACAAATATCAAATCAATGTAATGAATAGTCGTTTCAGAGATTAAAAAAAGTTAGATAAAAGAGAGATAATGCAAATATATACCTTTCTCTCTAGCAAATTTGACAAAAACGTCTTATAGTGACTCTTATTATATCTCAGCAAACACAAAGTTACATGTAACGTATCTGTTAGTTGCAATTGTCTACTCAACAATATATTGTAATTGTAATATAACATATGTGTTATATTACAGTTATATTGTTATGTTTTTTGAGATATAAGTAACTTACATATGAATAAAAAAAATTAAATAATCTGTATTGTAAGTTATTTAAATTAATCTCATTTTAAGAAAAATCACATTCTGATCTCAAAAATAATTTTTTCCAAAATTAACTTTTTTTTAAACTTAAATTAATTCAATCCTTACTTACTACTTAACTTAACTTTTATTAAGTTAATTTTTTATTCCTTCAATTTTTAACTTAATTTTATTAATTTTATAAGCATTAACTTTAATTTAATTTGGTTTAAAAAAAAACATTACTTACTCAACTCTATTAATAATTTTACAAAAGAAAGACATATGGACATATCTAAAGACACAATAGTGTCTCGGCACTAAGCGTGGCGTGAGACACTGTCTGCGAACACATTTCATACATAATTATATATATTTATATATATTTATGTATGTTTATACATAAAAAATTTTTACCGAGATACTATTGTTTCACATAATATCATAATATATAAAAATAATGAAAACATTAATTATATTTACTTCCTTATTTATAAAGTTATGTTCTACCTCAACAAAATTTTTTATTTTCGGAATTTTCCGTGAATTATCTTTTAGAAATAATTTCTCATTACTATTAAATGATGAAAAAAGCAAATCTAGCAGTTCAAATGCTAATTATATTCCATATTGCACTAAACTGGCACCGTCTCTCGGAGTTTGTACTAAATTCTTGCACTTAAATGCAAAAACTTGGCACTAGGCTTCTCAGAAAACAGAACTGTGTTCAGGAATTACGCCCAGGTAACTCTATACTATAGGTTACGTTACGTATATTATAGAAAAAATGTACACTAAAATTATTTAGGCGTAATTCCTGAATGCAGCCCAGTGTGCATCGTTTTTGTGTGTACCGAAAGGCTCAATAAAACACACTACTTTCATCTAGTGCATGGTGAAAATATACAAGGCGAGCCATTCCCATGGTTGCGCAGTGTGAATTTTGGGTAAAATTTGATTGGCTGTTCCAGTATATCAACGTTATTATACATAAGAAATTGTATATTGGGGAACATTTGATTGGTTATTTCCAATATTGCTATCGCCATTATGCACAATGTTTCACTTTGTACATTTCCATGGTCTAGTGGCACCAGTGCGGCCAGTGAAATACACTATAAGATTATATAGATCGATTGTTTCATAATATTCACAAAAACAGGTTTTGTTAACACATGCCTTACCAAACCAATTTTAAATTATTGATTACCAACGTTGCGTTATCCAGTAGTATTTTTGTTTCCATTTGTTAAATAACATTTCATAATATTAAAAAAATTTTTTTAATTATTATTATAAAAAGAAGTCTGTATGTACCAATATTGACGTATATAGTTATATATCCTCGTATGATATCAAAAACTATTTGATAATCACATTTGTTCTTATAGACTACATTTACGGCCTAATTTACATCGAAGTTATAACACTTATAACATCAATATTAGAAAACAATCACAGTTATTCCATTCTTCAGAGAAATAACTATGATTGATCAATTTTACAACATCGATGTTATAACTTCGATCGTAAATCGAGTCGTTTAAACGTAATCATAATCAAAATATCGAATGATTAAACAAAAGGTACGATGACCCACGCGAAGTAGAACATATGTTAAATACAAGATATCACACATTTACAATTAGATTATAACAAAGGCAGGGAGTTCAGGGCACAAAGATGTAATGAGAAACATCGTTAGTGTCTTCCATGACTTTGGATTGAAGCAGCTTGATTTCAAGCCTCAATTTTTCCCTCTCCATCTCTTGTTTCTTTATTTCATTTGAGTAGCAATTGATCTGTAACTTCAATTTATCCTTTTTCAATTTCAGCATCTCAGTCTCATGATACAATTTCCCCTTTTCAGCACGTAGCACCGCTAACTGCTCTTGAAGTAGTTGATGGCTCGTATCGTCAGGTAGTACTGCCTCGGTTGTCTCCAAGTCTGGCTTTATCGTTGAGACTGGCTTGATCGCCACGTTTGTCTCGCTCTCAGGTCCGCTTTCTTGTTCCAATTCGGTTTCCATAGAAGTACCCTCATTCATGATCCAAATTCTCGAATCTGTTTCTTGAAAGCTACTAGTTGACTTTGGTGATTGTTGAAGCTTTGAAGGATCGGTCTGCGATTTATGATTGAGCGAAGTAGATGTTTCTTTTGTAATTTTCTCGATAGTGGTAGTAGAAGTAATCGTTTCTATATCTAGAACTAATATATATGAAGTCTCCTTTAACGAAATATCTCTAGTACAATAAAAAATACTAAAGCTGGAATCATTCGATTTCTTAAACAATAAACATGCATATATGCATGCATGCTATTATATCTGCTTCGATGTATGCAATCTCTAGCTTGTTGATAGATAACTATGAAATTAGCACAATTGTTTCTATTCTAAAGATGCTGTTGATCATTTATTTAATCACATAACTGTATTTAATATTAATCTTATGGTACATGCAAAGAAACAAGCTATGCATAATAAAAGTAGAAATCATGCATGTCAGCAGAAATCTGCATGCCGTACGTGAATGTATTCTAACATCAGGGAATCAATCATAGTTTTTTCCTAATACAGAAACGTGAAAAGTGAACATTTTTTTGTACGTAGTACGTATGTACATACATACATAAAAATTTTTACTTTTCATGTTTCTGCATTAGGGAAAAAATTATACAATTGATCCCCAGAGTAAATACAGCAGCGTGTATGATTCTCATTCAAGAAATCGAGCTTCGTGTGAATCTAGCTAATACAATTAATAAAATTTAAGTACCACGTCGCTTCGGTGATTGACTATCATCTACTGTATGTGACAAGTGATTGTTGCAATAGTTATTGAATTCCCTCTCGTCGACAAAAACAGAACCATCCGCGTTGACAATGGATTCAACTATCACCGATGGATCGCCGCTCTCCATTACCAACTCGCCTACTATTTCTCCATCGGCTGCTATTATGTCGCCTTCATTATTCGCTCTCAATAATTCACCCTCATTAGTATCAATTTCATCGACTACTTCTTCTTGTGTCAGTTGACTACTGTAAGAATCTTCGCCATCATTTCCCTCGTTCACTTCTAACTCTGTCGATAATCCCTAAGGAGAAATTATTTCATTGATAATACTAATACAATAATATAATACTAATACAATAATAAAGAGAAAATTATAAGTATATCTTACGTCTTGATTCCAAGGGGATTTTTGCTCCTTCTTTATTCTTTTTATAGTCTGTGCTATTTCATCGTCAGATTCGGGAAACTTTTTTCTATTATCACCTTTGGCCTGCATCTTTTCGATATTGCGAATCTTTTCAAATAATTGATATGCTCGTTCCGGTGTGATATCTTTTTTGTCTTTATTAGCTGCTGCTATGTTAAACAAATCTTTAGATCGCAGTTCCTTATTAGTGCGTAATCGCACGTATTCTTTCAATCTTTTACGATCAACGTGCAACTGCATGAGATCTTGAACATCTCGTCTAATTTCACCACAGAGCTTTCTCTCTTGAGGAAGTCTCTTAAATAAATCCTACAAAATATTTTTTTAATATGACGTGACAGATATTTTAAATGTAATATAATCTCAAAAAAGTTCCGTCACTTTTTTAGAACTGCAAAGTTTAATGTATATAATGTGAAAGATCCGACATATTACTAGTGAACATTGGAAACAAAATGCTACTATACAGAAAATTTGAAAGGTGTCATAACATGTGAAAATAACTAACGAAAAACTGAATACTCTAATCTCAGTTATTTGTGTTAGTATGAATTTTAACTTAAAACAAGGCTATATCTTCTCCAAAAGTCTAGTGTATCTTTTGTTCAAAGTTTAAATTTATACAACGTGCAAGCATGAATAATTGAGGTTACAGTATTTATTTCAATATATAATTTTACAATATTATATATAATACTTCTTTTCAATTGTCTATATTTGAATAACCTTTGCAGTGCATGAACGTCTTTAATGTCACCAGTATTGTAACATAATCTGCCAGATCTTTTGCCATATATTAAATTTTGTAATTTTGAAAAAACAGAATTTTTTTAAATATATTGAACATAAAAACTTATAATATAGGATACTAAATTCTTAATTCAAAAGTAAAGCAAAACGTTCTTTTGTTTTTTATGTTCTTTTCTATTTTCTACATGAAATATCTACATCTTTTTCTAGTTTTCTTCTAATTCTATTATTCTCTCCTTTAATATAATAGACTATTTTATATTTAATATAATGAAACTAATTGATAAAAATATACCTCTGAAATTTCATGATTGTGTTCATTATTAACACTAGTAACTTCTAGTTGTGTGCCATCTTTAGTTGCTCTGACCATAATGTGAGCAGGACAATTTGTTCGTATGGATCTGTAAACATATGTAAGAATGCAGAAAGAAGAAATAAATTATGTCAAAACTAGATAAATATTAATATCAATACGTTATACATTGGCTTTATTCAGCAGAATGTTTATTTTGAAACTATTAGAATTTTCTTCGCACTGATTGAATTATACTTTTTTAGTTCTAAAGGAATGATCCTAACTCTACAGACAATTATAAAACAGTTGCAAAACTATTGTGTTCTGCTAAACACAACTATTGTTTAAAGAAATTAAAGACTTACTGAGATTGTCTTCTACCAGCACCACGAGGAAGGAATTTCTGGCCACCATAGATACATGCATACTTGACAGAATAATATTTCAATCGCTCACTAATTGGCCGTGCTGTTTTCATATGAGCCCCGCTTACAGTTCTACTGTCTCGTCTCCAATAATGCACCAATGTATGTTTCGAGACTCTGTCCAACTTCTGTTCCAATTCCTCATAGCTGTCAAACACCTCTCCCAGATGAAAGGACATGTCCCCAACGCTCATATTCATCGTGAAAATTGCAACTAACAATCTGTATAATAAGAGGAAAATTAGTTTACAATTGATTTCCAACAGAGATTCACGATTTTCCTTCAACGCGAGACAATATTTTTACCATCGTCATCATCGCATGTGATCTGCTCGCCTAGAGAGAATACGACGTGGATTTATTGAAAGAATCTAACTCGAAGATCGCGATACCGAAATCAGAATGGAAATTAGCGTAACAATTGTAAACTAGTAAAAAGTGCGACCATCAAAAAGTGTCATCGTCATCGTCGCCGTCGCTCAATTGACCAAGACTCAACTCGACGACGATCGAGCGCGATACGGACTTCAACATCATTCACTGGAGTTGGAGTGAGGTTATATTATGCCTACCGTGTTAACGATTGGCGTGGTAGAAGCCAATGAAATCACATCGGCGACCGTGAACACAGACAGATCGAAATCTCTCGGTAGTAAACCGGGCGAGCAGGCAACTGAACTTTTCCAGCGGATTTGTCAATTTTATAACAACATAATGGTGATTCGTCAAACGAAAAATATACATACCGCGATGATCACGTTGCTATATTTTCGAAGCGGACGAAACCATCGAGATGATAACATCCGAAATGTTTTGCGATCCTCTATAAATGATCCAAGAGAAGATATCGAATGCCTCTTGGATGTCGCGCGAATCCTTTTAAATCTTTGCATCATCAGACGCATAGTATAAATACACCATGGTATAAGAAATATCAGTAAATTTATCCATAGAGTGGTAGTCATAGTCGATTCTTATTTTAAGATCGTCTTAAGTAATGTCTTAAGATGCTAATACGACCCTCTGATTGGCTTATAACACTTAAGACTATATTTAAGATAATCCATGATGGAAAGGATAACATGGACTGTTTGCAAGCATCTCTCTCTAAATCTCCGCCGTCTCTGGCTTAATTTCCACTGAGAGTTTAAATTGGATCAGAATGTACCAACCAACTGCAGTCAAATATTTCCCTATTATAGTGGAACGACAGGGATAAGTATAAGTATATACAGTATGGGCACTAAACGTCGGCACTTTTGATGTAGTGGATTCCAGATCACATAACTCACCGCCATGTTGTGGAATGGAAAAGCGCTTATAAATTTGAGTTTCTATAAAGCTACAGAATGATTTTTCTAAAAAAATAAAAAGGTCGTATATAATTCGGTCGTGTTGTGTTTATAGCGAGTATATTTTTAAATCAGAATTATATAATAATATAATGTTAACGAACTTATTATATAAAAATAATATTCACATTAATAATAATAATATTAAAACATAAAAAATAATAATATTAAACAGTAATAAGTAAATTAAAAATAATAATTGATTAAATACTATATGAAAATTATAATTGAATAATTATGTATGAAAAAATAATATATTGCATAAAAATTTAATAATGCACGCACGCACGCACGCACGCACACACGCACGCACACACGCACGCACACACGCACGCACGCACGCACGCACACACACACAAATGCATATTTTATTTCGAGAATACTTTATCATATACAAATATAACAGTTTACAATGTAATATATCCGAAAAAATTTGATTTGATTTTTTAATAAAACTTAATTTTATTAACCCTTTGCCATACTTTTCTCTTACAAATTAAAAAAATTAAGCTTTGTACCAACAACGTACTATGGCTCTTATGTTTGGCCCGATTTCCTTACCACGAATCTCACATAATATTGTAGGCGAAAAGATTATTTTAATTTAAAAGGTTAAATTAATTAATAAAATTATATTTTATGGGAAGGAGATCACTGACAAGATAGCAGACAAATTGAATATTTCTGATTTATTTATTTATATCTTTATTTTTTATTTATGATTTATTTATATCTATATAATTTGGGAATCGTTTGGAGAAATTTGGGAAAAGCATTTTGGGAAGTATTTTTCTTGTAATTAACAAATTTTACCTTAATTTTTAATCTAAAATCGTCAAAAATTAATCAATTAAGCCCGGATCTAATTATGTGTAATAAGAAATTATATGTAGTAAGAAATCAACTTAATCATAAACTTAATTATATTCGATTAATTTTCTTCATTTTCAATTGTGATTGGTCAATTCCTTATGGCTTGAGGCCAATATAATTAAGTTTATGATTAAGTTGATTGACTATACATAATTTCTTACTACCCATAATTAAATCCGGGCTTAATTGGTTAATTTTTGATTTTAGGTTTACTATATTCATCACTACATTCATACTATGTACTTCTACTATGACGAAGTCCCGTGAAGTACTCCAACGAAACCGTACTTTTCCACCAATAGGATGCAGACAAAGCCAGACTTGCGGTTCAAGCCACTCTTAATAAGCTGTCAATTTCTACGCAATCGTGACCTTGAGCTGTCACCGAAGTTAAAATTCATGATCTTTAAAAAAAAGAAAGAGAATTTGACGAGGCCTCTGCACAAGATCTCGAATTGATGGACTTGATTAGATTCTTGGGCATTATTATTCTTGACTCCGGATTCAAGGCAAAAAATATATTGTCTCTCTATTCAGAAAAGTTTCAAGATTGTCAACTATATAGCATCCCTGCGGGTATATGATAGGGATTCCACATCCAGCAACTTTTCATGCTTTGTTGTGTTATTCTCCGCAGCTCTATTGAATATGTCAAATGCAATCACATAAGAACAATCCTTTTGTAAAGATTACAGTACAAAGCTTATCGCAGGAAGTTATAGAATTTCAATACCCATCAATGTTATGTTGGCAGAACTAAAAGAAACACCAAACATTGGCCATCTGTTTTGAATATCTTACATCTAAATTCTTGTACAAAAATCTAGCCATTGCAAACAATCCTGTCCTTGACAGCTTTAATCACATGAAAGCACGTTTGCTTGGAATCAATCGCAGCGGCTGCAGGTTCTGCATACAATCCCGTGTCTGCGCCAATTCGTTACTCATAAACACATTGTCAATTCTATTCATCTGATCCTCCTTTCCTTTTATATGATTATTCAGTCTTCATTTTTTTTAACGATTGTATGTTTCTGGTGAACAAATCTCCACCTTCCTCCGAGGATGTGATCCATTTGACGCTACAAATATTTCGAAACTTTTGATTAACTAATCGGAAAGAATTTTATTAATTGTAACCAATCAAAAAATGCTTCGAAACATTTGTAGCATCAAGTGATCGTAGCCTGAATTCCTCTCCAGAGCTTCTTGTATCTACGTGCACTGTCTCCCAAACACATAGTTCGGTAAAGATTCTACCACTGGCATGGATATCTTTCGTCCTTCTCTTAACCTGTGCTTGATGCAGAGAATGCCATCAGAATCCTTTGTCTTTTTCGCTGAAGCTTTTACCCTGCAAGCTATCTCGATTACCAAAGAAAATCTCTGCCTGAACATGATCATTTTCATGGATTCGAAAAGTGTTCTCAAAGCTATTAGTCCTAAACCTAACTGCAACAATTATCTCATCAGCCTTCTCAAGTTCAACATCTGATTTGTTCAGCAAGCTTGAGTTTTCATCGAGTTTTTTTGAGTATCTTCTCACAAGGATATTCCAGGTAATAAAACTGCTACGGATTGACTATTCTATATATATTTGGTATACAACTTTGCTTCCGCCGTTTTCCTATAGATGGCTTTAACGGTAAGTGGTGGTCGAAATAAATAGATCATAGACGTCATACAACTTGGGCATCTGTCAACATAACCCCATAGAAACATTAGTCGATTTGTGTCTGCATCATAAAGTTATTCTCGATTGAAAA
>Ga0157363_1003111_pt1 | contig 14875 bp, 9 predicted proteins | sample AttsexASBM1_FD_111477 | JGI IMG/M metagenome (GOLD analysis project Ga0157363, IMG submission 111477) | Fungus gardens microbial communities from leaf cutter ant in Ribeirão Preto, State of São Paulo, Brazil - Atta sexdens ASBM1 | ecosystem: Host-associated > Fungi > Mycelium > Unclassified ...
AAACACTGAAAATTAATTTTATGTAAAAAAATTGAACATATCAGAAACATATGAATTACTACGGGCATTAAATTTGATTTTACGTCAATAATTAAAACTTATTAAATAGAAATACACGTAACGTTCTTAGCACATTCTTTTTCGTAGAAAAAAGATGCATATGGCTTAAATATTCTATTGCGGTTTATATTCAGAGTCGAGCATCACTTGACATGCAGGAAGCATGTTCATTATTATTACACAGCCGTGGGATAAAGCAGTCGCATAATCACGTCACAAGGTAGCGTTAACAACAGAAGCGTACATGAGCTTTTTGACTTCGTAGGCGAGATGGTAGCCAGCGTATGCGGACTCCTCTTGCGATCTGGAATCAGAAGGTTTGCGTAACGTTGGATCTGTTCTCAGATGACTCTCTCTCTCTTTGATTTGGCCCAGTTGATGAAAAAAATATAATGATGAGAATGATAAGTGATTCTTCGGCACTTAAATCAAGACTATTGTCCGATTTTAATGGTGAAAGGAAATATTGCCGCTTACACATCATGTGATCTTGTTTTAATATACAAAGATTTGGACTTGCAAAAATACGAATTACATGTGTTTGTCGGGAAAAAACGTTAAATGTTCGAGATCTTGGAATAATAATAGAGAGAAATTGCAGAAACTAATCTAGTGAACGTGTAACAGGTTCATCGGAAAATGTCAACGACCACCTGTAGCCTGTTACTCGCACCATCCGGCAACGTAGTACAAGTGGCTGTCATCCTCGCACGATTTCTCTTGTGATTTATGCGAACCGTTTGTTGTTCAAGTTTACGGTACCCTTTGTCAACACTTAAGCGAAATGATAAAAAGCACTTATAGCTTTTGCTTCCGATTAAAGTACTGATTTTACATCTAACATCCTAGTTAACATCAAATAAACGTAATATAACATCTAAGTTGCAAATTCGCACTCAACAATATAAAATTTATATAAAAATGTAATATAACACATAGTGTTACATAACAGTTACATTATTGAGTACAAATTATAATATATATTATGTTATGTTATATTGTTAATTGATATCAACTGGAATATCATTTCATCGCTAGAAGATACAATATGTCCGATCAGGCTAGATGTCCTTTCACAAGAAAAAAATAACACCTTTAGAAATATAACAAAATTAAATATAAACGATCAGGAGTCTATTCGGTTTATATGTCAATGGCGATTCGCGATATACATATAAATATCGAAATTACTCTCTCGATCGTAGATGAGATGATTCTGGATCGCATTGAAGATCTCTACCGAGAATCGGTACGTTAAATCTTGACGGGTTATATGGATCGTACGTTTAACGGTTTTAGGAACATGCTAGAAAAATGCTAATGCGAAGGTCGTTGATACATTAATGTGCAGATCATCCTAGTGCACTCGATCAAAGTAGGACATTGTATATTAATAGATTAATATCGTTTAGCTGAAAAGTATATGCATTTACAAAAAAAAGAACAATATAAAAGGCGCATATTTAAAACTGCACATTTTACTTTGTGACATGTATAATTAGGTTATTCAAAATTCATTGCCAATTTGTCAAGTAGGAAATATTGTGCAACATATTAGGTCTGCTCTTTTTAATTAAAGTTCTTGCACAATTCATTTTTCTTCCTTTTCTCTGCACGTTGGAGAAAAGATGAACCGTGCAAGAAGTTCAACTAAAAAAAACAGGCCTATTATGTACAGAAAAGTTGTCACATAGAACGGCTTGGCAAAATTCTTATTGTCAATTAGAATTCAGTTACAATTTGAATAACCTCTGTACAATACATGTGAAAGAATGTAACTCTAATCGTGCAGCTATGAATAATACATGTAAGCTTGTAAAGTAAAGTGATAAAATATAAATTAATAAATAAATAATTGTTGTACGACAGGATAGAGAGAGATCAGAGCGTACTTCAGGAAGATATTTACGTTCAAGCGACTTACAATCAGAGAAGAAAGCGATTCTCATTGTTTAGAAAATACGTGTCGATATCAAATGTCGAGTGCACTGTAAGTCTCGCCACAAAGTGATATAAAAAAATATATATATTAAAAAATCCGAGCGTTGTTTTGAGAAGATCGCTTCTCGCCTTCTTATGTTAATTCTCAGTAGCGAAATTCGCATGTATTGCCTTGGTTGGGTGCAAAACAGGCGTATTATTAAATATTCTGATAATCAATGATTATGAATGAAATTATAATTTCTTATATACGATGGCGATATAAGTGATCATGTTTGGATGCAAATATGTCAGGTGATGATGAACTTGTAATGTGCTGTGGATAATTAGGTACCTCTGATTATACGGCTGATTCGGGCTGGATAGACTATCGTTCGTCGCTCGATTTACGTTTGGCTTCACCTTATTGACCTGTTTCGTCGAATTTATCATGGTCATCCCGATGGAGTTCCGATGATTTCTCATGGCTGCAAAAGGATTATCAATAATATTGATAAAATAATATTGAATAATAAATAATAAAAAGATATTTCATATTAAAGAGTTTTCAATAATTTTATAACTTTAATTAACAAATTAGTAAATTAAATTAATTGATATTACACATCTCGTAACTAAAACTTACCATTCGGATCGTCTCGTTCACGGCTGATTTCACCTAAAATAGAATAGTATTAATTCTAAATCTGAGCATCCTATTTATCGTCGATAGTGGACAAAGCAACAATGATTAAGACAATTAAAATGTCACACTGTCGTGACCTAACTCCCCCCATTACAATGTATATTATTTTCGTGATGATGAGCCTACAGCCCCATGCTTACAGGCGCGCATACTTCACCCTATACATGTTTTTTGCATGTATCACAAGATTAATAATTAATGGCGACGATCGAATGAGAAGAATCTTAATTGCAAAATTTTTAAACTTTTATACATTAAAATTCTTTCCCTAATATATTAAATATCATGTCTCATTACATAATTTTCCTAGGAAATTGATTCTTTTCTATTAACATTCGATTGTGTAATTTTGAAACTAATGCAAAGTATAGTTTTTATGCAATATACAAAATTCTAAAATTTGATTATATAATAAATATTAAATATTTTTTTCTAAAAATATATTCTTAAAATGTAAAATCAAAGGCAGGAAGAAAAATTTATTCGCAGATTCATTAAGTAGGAAAAAGCAATATCAGCTTTAAAAATATTGCAAATTATTGCGGCGCTATGAAAATTAACGAGGGACAACATATGGCGCCTGTCGCGGTAGTTTCTTGAACAACCATTTTCTGCAATGATGAAATAAAATTATAAAGTAGATGATGTACACACATATATTCGTCAACAAACACAGATGTTACCAAATTAAAACTTCCATATATTAGAAACCATTAATCTACCGTGCTGTGTATACAACTATAAATCCATCTTCACAAAGTTGAAAGCAACAAAATACTATCGATCGAAAAGCGCGTTTCACAAAGTCAACGACTCAGTTGTGAAACAAACATTCTAAATGTATGAGAGAAAAAAATTCTATTTACGATACACAAAGTTTAAGGGGAGAAATTAGTTCAGCAAAAATTACTTGAACTAAAGTAACGTTTCTCAGACTTGTATTGTCAAAAATTAATTTGGCTTAATAAAGTAGCATTTATAATTTATAATCTGAATATTATGTTAAATAAGGTATTTACTCGTATTAAGATGAAAGAGGAAAATTTCGGAGTAAATCTATTGTTTATAATAAACTTGCGTATATTTAATTTATATATAAATTGACGTGAAAGTATGAGAAACATTTGCATAATTAGAAACAATTTACTACTTACGCAGACGAGCACCAATAGATATTCCGAACATTTTAATTACGCGATTTTAATTTATTTCCAACAACTTTGGCATTCTTAATTTATATTCAAAAAAGATACTTTTTTATATCCTCTAAATTTTTGATTCATAAAAGAATTAATTTATAGCAAAATTAATTTATAGTATGTTTTGCAATAATAAATTATTAGATCAAAAAGCAATTATAAATATTATTTTTCGGAAAATTGCCTACTTATTCGCTTTTTCGTAAAAAACGCTTTTAAAAATGATACGCACGTCTATCGATATGTAACTTTCCTTGAAAAAAAAAAACATGTAGGTCAATAAATAAACATATTTTAGTCATTAACATCTGCGAAATGTATTAAATGCTTTATGAATATATGATGAAGCAAATGAAGAAATAATATCAAAAATAAATTTTATATGACTATCGAATGCTATTGCAACTATACTAAAATTGTGATTTGTGCAAACTAATTCAATGAATTTCAGTAAATTTGAAAAATCAAATAATTAATTTTATTTTTTATAATTTATAAAAGATAAAATATAGACATAATTTATATGTATAATTTTTATGTAATAAAGATAATTCCAAATGAAATAGTCATTAAAGTAACACGACATAAATTTATAACTTTAAATATATACACTACACTAGAAATAAAATGACGGAAAAGTATGAAACAGGTATTGAATCTATTAAACAACTTCATGCAACGCTGTCAATAATGGAGAAAGTAGTATATGAAGAGAGAATGTTCATTAACACATACAATCATAATTAGAATAAAAGATTGATATTTCATTATATATCATTTTTTTTCTACTTTCTCCAATATTTCAACAACATAAATTAGCGCGATAAAAGAAAAAATCTTAATCGAACACAACGTATCAAGAACCTATCGCTCAAGCGAGTTTGACGAAGCGTATCAAATGTGGAAGATCGAATATCCAAGAGATATCGATCGAGAGCAGTGATTCTTTTTAGGATCGTCATAAGTGCTAATTGTCAAGCAACTTCTCGTTAGCATATTCGTGTCGTATTGCCAACCGAAAGGGCAGCTTGCGAGACTGTAGCATGGTTTTTGATTGAGGTGTAACTGTACCTCTTACGTGAACCATCTTGGGCAGTTCTGGCGGAGTGAATGTGGGGGGAGGATGGTGGTCGTCTGTAACAAACCACTACACATGTTAGCTACCCTAACTAATTACCTAAGGCCTAGTTGCTACTCTATCATTGGACAGTACTAAATCGCTATAACTTCTAAAAGCGAAGTTCCGTTTCAGCGTCGCGTGACGATAATTAAAAAATTAGAATAATTTTGTTATACTTAGCAAAAAAAAGTTACAAGAACAGTCTTTCCTTACCTTGCGCTAAAAGCTAGGAAATGTAGAAATATAATGAGATACAAAAATATTAAAATTTAATTATTATATAAATCGATGACTAAAATTTTACTTATATAATATAAAATATAAATATATAAATGTCAATATAAATTAAATCTATATATATATATATGTAATAATTAAATGAATTAGAATATAACGTCGACGATGTTAAGCTGAAACGGCCTTTCATTATTGCGCTAAGAACAAAATATCGTAAAGAAAATAACCATTAAAATTGTGGAGATAAATGTGTAATTCTGAAATTCTAACAGATAAAAATACAGTTCATGACAACATGGACGAGTTAAGGTCAAACGGCTTTTATGAGAATTTTAATATTAAAAACGACTTCTCGACCATATTGCGAGAACGTTATACAACATGATACTAAAATCGATCTACGATAAACGTGCAGTGTGTCCAAAACATTCCTAATTCATGCCGAAGATGACGCAAGCGGAGAAGTCGCAACCGATATCGAGCAATTTACTAACCGTAACAACCTTTATCTATTTCTGAACGTACAAGTTAAAAACGATCTATTGCCTCCACTTGCGTCGTGTTCGTATCCTGTCCTAAGCATGCTATAATATAGTCTTACAGAGTGAATATTTACTCGGCATTGTTAGTGCGCGCTTTGCATTCTCCGAGAAAGAGAATTCACGTGCAAAACGACAAAGACTTTGCAAAAGCTCAGGAGGGATTGAAAGAGTGCATGAAAGATCATAGAGCTCATCTACTGAAAGCGCAAGGAGAATTCTCTTTTTGGATTTCGACATGAGCTCGCCATCTGCGGGACGAGACGCGCCGACGATTGCGAACCTACAATTTTTTTTGTTTACAATTGACATTATCTCGAAACCGACGCACAGTGTGAGACGAGTGAGAATACTTTGCAATTTATGCGAAATTCCTCTTTACGCACTTACTCGAGCCCCTCGTTGAGCAGAATAATGCTACGTTAATTAGAAATTGTAGACATTCGTCTTTGCTCGGAAAATCAACGTAAGTCCCCTTTGATACATTTCTTCCAAGAAAACGTCCTCACAAATTGTGTAAAGTGTAATTCCCTGTTTTCCCTTTATAAAACAAGATTGCAGAACTCCCAGTTTTCTTGGAAGGATGTAAATAGAAATTAATGAGGAAATGATTAAAGTGACTCGTCAAATCGAGTTGCGATGAGATATATGTATTGTGCTTGCATAGGAAATATATATATATATATATATATATATATATATATATCACAATCAATTTTTAAATATGAAATACCGCCAAGAAACTAAATCTCCAAATATTATTGTAGCTAGCTTAAATTTCACGCATTTTCCCCGTTCAATTTTAATTCAATTCATTTTCACATGAAATTGATGTAATATCTCATAATATTTTCCATTTTAAATTATTATTTTTCAAATTTTGAATTTTGGTGACTTGATTTTTGCACGATGCTGTTTATTTGAGAACATATTTTCCATGTTCCACAAAATGTAATAAGTTTCATCCCGTAATTCAATCTGTCAATCTAACTCGTTTGTCAGATCAAGTTGATTGAAAAATAAATGATAGACCGATGTAGGATGTTCGAGTAAATGCGTATAAAAGGTGGTACGCTTCATCGGCGGTACTGCCTACGATTGTACAGCATCACTGCGTAAAATGTTGAATGTCCGTGTTTTATTAGCACCTACGAACGCTTCTACGAACGCGTAGCAACGCGTGTGCGTGCATTGCGATTTAAATTGCATTTTCTCGTAAACGTGAACGCGATCGCGGCCAGGGGAGATTGTACGTGAAATTAAATATAGTATGTACAAGATGAGAGAAAAATGCATATATATATATATAAATGTCAATGTAGATCCGCGTTTCTTGCTAGACTTACTTGCGTACGAGAGGTCTTCACCTATGCGGAGTAGTGGAGGAGACGAGGAGAGAAGATAGATTCGGACAGATAGACACATATAGAGAGTTAGTTAAAGAGTCTTTGCTTGCGAATCTCGTGTTTTGTCGTGAGCCCGTGCGCGCGCATGTGTGTTTTGTTGTTTCTCGCGTGTAGATTACATATGTACGCGTGTATGTGTGGGTGTGTGTGCGCGTGAATGTGAATTGTGTGTACCTTGACATTTAATGTGATTGCTAATTCGCGTGTTTCACCATGTATGCATGAGTAAGATGAGTGTAGAATGCGTTACTCGAATGAGCGATGCTAGTAATGCTAAGTGTGTAGATTTTTACATTAATTAATTGACATTTGTCACACTTCTCTTACGCGCGCATCGCTCACGTGTACACGTCTATCTAACATCGTGAAGATGTAGTGCTCAGTCGGCAAACACCGATCTTTCTTCCAAAAGAAGGAAAAAGGAAAAAAAATAGTATGACAATCGGAGTAATGGATCAATCAATGTTTTGATCTCTGCGCCGTTGACGAATCAAACTGTCCGCGAGGTTGCTCCGATAGCCAACAATTTTTTTTTATGGCACAGAACACTCGTTGATGTCGCGTGACAACGCTGTCAATCCAAAAGCGATGTACATCTGACCGTTAATAAAGTAAATGGATATCGATGGTTCTGACGATATCAACATGGCGTTGACGCCGATTCAAAGAGTGTTTTGCGAACAAAACACACAGGTACTCCATATCCAGCGGTAACACTCATGTGTTAATTACGAAACATTTACTATGATGTCGAAAATATTTAAGGAATACCGAAGCGAATATCAAGTTGTGACGTTAGTTAAAGACATTAGTTTTCTTCGATATCAATCGTTGCTTCTGTCATAAGACGAGTAAAAATCCACGTAATAAAAAGGACTAATTCTAAAGTATCTCTAATTATACGTCGAGTTATTAGATATCGAACATCGATGCAAAGTTGATTGGAGGTAGTTTAATACTTCAAGGCAATCACATCACGTCGATTCTCGATTGCGTTAATTTCATAATTTACTCACAACAATAACCATCGAGTAACACTGACAAACTTTTAGGAAAACTACATTCAAAACGACATTGATAGTAGTGTAATCTCAGTTGCAAAATAGTTAAGAACACCACACCAATAGGGACTCAAACACTAACGATGTTCTACGCTGGAACCATTTATCAATCTGAACGAACTTTAGGAGATTAGCACAACGACATTATAATTTTGTTGTAAAAACTTATCGCGAATCATTATGAAGACCAATCTTACAAGCTTAATAAATAGACTTAACATCTTGTATTAGATATGAAAATTTCTATGGCACGTTTTGCGCGTTGTGCTAGTCTTGTTAAATATGTAATAGTAATTCTTTTATTTGATAATCTTTCGTTTAAAATTGATCGATATAAATAGACTTTGACAAAAAATTTATTGAATAGAAAGAAACACATGTAATTAAAGTTTGAGATCGTCGTATAATAAATATAATTATAAATGTAAAAATTTTGACTATATATACACATTATTTTTAATCGTCAAGACCTTAAATCGTATTGTAACTTCAAATCATGTTTCCGGATTAGAAAATTTTGGCTTTTTTACAGTATACCCGTCAAACAAATGATATAATTAATCGTATGTAAGACTGTTTATTTAAATATGACCATTGAATTGAATTTATTTGCTATAATACATAATAACTGTATTTAAATAAATAAATTAAATAAATAATATTTAAATACAGTTAAAAGTACAGTTCTTAATTGGTATAACAATATTTAATATAAGGTAAGAAACTATTATTGCAATCAGATTTACATTATTTAGATATTTCAATAAATATCAAATTCATTACTTCAAAATAATTGCAGTACTTTGTACTATGAATTTACTAACATTTATTTTACGACATATACTTTTGTGCATTGTATAAAATAAAGAGAAAATCGCTTTTCTTTATGAATATTGAATATATATATATATATATATATATATATATAATTAGTTAGAACTATAATTTTGTTATAATATGAACGCTGAGGTTTTTTTCAAAGGCCATGTTGCTCTATTAGAAAATATTATATCTTTTCTATTTTCACAATCACATCTTATGAATTTACTTTAAAATGAATTTACTTTAAAAAAAATTTCCGTATTTCCGAGATTAAGATAAAAAAATGACGTTTGGTACACAGTCTACACACGGGGGATACGTACTTGCTCTTCCAACCATCTGAACAGCTCGCACGCCTTTCCGGAATGTGGCCACTGCCCGAAGGGAGGAGAACCAGAGCTGTTAGTTGTCACAACCAAAATAATGTCAACCTAGATGCGGGGGTCTCAACGGGTGTGAAGGATCTAAATCCGTTGTCCCAATCGATATGTCACGTTTAAAGCGATTTATTAGGATCAAGGATCACAAATTTTCATGTTTTCTCTCTGATCTTCGATTTAATTTAATTTTTCTTCTTACTTAAATTTAATTTTGTACTTATATCAGCGTTTAAATTACTTTTAAATTCAAAATTATAAATCATGCCTGTGAAATATTTAACCCGTGTAAAAATCGTTCATGAAAATATAATATAATAGAAATTGAATTCCGAAATAAAGATTCGATCGAATGTCGCTAATTTGGCAAATCATAAAAATATTTTCGCGGAAATATTATTGTAGCTTACTGTAACGTGACCTTCGATGGAGAGAGTCATTATTAACATTGGTGTTACAACCATTGCATAATTTAGTTTGGCCTACTGTGAGGGTCGCAACACATAGATATTATATCTTGTGCGATTGAATCTCGTATATTCAAGAATACAAAAAAAAAAAATAAATGTTTTCTTAGAAGTCAATATCGGTTGCAGAGTGTCGGCGTTATATTGTTGTGATGTTGGTGAGTGGTGTCAAATATGCTCGATATGTGAGGGGAAAATGAAGTATTTTTAGCTGATGTAAACCCTGGGCATCGATTATCATCGTCCCTGTAAGCTGTTTAAGCTCATGGTAAGCTTACGTCTTGGTGCTCTTTCTGGTTGCGTGCCGAATTCAATCAACCCGCACTTAGCGACATTGAAAGTATATCATGGAAACGGAATGTCACGTGCACGAGCAGATCAATATCATACTTAATAACGCACTGCTGTAGTTTTTCTGAGCTATTAAAACATTTTGGAATTTAAAAAAAATATATCATATGTAACATATTTGAAATACTTCTTAAATAATATGCAACAGTTAAACGTACAGTTTTTAATATTCTTTTAGTTAGATGCAAAAGTATTCCTAAACGCACGTTCAAATATTTGCACAAGATTTTCAAGACGAGCATCTGTAATCATATTTTAATTTCATATTTAATATTGAATTTAGACAAAATTGACACAGAAATTAATTAAAATGCTGCAATAAAATTTGATTTCGCAACGATTAATTATACAATTTCTTATGTAAATACGGGGCAATAAAAAAACGTTTTTCGCGAAAGTCAATATTGAAAAAATAATTATATTTACTTATGACTGATTTATTGATATTAATTATGCTTATATTAATACTTATTCATTAATTTCTAAATTTATAAGTGCGTAGCTTTACGATATGATTTTTGGGATTGCAACTTTCACGAAAAGCGTTTGATTTGTGCAGAAACAATGCAAACTTTTACATGTTGATATACACAAGGCGATCCAAAGTAATAATACTTGCACTCAATTATACAATAAAAGATATGCATGTACGTATACATTTATTTATTGAATGAATATATTTTATGAATATATATTTATTTATTTATGGAGTATATAATATTTTGGATAGCCTTATATATAAAAAGACACTTCAGTTCCAAATTGTCACGTTTATTGTTGTGATCATTGAAACCGATTCCGGTAAGAAAAACGAATAAACATTGTATGCATGTTACATGAACGAACACTTGACAATATTTGGAACTGATGAAATATATGAATTATCAATAAAAATCCACGTAAGCACACTGAAACAACAATTAAGAACGTTAGCAAGCCTGAAATATGAGGGCAAACTCGTCGATTGGTGTTAGGTGGCAGCCATTTAATGTGAAGACACAAAATATATACGGCTCGGCAACGTGCAAGAATGCATTTCTGCGCGAAAGCGGCCATTGTATCGTACTTGTGACGAATGAAGCTAAACATAATACGCAATAGTTAATCAATTTTTGCGGCGTATGACCGCATCCGTCCAATTGGAGTGCTTGTTACTCGGTCTCGTCCCACGTGTCGAGGAGAAGAAGCGGCGAACAATATTAGTGCTACATAACGTAACTATATGCTACTATTAGAGGGCGATGCTCGATAACTCGCTCAATGCCATCAGCTCTAGCAAAAGCCCAACGATAAACAATGTGGATCATACGGATCCGAGTGGAAGAATATCGTATACGGGGTACTGTGGAGTAAGTGCACGTGATAAGTGAGACGATTAGTCCGTCGGTTTGGCTGTTGTACGTTCAATATCACTTACGCCATCTTACCTCATTACACAATTAAAGCCAACCTGATTCTGCCGGACATCAAAACTTTTTGTAATGTCGCCAAACGAAAAATTACGCAAATATTTCATGATCACGATTTCTCAATATGTGAACATAAAATAGCATGTCAAGTCCAGCAGAACGCATTTTGTCAGAATAACGAGCATGAATCGAGTATGCTGATATAATTGGAGTGTCGATTTTAAAAAAAAATTTCTTTTAAAGAAAGAAATTCGATATTATTAATTTGTAAAGAATCAATCATGTGCTTTAAACTGACAAATTCTCGCAGACTGAGAGGCTGCGACAGGTGGACACGCATATACGAGATACGAAAAGGATGGAGGAGGAAGCCGGCAACAGGCATACCATCGAGATAACTGCTGTAGGCAGTGTTTCCCTTCACCATGCCAGTCTGCATCATCATCATCCCCACATCTGCAAAAATTCAGCGATCGACCCAGACACGGGTTTGTGAGTTATGAATAAAATGAACAGATGCATCATATATGCACGGGAGAAAAACGTGAATGGCTGGTGTTTACAACGCACTTTGTTTTTTCTCTCCTTTTTATTTTTAGTAATGTATAACTTTTACGGAATTCGTATGTGCACGTGCGCGCGAATGGAATGAATTGTGCAATGTATATAATGTATAGTATGCAAATATTAATTGTAATCCAAATACTAATCATTCCGAAAGTATTTAGAAATTTAACGAATAAAATTAATTTTAAAAAATAATACTGACGATATATATATATGTATATAATTTAGTAGAGAGAATTACCGCGAGCCCGCGTCAGTCCACGTACGAATTCGAATACGAAATTAATTACAATATTTAAATACGTTCAATCACAAATAAGGGTACACTCGATACATCCAAATACGTAATGCTGAAAAAAAAAATAGAAAATATCGAGCAAATTACCTTTCTTCGTCACCATCGAAATTCTTTGAAAACCTAAAAATTAATGTTGATCGACATTGCGGATCGCCCGGCGCTCCGGCACGAGCACCGGGAACGTTGATTGCCCAGGGTTTAGGGTATTACCGTTCCTGTATATGGACAAAACTGATCGTGTGATCGGGTAAGCGTAAGTCGCTACTCGAGGGAAACTAGTGTGGATGTAATCGTGTACATGGTCGTGTACAAGTGTACGCCGGATGTGATATGTCGCGTGTGACATGGAAGGAGTTGTCGAACGGGGGCGACACGTGATCTCCCCCGATGTGCCTGAGTGACACCGGCACAGAGATCTCGTTCGTGGGGAACGGATGGGTATGCCCCTGTCATCGGCGCACTACCGGTCGGCGATCCAATTTCACTGGCGATTCAAGAACGTTTGACGAACGTAAGAACGCGCGTGAATGCAATGGAAGACGCGCAGTTCGATCGGGCTGATTGATCGACGAGAGATCTCATCGATAATACAACTAGCACACGTTGAGAGAGAAAGGGAGCGTGAGAGAAAGAGAGAGAAAGGGAAAAAGGCAGACGATTAGAGAAGACAGTTTCGGAAAATGAAGTAAATGGAGACAACGAGACAAAGAGAGAAAGAGAGAGAGAGAGAGAGAGAGAGAGAGAGAGAGAGAAGACAGACAAAGAAAGAGGGTGTGAAGATAGACAGTGATCGAGAAAAAAGCTGTCATTACCATTATGGCGAAAACAGGTCTAAATCCGGGAGCTAATCATGCATGCAAGGCGAGCGAGAGGGGCACACACTATTAGTGCAGGCTAGTTTTCGTTCTCGGTCAGGTGGACATGCCAACTGACTGGACTTTCGGGAATTACTGTGTTGAACTCGGTACTCCATTTATTTTTCACGTCATTTCTCGCGATCGGAGCGAGCATAAAGTTTCCCCGAAAATGAAATAAATTAATCATGCTCGTTGTGTACGTGATACACAAAGTCGCAATATTTGATCTACTCGTGCGTAGGCGCGTAATGAATTTTCCATTTAATTTGTTGCAAAATATATTACGTTCTCGCTGTAGCTTTTGCTATTGGTCGCAATTGCAAAAATCGCCAGATGGTTGACAAATTTCAAAAAAAAAGAATTGACGAAAAACGTGACAGTGAAAAATAAAGAAGAGCCCGATTGCAGCATCGCCTCGAAAATTGTGTCTTGCAATGAAGATTAAAAATGCAATCATTGTTGTGCTGATCATCATCATCATGATAATTATCCTCATAATCATCACCTTGGCTTGCAAGAGATCGATTAATATCGGAAATAATGTATTCATAGGACAGAGAGAGAGAGAGAGAGAGAGAGAGAGAGAGAGACGGAAAATACAGATAGAGAGGAAGAGCGAAAGAGAAAGACAAAGAGAGATAGAAAAAGAGCAAAAATGAAGGATAGGGAGCAATGAAAAAGGGAGAGGGGGTAATTTAATAGAAAGACAAAATATCGCAAGGCGCGGAACAGAGTTTTAGAGGCAGAAACAGTAGACAATACAGTCAAGTTGATTTTTGGCGAATGGAGGGATTGAATCAAGAGCCAGATCGTATATAAAAGGGAAAGAAGATTAAAAAACAAGTGATAATCATAGAGATGATAATAAAGTATCAGACTTAACGAACGAGTGTGAGAGACGTTACCTAAGTCCCGGCCCCAGGAGCGCTGCTGCTGCCCCACTAGATCATATATCACAATAGGATAGTCACAACCATGTCACTTCGTTAATAGTCGCATTTATTACTGTTATCACGCTCTCAAACAAGGGCAAAGAGAGTGAGCTGATATAAATCGGAATGAACGAGGGAAAGGGAAAGGGAAAGATATAAAGAGAGCTTCTTACGTGATTCGTTTACACTTATACGTTACTTTATGTCGAGACGTTATAATTTTGCGAGTCAAATCAAAGGCACGCTCCATCAATATTGACTGACAGAGAGAGCGAGAATGAATGAAAGAGAGAAAGAGAGATAGATAGTTATAGAGAACGGGAAGAGAAATCGCGTGTGAGACTCGCAATCTCTATCAATAGATTGAGCGCGTTCTATGTACAAAATACATCTGTGTACAGTTCATATGTTAGATATAGACATATGTATATATATATATATATATATATATATATATATATATATATTATGTATGGGAAAAAGTTCGTGGCGTTTTTTTTTTGTCTTCTAACGGGAAAAACGCCATGAGCTCTTTCTCACACACCAT
>Ga0157363_1003112_pt1 | contig 14875 bp, 7 predicted proteins | sample AttsexASBM1_FD_111477 | JGI IMG/M metagenome (GOLD analysis project Ga0157363, IMG submission 111477) | Fungus gardens microbial communities from leaf cutter ant in Ribeirão Preto, State of São Paulo, Brazil - Atta sexdens ASBM1 | ecosystem: Host-associated > Fungi > Mycelium > Unclassified ...
CCTGTAATATTTATTCCTGGCTATAGTAGGCCTCTCCTAATCTTCTCTATGAATCCCTATTCTGAACTTTTTGGAATCAAGTTGATCTGATTATATTCTTTTCATGTCATCGAGCCATCTCTTTAGAGATCGTCCTATTTCTTTTTGTTGTTCTTAGAAAAGAGTTGTTTTGATGTACGATGAGTATTATTAACAATATATTTCACTTTAGTTTTATATACATTATCTATTGCACTGTGACATATTGTGACATGAATCCTAATAAAACGATATTGAAACTCGAGAATCAAAGTTCAAATTACCGTTATTCTACATTAATTCATTAATATTAAGCACACACGATCAATAATATTGTCAATATATTTGTTAATACTGACAGTATTATTGACCGCGTGTAGAATCTTTCATGATGTTCGAATTTTAATAATGAAAGTATATATATATAGTGTTAGCTATAGCGGAGAAAAATGGATAATGAAAGCGAATGTCGCTCTTTTCAGTCATTTTCAGACTACTGAACATAAAAAAAAGCATCTCCATTTCGCATATGCATACAATATTTCTCGCGTCATGCTTCGTATATGGCAGAAAGTATAGACCTAAGTTAATAAGGTTTTACGTTGCGTGATAATGGAGTCTTAACGCCCCATTATCGTTACGAGTTGCAAACTACATTATTCACATTATGTGTCGCGGTATAACAAGAGTACTTCCTCTCCCTTTTATTAACAATTAATGTGGGCAATAAAGGACGCGATTATGCAGCACGATTATATTTTTTATGTTAAGTAAAACGTAAATTACGCATATGTGTTTGTACGTAAGAGATGGAAAGGAATTACTTTGCCTAATGTGAACCAGTTTTTATAAAACTGATAGTTTACATCAACTAACTAACATCCATATGAAAAATTATTCAATTTAGGAATTGAAAATTTTTGTGAAGGAAAATTGAAAGATATTTAAAATGTCTTATTAATTAAGAATAAAAATCCATATATAGAAAAAAAATTTATAATTATTTATAATTATATTAATAATATTAATAATAATATTATTATATAATAATAATATTATTATTAATATATAATTAACATTTATTAATTATAATTAATATTATATAATTAATATTTAATTAATATTTAATTTATAATATGTATATTAATATGTAATTATTAATAATTATAATGCTTATTTAATTTATGTTATTTTAATTATTTAAGATAACAATAGTTGATAAATTTTTTGAATGAAATGAAATCATTCTTAATAGAATAATTTCATTTCATTCAAATAGAACGAGATGTTTTTAAATTGTTGGCTTTCAAGATTTGACAAATTAATAAATTTTCAGTGTATTAATGATATTTATTGACAATATTTGATATTGTTGGTAAAACTACAAAGAAACGCATAAAGTGATATGTGATTCTCAAAATAGCGAGAGAAAGATATGGCGTCAGCGTTCTCCCCGTCTCTCGCAAAAAAAGAACGAATATAAATCACACTGGCGACACATTTCTTCAGCAGTATGATAATCGGTTGTTACGCATCCGCGCTTCGTGCGAACTGACACAAGCAAGATAAGATTGTCGCGCGATATTTTAGACATAGATAATATTTTTTCATAATCTCTTTCGGTCAACAAGCACATTAATTCTGTTATAACAATGCGGATGGAACGAGCAATGTATAATGATAAGAATGAGCTATAACTCCGATAATAACTGTAAATCTTATAATAACTGTAAAGAGTGTAGGTTGTTGATATGAAATGAGAATAAAACAATAATCTTTGGCGATAACGAAAAAATAAATGATGACGTTGAAAAATAAGATAGATAAAAGTATCATGAAATGAATAAAAGAAGATATTTTTAGATTCGTAATAAGTAGATAATTATTCTAAAGAATTCGCGACAATATTTCATTGTTTTTAGCCCATTTTTAACGCGAGAACAGTTAGGTAGTTTATTGCAGTAACTAATTGTAGTTTTATTAAAGTTAAACGCGATTATGTCAGATGGTTAGAATATGAACCAATGGAGGAAGCGGATATCGATAACACTGATATATATGTATATATGATAATAAGAGATGATATTAGAGTAAGGATCCTGGCACAGACTCATGCATACTATATAAAGCATAAAAAAATCAATCAATTAGAATCTTTTATTTCAAGGAAAGAAAGGAAATAAAGGTCTTGGATTGATTCATTTTCTTATGCATTATGTGTTATGCATTATGTAAGAGTCTGTGCTCGCTTAACTATTGTATATATTTATATAATATCGAGAACTTAATTTATCAAGTATCATTTATTACATTTAAGATAAATGTACTATACCAGAAAAAGTTTTAAACATCTATCATTATAAAAAAATTAGAAATATAAAATATGTAATTTTTTTATTTAAAAAGAAGTTTCTTAAGGGGATGCTGGAGTTATCGATGGAATGTCAATTCGTATTTCTCAAACTATTTCGTTTTCTTAATACAGAATAAAAAATTCTTTTCCAGAATAAAAGAAAAAAATGCAAATACTTTTGGAAAAGTACAAACCAGTATGAAAATCTCTAAAAAATTATAAATTACAGTTTTCTGTTACAATAAATTCTTCCTTCACATATATAAATGAATGCAAGAATATATCCAAACAGAAAGTACTTTCTCATATTTGAATAATTTATAAGAATATTATGAGACCTTCAAATTATGATTTTGAAGCTTACAAAAGAAATGGCTTGAGAAGTACGATTTGAGTGTGCATAATCTCGCATTTATGTGATATAAGATATAGCAGAACAAGAAATATATGTAATGTATGTAATGATTTACTTAATGTACGTAATGTTTTAATTACTATATGTAACATTTCCTTGATGTAAGTAATATTTTATTTGGAATTAAAAATCTATTTTATCGACATTTATTAAGTTCGGTCGTTCATCCCTTTAAAACTCTTGATTTTTTTCTGCATTCTATAGAGGTCACGAATAAAAATAAATTCATGAAAAATTAATAATGCCTAGAAATAAGTATATTCTTTTGATCGCTTAATTTAATGAAATTGACGGTAATTAATAAATATACGTGTCTTTAATGTATTTTGATCTTTGTGGATTAAACAAAACTGAATAAAGGAGGAACATAACGTGTTGTCTCATTAGCTGAAAAAGGAGTATTCAAAACAGGCAATCTATTCAAAATACTCTCTTGCATGTATCATATTCCTTCGTAAGAGAATGTGTTTGAGAGTGTCAGAAATGGGCATTAAAATAATAGAATACCTGAAAATGGTCCACTCTCACCATATGAGATGTAAAAGTGGTGAAATACTTTTTTGTAAGAAAGATCTAATTTAAAAAAATTGATGTTAAAAGGTTTACATTTATATTACAAATTATAACATTATTAAATGTTAACTAAGTTTTTTAATAATGTTAGCTTTTAACACGTTAATATAACCTGTGAATATAATCGTACAAATTTAATGTATATTATTGTACAAATTATAACATTAGCTTTCATATATATTAATATTATTAATGTTATAATATTATTAATAATTAATATTATTAAATCATTGATATTGCTCGTAAAAAGAAAAAGATGGATCGTGCTAGAAATTTAACTAAAAAGTATAGATCTATTGTATGAAACACGAATGTAAGAGTTGTATTACGCTCACCATGATAACGTTGTTGTATTGGGAACCGCTGATGGTTAAAGATGCCGCCGTGGAGCAAGATCCTCGGCAGAAATACGCGTGATATCCGGTGGGGTGTAAGATCCAGTCGCTCCAGCCGATATCTCTAAAATTAATGTAGAGCTCGTCCCGACAGCACTCCGTCATCTCGGGTAGGCAATTCGAGTGCCTCTTGGGCCTGTTCCGCTGCGGCAACGGCTCCGTGTGGATTACTAGAAACGGCTTCAGAGTCTGTTCGATGGACACAGGCGCTTTATCGTGATCGGTCGAACAGGTTGTGCAGGCTATCTGAATGGAATGGTTCAATCGACGTCGACCTATCCATTTCTTTACCATAAACTTCATATCTGTCTTTATCCAACCTTCTGAAAGAAAAAAATTAACGATTTTTTTATGTATAGTGTCGCAGAGGAGCCATAAAATTTCATGGAAGTTTATAGAAAATACGACTTATTCCAGACAGTATATACATACACTATTGCTTAAAAGTATTTGCCCATCCTAATTTTTGTGTGTATCTTTTTTATATACTTAAATTCCATTCTACTGTACTCCTTTACTTTTTATATATGTAGAATTTAAAATTTTTAAGGAAAATAAAAATTTATCTTTATAATTTGCGATATTTTTTAATGTGTAAATTTTGTTAAATTTTAATTTAAACGTTCAGCAATCGATTTTTACATCTTATGCTGATAGGTATTAAATATTGTTAGAAATTGTTTCGGATATTGTGATATGAAAAAGTTATCTCTTAGTATTCGTACCAAATTTTCGGTAAAAAACGAAGTGCAACGGAGGACAGGTTAGCAAAGAACATGCAATGCAATGGAATAATGAAATTTCAATTTGGTGGAAGATATCTATTACAGTATAGATTCATTTCTGACAAATATGGATTAAAATTGTAAGAGGAGGGAAGAGAAGGAAAGGGGAGGGAGAGGGAGGAAGAAGGGGAGAGAGAGAGAGAGAGAGAGAGAGAGAGAGAGAGATTCCATCATTTACTCACCTTTGATATCGGTCTCAAAGATTGCCATAAAGGTGTTCTTTTCGAATCTGCCACCCTGATCCCAGTGATCGAGTTCGGATAGCACAAATGTTTGCTTGAGCTCATCGATGTTTTCGACCTGTTCCTTGTAGAACCAAAGCTCTGCCGAAGTTACGTCGACGTACAGCATCTCGTTCGGCAAGTAGAACGTGAAACAGACCGCTGGATTGAATCCTGTTATGTGATTCGAGCTCTGATGATATTTCGTCGAATCGGGTACACCTGTAACCATAATTCAATCATTTTTTTTTGAGATAGTATAACAATTGTTTGATTGTATGATTTTGTCGAAATTTGATCCTAAGTGAGAAATTAATTTTTTTGCTAAATTCTTTGATTCTTGAAAAAGACGATTTTGTTAAAGTAAAAATTTAGTTAAATGCAGATCTGAAAATAATTTTGTTGGACCATCAAAATAATTACATATGTAGAACATTGTGGTTACTACTGGTTACAATTAATTAATTGTTATAAAAATGTCAAATTATTTTGTATTCAAAATCTCATTATGTTTGAGATTCCTGAATAATTATTTTGATGATCTAACAAAATTATTTTCAGCATTTGACTAAATTTTTAAGTACTTTCAGTAAAATTGTTCTTTCTGTGTAAATTTCAAGGTATTTATGTTTCAACATAGAATATAATTAATATGATTTATAAAAAATTTCTATTACATTTATTTAGAAACCTATATGAATAGATATGTTGATAATTATTAACAACAAATGGAAATTGTTGAATTTTTTTTATTTAAGATATACATTTTAATTTTAATTTAAAGATATTCTTGTCTTTTGCATGAAAATATACTGAGAAAAAAATGTTTGGAATTACCATAATTTAATTATTATAATTTATAGTTATTTTTGAGGACAACTATATATTTATAGTTGTTTTAATTATAGCTGCTTCAACATTGAATTATGATTATCATAACTATGACATGCATTCATGTAATTATATTGCATACAGGTGTAGTTATCTCATAAATAAATGGAAATTTCATATTAGTAAATTGTCATTCTATCTTTTATGTATAAACATCTATACTCAGAAAAATTAACAAATAGTTTGAAAACAAATAGCACTTCAACTGTGTGCTATAATAAAAATAATAAATAAGTTATATAAAAATATATAGTAGTATTAATTACAAATGATTAGTATTATTATAATTTCTTAGTTTATTTCATATATTTATTATTCTTATTAAGACCTTATAATACATATTGTATAATAAATTGTGGCATTATTTCTCTCTGTAAAAGATTTTTATACGTATAAATAAATGTATGTATAAATAACTAGTCCAGGAATAAAGTTATTGCATTTTTATACAGAATTGAAAACTGTCGAGATATATCTTTCATTTGTTATCTTTTGCGTAACAATTAATTTGAAATTCGAAAATATTTCATTTTTTTTTAAAGGATGAATGTATTTTTATTCTCTTGGGGTGAGATTTCATTCCAAGAAATTTAGAATATAGTATTTTTCGTTTGAGAGAGAATTGAGTGTATGGCTATCCAGTTACCTTTCTCTATGACGAACGCATATATATATATATATATATATCTATGGCTATTTCATTACAAACTATAACATCAATGAATGGCATCGAAGACTCAGTTATTCGAAACTTTTGAGAGTACGCCTTTGGCCGCGTACAATCGGCAATTTACGGCGGTACTAGAAGTAAGCCTCAAATGGAACCACAATTACCTGAAAAAGTGCACTCTAAAAGGTTCTCGTAACTGCGACAAAGTGCGGCAAAAGTTATTTTTGCGGCATGTACGATATGCAAGCATAAGGTTAAACAGAAACATCGATAATAGAACCATCTTCGTCCAATCGAAAAAAAAATTCATTATTGCAAAAAATTACTATGGAAAAATTGTACTATGCAACTTTCACCATAAGTACAAAACACCCTCAATTTATTTTATTTTCTTAGATAAATCAGTAATAAAATCAAAAGAGGATTAATAAAATATTAAAATTGTTATGGAAATAACTATTATTTTTTAAAAATTATTTTTAGTTAGATTTAAAACATTAACATCAATTTTTGAGAGAGCTTCATACACAAAGTGGTTATGATTTTCTCTACATATATTTTCTAATTTATAATTATCATACCATTTCCTTAATATATGTTAAAAAACGTTTTATAATAAATAAGACTAAAATAAGACTTTAAATGTTTTTCAAATTAGTTTATGGAAAATTTCAAGTTGTTTTGCAGAATTACGATTATCAATACTATTTCATGAAATGTTTTATGACAAATTTTAATCAAAGTTATCTATATCCGTTCATAACAAATCGATATGAAAAGTCGTGCTCTACACGCTTTGCCAACGTGCACGCATCGATGATTGGAGCAATCCATGATATAACGTACACTATCAAGCGCATCGAAATGATTTCCGGACGGATTCTTGGGTGATCAGCATGTCCGATTGATCACCACTTCCGTATGATTTATAGCTAGAATTATGCAACGTCAGGCGTCAAAGTGAATCTATATCGTTGCACAATGCGTGCCAAACGTCAGCGACAGTATCCGCATGCGCACTGTACTTTTCGCGTGTACAACGCGTTTTTCTCACCGCTTAATGTATGCATATATATTGCATTCGTATCGGAAAAATAAAACTTTTTTTATAAAACGACATTTATTTCATTTCGTAAATAAATACAAATGATAAGTACAAACCCTATACTTGCAAGTTTGTACTTATTCATTTGTACTTACTTACGTAACGAACTTTTAATATTTGTGGCTATAATAACAAATAAATATAATTAGCTATATATAAGAAAGTATAATAGTGTATTATATATATATATATATATATATAAAATACAAATAGTTATAGCTAAAATAACAATTTTAATTTATTCTGTTAGTGTCATTAAGGCAAAATGCAAAATATTTTAGTTATAATGTAGTATATCATAGGCAAATAATTTCTATAATTACCGTAGATTGTTCTTAATTTCCGTAGTTCATTTTATTATATAACTTTGTATTTACATTTTACAACACACTGTATTTAGTTTATATTTTTGTCACAAAGTTTTGTTTATAACCAAAGAAAAACTCTTTGTAAGGTAGAACCAATATGATCAATCTAGGAATACTGAATATAATATTACAGAAATAAGTACGTAAGTAAATAAGTAGATAAATCTATTGTTTGGAAAGTTGTTGAAATGCTTTGTACATTCTTACATAAATAATCCAATAAATATGTCAATATGTTAATAAAATTCTAATCTCATAAAGATAACATTAGATTATTTTATTTTCCATTTTTCTAACATTTTTTTAATAAAAAGGGGAAAACAGATATATATCCTATTATTGGATTTTCCGGAAAGTTCGTGCCGACTAACCTATATAATTTAATAAATGTATACTAAAATTTAAATCTTCTGCATTTCCTTCAATTTTCCTTCAACATCGGCACGGACTTTCCGGACAACCCAATACATATAGTATCAGATATGTAAGTTGAAATAGGCAATCTGAATTACAGCGAGAGCTACATACATGTATTATAAGTAACGAAGAACCTTAATAAGTCCTTTTTCTTTGTCTTGGCCTATCTTTAGAGAAAAAAAATAAGTAGTTATCATATTGTAAAATCTAAAAGATATTAAAGTAATATACGTTTCAATTCTTTTGGATCATTATCAATGCAAAAAAAGATAATCAGACCTTAGATATACTACTATACTAAGCTTTGCGATTTTTTCTAATTTTAGACAATAAAACGGCACATGAATAACATATAACAATAGATACATGAATATCCTGTATGGGCTCAGTATTAGCACTTTCTATGTAACATTAATTTTTTTTGAGACTAATTCTTTCATTTGATAATTTATACAGATATAATCGCCGCACATCATATTGGGTCTTGCTGACCTCACATTCTATTGAAGCCAGATTCTAGCTTGCGTATTCTCAAAGTTCATAAGATTTTCATTCAGAAATCCGATTTCCGGGTTATATTAGAGTAGAGTCGTTCCGAGATCTTCGGATATTTTCAGAACGAATTTCATAGTATACCTTCAGGACATTCTCGAGCATGCACTACTTTTCGATGTCGCGGCGATTCAACAACGCGATGAACATTTCCGGTTCATTGGCCTCGATTGTACCGCCGTAATCTGCAGATTTCGCACCGAAATCGTTGCGTAACTAAGCCAAATAATAAATGTTCCAATATGAAATCCCGATTTGCTATTTATACACATGCGAATTTGTATGATAAACGTATAATATAGTTTGCATATATTTTGCATCGAAATTAGATAAATATTTTGGGTCATGTGTCGGATCGGTCTGTCACATCGAAGAAAGATACAAAATAGATGAATCATATCATTGGATAACATCCTCTGTGCGAAGAACGATAACATCATATCTATCGCGTGCGTAAAGAATTAAACGTGATGTTTTTTAAATTCAATACTGACTAAAAGTTTTCAGAAATTCCGAGAATTCGAACTGGGTCAGAATAAAAAAACTAACAAGTACATTGAATGAGAGAGGAATGCTCGACTGTAGTTGGTTGCTTCTTGCATTCTGATCCGGTTCGAACCTTCGGTGGATATTTATACTCATACTCGTATTCATAGTCAGGCCTTATAGTTAAGGCTTCCTTAACTTTATCTTTAGATATTCTACGAATTATTTCATTGGCTGCTGAGTATCCAAAGATAAATTTAAGGAAGCCTTAAGTACAAGTTCTGACTATGAATACGGGCATTAGTCATTGTTGCAAATGTGATTCACGCGGAGCGAAGGTTCATGAAACAAGAGTTTACATAGAATATTGGAATAGAAAAATCACAAATTGAGTTCGGAATTTTTGTGATTACTTTGAAGAACAGAGAATTACTTCAACAGCGCAGTAAAAACGATTCTAGAGACAGAGAGAGAGAGGGGGGAGGGAGGGGAGAGAGAGAGAGAGAGAGAGATCATGGTTGTTTTTTAAAATAAGCGCAATTGAAATGTTTAAAAACAAACTTTTTCGTAAATTCAGGTAACTATAAACATTGCTCTTGCGAATGTTTTATATTATACAATTAATAAATTGCTGTTAAAAATTGATAATAGAGAACTGAAAATTTATAATATTTTATAATTATGTGAAGTTAAGAATAATTAATAAAAGACAAAGTAATACTTCGTAATACTTCGTAAAGAGGAAAAAAGCGTATGGTGAAAATTATTACTAATAAAGGAGCATCGCGCGATCGATGCTTTCGTTATGCAGAGTCACAATCGCGTGTGTGAAAAACATTGCAAAAAGAGGCGTGAAAAAATTCAGGGCAATAATATTCAGCATATTCGTGCAACCGATGAACGATACGATTATATTATCGTATTCCTACATTCATTTCGGTGGCAAGAAATTACGTGTTCGTAAATTATGCATGGCTTCGTTGCGAATAAAGTTGCATGACGTGGTAGAATACCGAAATGGTAACAGCTGGTTTCAAGCGGAAAAAACTTTGACGTGACGTATACTATCTTAGAATTTCTACGTGTATTATCTTATATATAAGAGAATGTTCCGGAAATAACAGAAAAAGTTTGATTTCGTGCTTACGGATGTTCGAACATTCCATATCAATAGATACTACTGTTAGTGTTTTTTTCTTGCGAGGAAACGGTTCCTCGTATGTTAATAAATGATTAGAGCTCATATGGATCCGGTATAAGACTTGGTTTGGCCGTATCAGTAGTCAGATAAGCGGACAATCAGAATTACAGCGAGATCTAAGCTACATTTATTATGAGTATCTAATAAAGAGACTTAATAAATTCTTTTTTTGTCTCGAGCTATATTAAAAAAAAAAGCAGCTCTGTAAAGGTGACTATTATACAAGTTTTATATGTAGAAATAATATACATATGCTGCGTTTCATTTAACGCTCGTGGAATCATTCTATCTTTGTCGTTTATCATAATGTTAAACAAGGATAAATGATGCTCGCGAGCATGTAAATGGAATGCAGTCATAGTTGAATAAAATAATTTATTGAATTGTGTTAATTCTAGCTATAAAACTTGTATAGTTATTCCTTTATTTGATACTGAGTCTTTTTCTTTGAGTTTACATATGTCATCTTAGTTATTTTGAGTGTCCCACAAGAAGTAAAGATTTAAATAATTTTACTAATTTTATACGTTTGTTTAATTTTTATTATTCATTATTTTTTCATTTTCTCACGCTTTCAATAGAATTTTTCGGAGTGACGGGGTTCAAAGACTTCGCGGACGATTTGGGAATTTTTCAAGAGAAAGGTTTTTTCTTCGTGATTTTAAGAAATTCGTCAAAACACGTCGAAAATAATTCGCACAGGCGATTAAAATATCGGAACCGTGATTTTGCGTTGTAATTCGAGGTAAATTTCCGCCGCACTGTCGGGATTCATACGCGCGTCGTTCGCGCGGCTTCCGTATTTGCATCGCCGCGGAAAATTTGAAATTCATGGTCCCAACCGGTAGTACCAGAAGTGTCGAGAGAGAGAGAGAGAGAGAGAGAGAGAGAGAGAGAGAGAGAGAGAAATGGCATCATTGTTACCGGTTCTCGTTTATTTCGAGGGAGCCATGCAATTACGCAATATTCATGTCCTCGCTGGTGTTTCGTCTGGCTAGTCAAGAAGGGATTGTCGAGAGGAACGGTCAGTCCACAGCAAAGAGAAAGAAACAAGCTTCTCGGAGGGATGTTCTCCATGCGAGACGCTCACTTTTGCGCATAAATATGCGAATGTAAAATTGGATACTAAATGATATTATAATGATACTAATGATATAAATTATATCGGGAATATTACAATATATTAACTAAGATGCTTTGTGTGAGAAAATTGAAATTTAGTTTTCTACGAGTTAGTTACGAGTTAATTGCCCATTGATAGTAGCAATTATCTATTTTAAAAAAGTCATTGTATTTATACTTTTTTGATTTTTTTAAAATTACGTATTATATTAACGGTTTACATTTACGAATTACACGTTCTTCTAATTTGTTACAGATTTCATATATTTGTGTACTCGGATACGTTTCTGGCACAATAGTTCATTTGCGGATTTCAGTTTGCGCTCCATCGAAAAAGCTCGCATGCTCGATATTCAGAGATTTTGTTTCACATTTGAATATTCGGAGAATATAGGGCTGCATCGTATGAGAAAGATACATACAATATTCGCGAATGATGTGTATTTTTCTGTTGTTCGTTCTTTATTTTTTTTCCGTCTATGCATCATACGTGGATATAAATAACCGTTCATTAGTAGTCTACATCTGGTTGAATATTTTCATAATAAAATTTACATGTAATTATATATAGACAAAAAATATTGTCAAATTTTTTTCACAAGTTTACGATTATTTATACATAATTTAAATGATTTAAACAAAATTTTAAAAGTTGCCATAATAAATTAATGCTTTTGATCTTACTTTTGTCGTTCTTTTGCCTATTTTTTAAAATTTAATTGTGTTTGACAATTTCGAGTATTTATATTTTATTGAAAAATACATATCATTTGCGAGTATTATATGCATTTTTTTCATATGACACAGTCTTAGTCCGAGTATTCGAATTCGTCGGTAGATTATATTATTGAGATAGTAATTTGATTCAGTTATCGTAAAAATTTTCTTAATAGACTTTGTATTTTTATATTTTTTAAAAAAGAAAAATTAAAATTTTTGAAAATTTATTCAAGTATAATTTATTCGAAGATAAAAATTATATACTTAAAAAAATGTTACAAATAAATCAACAAAAAATGTTTAAAAAATAGCATTTTCAGAATTTGTGGTTATGATAAAAATTTTTTATTTGGTCTCAGAATACCATTTTATTATGCCTTTTTTTAACTTAATCGGAACATTTTTCTTAGTATATATATATAATACATATATATAATTTAATTATTGAAACAATAACTACACATATTAAAATTAATATTTACGAAGAAGAGCTATATGGTTTCAATCGAAATTGACACGTAGTGAGTATTCGTTTTCAATTTCGGCAGAAATTTCGGTCGGATTCTAATTAACGATTATTCTTCCTTTTTATTACAGAATGCAAAGAAATATTATTGAACGCGACAAAAAAAACAATTTTATTGCAATATAAAATCAATTAAGACATGTAGTATGATCCATATGTACAATAGTATGATCAATGCCAAAAACTATCTTAATAAACTTTATATTTTTATAATATTTTAAAGCATTACAATTTTTGAAAATTTATTAAAATACATAATTTTTCCAAGGATAAAAATTATGTACATATGTGTGTATGCGTACTTATTATGCATACATAATTTTTATTCTCGGAAAAATTATGTATTTTAATAAATTTTCAAAAATTGTAATGCTTTAAAATATTATAAAAATATAAAGTTTATTAAGATAGTTTTTGGCATTGGATCATATCTTAATTGATTTTATATTGCAATAAAATTGCTTTTTTGTCTCATTTAATAATATTTTATATTGCAATAAAATTGTTTTTTTTGTCGCGTTCAATAATATTTCTTTGCATTCTGTAATAAAAAGGAAGGATAATTATTAATTAGAATCCGACCAAAACTTCTGCCGAAATTGAAAATGAACACTCACTACGTGTCAATTTTGACTGAAATCATATAGCTCTTCTTCGTAAATATTAATTTTAATATGTGTAATTATTATTTCAATAATTAAATTATGATGTTTAGGAAAACGAAGCACTTATATTTTTTGGCCAAAATTGACACAACAGTTTTCAATTTCGGCCAAAATTTAATTATTTCAATAAATTATAATATTTATGAAGAAAAAGAATGTAATATATAGACATGTCTATGGTCTTTAATTATCTATTTATGAATTTTAGTTTTGGTTGAAATTAATATGTAGCCGAGTGTTTCAGTTCAATTTTGATCGGACTCTGTCATTAATCTTGTGTACTGTTTATTTTAATTAGTGAAATCTCACCTTCATTTGGGAACACGACGACCTGGTTGGTTTTCCCGTAGAAGTTCTCTGCCGGTCTTTCTAAATTGGATCGAAGCACATTGCCATTGATTAAAGGTTTAGGCAAGGTCGACAGTGGCATTGAGACTTCAGGCGGTTTTGACAGTCGCAACTTCTTCAGAATTTGCTGCTTCACATACTCCACTCTCAACTCGGTCAACAACGGGTCAGAATCAATCACATTGACTTTATTTTGCACGCAACCGGTGCAGTCGGTCTCTTTGTTGATTGACGATTCGGACGACAAATGGGGTAGCAATGTGTGTATTCTCAAAGGGCTGATCGCCCATTGAGCTGCGATACTCCCTATGAGAAGAACAAAAAAGATTTCCATGAAGAGATGCATTTTTCCACGGCAATCTAGATTTAGAACTGATTCTTCTTTAATTCGACTTCTTCTTTAATCTTTGATTTAACCACGTTAATCCGCTGATGATTTACTCGAGTTTAGTCATCGAGTTTAAACATCGAAAACAATTTACACGTTGATATTATCGACATTATTTCGTCGACTGAGTTTAACACTAAGTTCACACATTCAATTAGTAACCTGAACTTAAAAATCTTCAAGTACCATCGATCTTCATGACTTTGTAAATATATTTAAGACGAATGTTTCAAATTATATTTCAGTGGTTTTGGTCTATCGATATTTATAATACTTTCAAATTAAGTCGATTTAAACTGGCAATTTCTGTATTTCTTTCTAAATTCCAACAGGATTGGCGCGCAATTTGCGCAATATCAATTTTACTGACAAAGTTGTAAAAGTCAGGCAGGTCACCATAATCGCCGAGTCGATATCTCATGAGATTGCAAACCGCTTCAATTGTGGCCTCGCCGTCAATTGTGGCCTCACTTCTTTCCTTTTTTTGTCTTTACGTACTTTTCTATTATCTAGATATTATATTTCTTATATTTCTCTATTCCAAATGTTAATCTGCGGAATCGACAATAATCTTTTTATAAATGTAGAAGAAGACGGATATCTCTCTCTCTCTTTCTCTCTTTCACTCTCTCTCTCTCTCTCTCTCTCTCTCTCTC
>Ga0157363_1003113_pt1 | contig 14872 bp, 7 predicted proteins | sample AttsexASBM1_FD_111477 | JGI IMG/M metagenome (GOLD analysis project Ga0157363, IMG submission 111477) | Fungus gardens microbial communities from leaf cutter ant in Ribeirão Preto, State of São Paulo, Brazil - Atta sexdens ASBM1 | ecosystem: Host-associated > Fungi > Mycelium > Unclassified ...
GAGAGGTGTCGTCTTCCATCATGACAACGCTCAACTACACACATCTTTGATGACTCGGCAAAAATTGCGAGAGCTTGGCTGGGAAATTTTAATGCATCTACCATATAGTCCTGACATAGCACCATCATTTGTTTAAGTCTCTGCAGAACTCTCTTAATGGTGTAAAGCTAGCTTGATAGACAAAAGAGGCCTGTGAAAGTCACTTGAAGCAGTTTTTCGATCAGAAATCACAGAAGTTCTATCGCGATGGAATTATGGTTTTGCCAAAAATGGCAAAATATTATAGAAAATAATGGAGCATATTTGGTTTAAATAAATTGATTTCAATACTCTAAGAAAAACACTTTAAGTTTACTAAAAAATCGCCACGAACTTTTTCCCATATCCTATATCAATATTTACTAAGTTTACTTAATTTTTATTTTTAGTAAAAATTACTACTTTATTATTTAAAGAAATAAGTCATTCTCTTATTAATAACACTGTATAATCTTACTAAATGTATTTGTTAAACATGAATGAATTCATAAATGATTTTTTTCATTAAATTTATTTAATTTAAGAGTGGCGGAGCGCCGGACAAAAGATTAGCAGAAATGCAAAAAGCTCTCGAAATTGCCGAGAGGGATTTGGAAAAAGCAAAAGAAGAATCAGGCAGGAGTGCCGCCGAGACCGAGAGGCTATTGCAGCTCGTGCAGATGACACAGGAGGAACAAAACTCAAAAGAGAAACAGATCAGAGATCTTCAAGAGTGAGTATATCAAACACGATAACGAAAATATATCTAAATTAGAGCCAAATACAAGGTGAACGCGCATGTAATTAAATTTTATTAGTATAATACAATAAGTTATAGACATTTCAACCCAACATCTCTTTTAATTTGTAATACTGATTCTGTATTCATTTTATATTATGTTATATTTCAAAGATATAAAACAGTAGTTCTTCATTACTATGTATGCACAATTTCATATGATATTCTTAATTAAAAATCAGGAGATAGTGTTTCGGCACTAAGCCGAGAGATAAGCATAATATAACGTGAAATAAATTGCTTATTTATATATTTTTTAAAACATATTATGATAAAATAATTGTACAGAAAATAACAAATTTATTATTGGGAGTACAAATTAGTTCTTTCCGTTTCCCTAAAGATGGCTCCAGCTGTTGTGAATGGTTCATAGTGACAGCTGATTTTGGCAGTTTCAGAGAAGTTAAACATCTGCTAATAATATTCAGTTTATATCGCTTTGAATTTCATACAAAAACTTTGATTTTTACTGTGTTTGAAATGTCGAATTTTGTGTAACCAAGCAACATTTGCGGGAGGTTTTGATTTTCTGCTTCAATTGGAAAAAAAATGCGGCTGAAGCCCATCGAATGCTTGTCGAAGTTTATGGTGACACTGCTCCAACTGATAAATCATGTAGGGAATGGTTTCGACATTTCAAGGATGGAGATTTCAGCGTTAAAGACAAGCTCGCTCTGGACAGCCAAAAAAATTCGAAGACAAAGAATTAGAGACATTACTCGAAGAAGATCAGAGTCAAATGCAAGAGGAGCTTGCAGAATCATTGGGGTAACTCAACAAGCCGTTTCTGACGATTGAGAGACATGGGAATGATTCAAAAACAAAGAAATTGCCTGAAAGAAGGTGCCTTATGAACTGAAACCGAGAGACGTTGAAAGGCGATTTTTCACTTGCGAATAGCTGATTCAAAGACAACAGAGAAAAGCTTTTTTGTATCGGATTGTGACTGGAGATGAAAAGTGAATATTCTACGACAATCCTAAGAAGAAAAAATACTATGCTAAGCCCGGTCAATCGTTGCCATCGACCTCAACATCACGGTCGAACATTCATGGTTCGAAGATCATGCTCTGTATCTAGTGGGACCAAAAGGGTCTTGTTTACTATGAGCTGCTGAAACCTGGCGATTCCATTATAGGCGATCGGTATCGGCTACAATTGATTCGTTTGAGCCGTGCATTGCGAGAAAAACGGCCGGAAAAACGAGCAAAAACATGATAAAGTTATTATTTTTCATGACAACGCTCGGCCTCATGTCGCTAAAGTCATAAAAAAATATTTGGAAACACTCAAATGGGATGTTTTATCGCATCTGCCATATTCTTCGGATATTGCTCCTTCTGATTGTTCTGACTGGTTGTTGAAGGATGCAGCAAGTCACCGGTTCATTTCTTTCGCAGAAATCGAAAATTGGCTCCAAAATTAGATCGCCTCCAAAGACGAGTCATTTTTTCGAGATGAAATTCGAAAATTGCCTGAGAGATGGGAAAAAGTAGTAGGCAGCGATGGACAATACTTTAATTGATCTATTCATTCATTTTGTTTTGAAATAAATGCATTTTTTAACGGACCGAACTAATTTGTACTCCCAATAATAAGTTTATATAATAAGTTTAAATATAAATTATTTATTGATTTTTTAAAAATATATATTTTGAAATAAATTAAAATAATTTCTACTAATTCTAAAACTACTAATTCTCTTAATTTCTTCATCGCAGAGCACTCAAAATCGCACAAGCCAAGTTGAAACAAGCTACAACTGCACAGCAAGAGGTCAGTATATTTCATACTTACTTGCGGAGTACTGATAATAAGAAAAATATAAATTAATTAATTTATATTAACACATTCTTCTTCCATTTATTAACCTACTAACTACTTGTCTTCTGTTATTTTTCACGCTGCTTTTGGATATATACACGAAATTCACATATGCTTCACGTATCGCCGTGCATATCCTCTGTGCGTATTTCCTTTTGGTTTTGCGTTAACAATACAACGAACATAATAAAACAAAAATATTACAAATTTTTTTCTCGAACGATGCTAATAGGCGGGTCCCGCCGGATTCCTAAAAAGCTTGTTTTAAAATCGATTTTTGTTGGGGACGCCTTCTCCGTTCTTTTTAGTACAATTTGCATATTATAAACGAGACTTTACAAGTATAGACGTATATACGAGAAACTTAAACGAAGGATTAATCCGCTAATGGACAAAACTCACGTCGAGACATATAATTATTTTACGTAAAATGCTACGACCATTGTTAACGTATTCAATAATTATAGCGAAAGGATAATAACGATAATAACACAATAATAACTTGATATAAATATAAATATTGAGAATATATAAATATTGAGGATAAAATTATTAATATAAATATATAAATATAAATTTAATGCAGAGGATAACTTATAAATACATATTAATACGACGACGCGAGAGAAGACAACGGAAACAATAACGTTAATTAATTATTACTAAGAAGAATCCGGAATATATATACATATATATAAATATATAAATATATATATTGTATATATATATATATATATATATATATATATATATGAATATATATAAATATACATACCTATACACCGGCGTATACAGAAGAGATAAAATATACGCGCATCCATCTGTATATACATACTATATAACTTACACGGCCGCGGAAGATATACGTAGATGTATATATATTTATGCACACACGTAAATATAAATATAAATACGAGTTTAAATCGAGAAAAAAAAAAGAAAAGACAAAGGAAAATCAGATGGTGAACGGCAGACGCGAAGAAAAAGAAGGAGATAACAAAGGATTGCAAAAAGATAATTTAATGAATGATTATTTAAATATACTGAGATAAAGGGAAGAATGAAGATTAAAGATAATATCTCATCACTTGAAGATGCACTTTCGCGTTCTTCGTATCGCTCGATGCATGTATACAGATAAAAAATGCACATACACATACATATACATTCATCTTGATCTATTTCCTTCTCTGTGCTTCTGCCTTTGTTTCGTTATCGCCATCCCATACATTTTGCCACTTTGCCAACGAATGTCGCTTCAGTACGCATATCGCACGCTAGTCTCAGGATAACAAGGACGAGTCTTCTTGGCGAAAAGCACTAGAGGCGAAGAACCATGCCATATTGCTGGAAAGAACGATGGAGAATCTCCAGATAGAACACGACAAGTGTAAGGATCTGTTGGATGACGCGAAACACATTGAATCTTGGAAGGAGGAGACGGAGACGATGAATCAATACATCGTCCAGCTGGAGCAGCAATTGAAATGCTGTGAGGGCTTAAAGGACATTAATGGGCATGACAGAATATCAAACAAGAATATTGAAACGCAACTGAAAGCGTGCGAAAATTGTAGTCTAAACGCAAAAGGTCGGCGTATCCTTGCACTGGAGCAGCAAGTGACAGCCTTAAAAAATTCCTTGAAAAATTACACGAGCACAACAAAATTTTCAGAAAAGGATAACAGCGATGAAAAAACAAATATGAAAGTGAAGGAGTCTTGGAAACAAGAGATCGAGGCAAAGAATCAATACATTATCAAGCTGAAGCAGAAAATAGTGTTGCTAGAAAATCTCCTACGGAAAAACGTGGATGCGCAGAAAATGCGCGATCTTGAAAAAAGAATCAATAGGAAATCCAAACGGATCGTGGAATTAGAGAATGCTATACGAGAACTCGAGGACTTCCTCAAGGAGGATATGAAAGAGATGCGTGATCTGCGGTATCAGATATCGCTCGATAAAGAATGTATTATGAAAATGGAAAAGTGGATCCAGAAGAACAATTTCACAAATGCAGGAATTGATAAAGCGAGAATTATAGAACTGGAGGAAATGGTTACGAATTTGGAGGATTATGTCAAGGAGCATGATATCGACGGTCTTAAACGAAAGTTGCAGGATCGAGAATACAGAATTGTTCAGCTAGAGAATCAAATTTTTGAGTTGAGAAAACTGTCAAAATGTGAAGAAAATAAATCAGGTAAGTGAAATCTTCACTATGATGAAATTTGCTATGTTTAAAAATTTTTCATTATATCATTGTTTTTATTTTGTTTTTAGTCAGAGACCTGCCGAAGGTGAACTTTCTATCTAATAATGAAATAGCTTGTGAACTAAAAGAAAAAAAACAAAAGACAAAGGAAATAATGCACGCCGTGGAAGAAGTTAATAAAATTCAAGAATACGAACAGGAGGAGAGCCTGAAAATAAGGTTGCAAGAAAAAGAGCAAAAGATGAAGGAAATGGGACATGATATTTCGGAAAAAGATAACAGAATTCAAAGATATGAACAGCAAATCGTCGAGCAGCAAAATAAGATTTTGAAAATGGAAAAAGAGATGATCAAAATTGAAGAAGGATTTTATGAAACGGAAATCATTAGTGCGCTGAAAAAAGAAATTAGACTAAAAAATGAGAGGGTGCAGGAGCTAGAAATGGAAGTCAATTCTTTAGAGACATCGCTCGGTGAGAGAATTGATGTCGCGATTGAAGAACTCATCGCCACTCTAAAGGAAAAGGAGGAAATAGAGCTTCAACTGAAAAAGAACCTCGCGGATAAAGAGAATAAATTGGAAGAATTGGATGCGGCTCTTCGCCAGAGCATTGAAATTACGGATGAGATTGAGGCGAAGTTAAAAAATGAAAAGAAGCTTAGAAAAGAATCCGACCGAAGAGTAAGTTAGAAACCTTTACAATATATTAAATTTGTTTTTATACATATTGTTTTAGTCATATTCGATTCATATTATTATAAAATAAGCATAACATTTATAATATAATACAATTATTTCAAATAAATAAAATTTATTTATTTTACATGTAATAATTAATAATCATAGTAAATAAAATAAAAAATACATTTGCAGAAAATCTGTAAATAATTATACATTGTGTGATATTATACCGCTTGAATATCTGTGCAAAACGTATTGCCATTAATTGCATAATTTATTTTTTATTTTTAATTAATTATTTGAAAAAATCGATACAGTCATTGGAACGTTTTTTTAAAAAAATACTATTATCTTATCAGATTGCCGAGATAGAGGAAAAAATCACAGTCATGCAAGCTGCTTCAGCCACGAAATGCATCACGTGCAAGCCACTTCTTTACAAGATATTTAAGACCGAAGGGAAACTAGGCCAATCGACTCAGGAGAAGACTGTTCAATTTCAAGAGTTGCATCAAATTAAGTGGGTGTTTCAATATACAAGTAAAAAAATAGTTGTGTGTATGTGTACAAATATAAGTACTTTTAATAGTTTATTTTAATATTGCTGGCTCCCTTACAGGCGTGATGTTTTAAAAGCTGCCCTTTCCGAAAAGGATGCTCATTTAGCTTTGTTGGAACATTCAGGCATCCAAACTCCGACACAAGCAGATCAGGCGGCGAAATTAAAAGCTGATAAGAAAATATTACTGAATAGACTGAGGGAAGAGGTAATTTAAGAAATTTAAAAAAATCTTCGGTTCTTCCTTATATATAATAATAAAAATAAAATCATCGTTATTGATATTTTCCAGGATGAGAAGAGTATCAAGTTAGACTTGCGAGAAACAACACCACACTTATTTCAAAAAATATTCAAGATATCTGATGACAGTGAGGACAGTAGCGATAATAATAATAATAATAATAATAATAACTCTTTTGATGATTGCTTTAGTAGGATCAATTCACCGAAATCAATTGCTGTAAATGATGACAGCTCGCCGACATCGGCTACTCCAAGTTGCAAATATTCGTAAGTTGTCAATAATATTTTTTTAATGCAATAAAAATAAATAATTAATTTTTAGAAGATGTTTTACAGAACAAGGACGTCGCTGATGTCCCATATGAAAGATGAAAATCACTCATAGATTCATCATCAGGATACCAGATAAGTACTCGAGTACCATTTATGGTATTTCGGAGTATTGGTTTCTTCGTTACCTCAATGTTGTCATACGCACACACACACTCGCGAACGTAGAGTGCATAGAACATCTAGTAGCAAAAAAGAAAACGAAACAAACAACAGCAAAAAACTCTATAATACACTACTAATATCAGCAACTACAGCAACAGCCAACACCTCTGCCTGTGCCGCTCATCACGCATCATGCATTTATCTTCATCACCATCATCATCTTCGACATTTATTCGACATCTCTCACCATTAACGATTAACATTTTATCCATGTAATATACAGTGATTGGAAAAATTCCAAGATCAAGAAATCAGAGGCTTCTGTAGGCCGCTGATAATCCAAATAGATAGTATACATTCACTTTACCATGGATGAAATATAACAACAATGAATGACATACGATAGTTTCGGATAATTTATTCTGACAATACAGGCATCTTTTTCTCCTTTTAATATTAGCGACATTTGAATCGTTATAGACATGATAATTTGTTATTATTGCAATGATGTATCGAAATATGAATTGTTGTTTATTATATATAGTTTCTTACAGCTCGCAGCGTACGGTTATTAAAAAATCGACAATTGATTAGAAGAGCAATATTTTATATTTATTTCTTTAATATATTTAATTTTAGGTATAATTAAATTAGTGCTGCAACAAAATAAAAATTAAATTAGCAGAGAATTAAAAGAAATGATTAGCATGGACTGGAGTTTTGTTTCTTAGATTTTTTAACAATTTGAACAATTTGAACATATTCAATTTCATGCAAAAATAATGGATTTCTTTTTACTACACCTAATATTTATAAATAAAATTTCTACTTATTTACATATAACTATTTATAATTTAATTTGTTTGAAGGATTTAGCTTAAATTGATGAGTTTACATATACCAACATTACTTTATAAATAAAATTACAATTTGAATAAATTATATAATCCCTGTCGTCTTCGTTCTGCAAAGAAAAAAATAAGTGAATTAAAAAAAATTTAGTATATATAAGAATTTACATCATGCTGCGTTTGTAATCAGAAAAATTAGCTTTACTATTAAATTATTTCTTTATTTTTAAAATTTCTGTAACTTAATATCTGTAATATGTAACGAAAATTATTCGAGAAACTGTCAATTTTGGAAACAATGTCTGTGATTTGTGGAAATTAATATTTAAGAAATCAGAAATATTTCTGAATGTATTACCAGAGGATCGTATTAAATCACTGCAATCGTCACGCTAATAATAAAGATGGGAATATATAGAAAAAATACATCGTTGTAAGTACTAAACGATGTGCACGAACGCGCTCTTTAGAACGCATTTTGTAGAAGATCGTGGAAAGTCAAAAGAACCTAGCCGAGGCACTAAAGAATATCTTTTGTACATAATATTTACGTTATTTTTTCCACCTACAATGGTCCCGAAAGTAGTATAAACAATTTCTTAGAAACTTCTATTTAAAAATCTATGTTTGTTTCAAGGTACACTACTATAGAATCTATTATGTATACATGCATATCTCGCTAAACGAAATTCGCATTTACTCGAGATTGTCCTATCGGAGAATGCATGATCATTATGCATATGTATATTGCACGAGAGGGCTTACAGATCGTAATAAAATATTGCAAGGAAGAGATGATGCGCTTTAAAATCTCGATTATTAAGTTTAAATAACATATAAACTTGGAAATGTTTTTTTTTAAAGCGTTGATAGAAATCTGTGACAAATTATATTTAAATTAAATTAATAAAATGAGATTATTGTTGCATATTAAATTTCGAAATACGTCATAAAACGTATCTCATAAAACGTGATACTCATTTGCGATATTTCATTGCGATTTTCTCTTTATACCAGTTGATGACTTAAATGTCATAATTTAATAAAAACAGCATAAGATGTTATAAAAAGCTTGAAATGTCATTTTTTGAGACAAGCTGATATGAGATGCTGCGACGTGTGATGCAACGCGAGTACGTTGCAACGTTTTTGAATAATATATAAATCGGCTTCTTGCGAGAACCATAACGTATTACAAAAAGAAAATGATCAATGAAGGAACATCCTATCGGATGATACGTTCTTTGATCATTTGATCTCGCTCGCCGCTAATGTCATCGCGTCTGCCATTGCGGTGGGTTAACTGCAAAACGTTGAAAGTGTAAAATTTTATCGTTAATACTTGAGGCTAGCTCCTCTGTGAATTTCACGGATACAGCAGCACTTCTATTGTTGCTAACTTATCCATTCGTTTATTCGTTTAACTACGCCTCTTTGCATCTTGACGAAACGTCTAAGAACCACTTACAAAAAGACTTATTAACTCGACTTTAATATATCTAAACGTTTAGGACAATTGTAAACTAGAATCAAAGTGCGTGTTGTGTGACGCGGATATTTATTGCAGCGAAGCATCGTGAGCCGTGCTTAAAATGTATATTTGAAAATTCGGAATCAGTCTTTTACCTAAACTATTATTTTGGAATTAGTAATTAAAATCATTATTATTTTTCTTTTTTATTTATTGACAATGATATTTAATTAATAAAAACTTAATGTTTAAATATTGTATTATATTGTTATTGTATTATTACTTTAATCTTTTAATTTAATATATTTTTTATTTAATAATTATTATTTTCAATGACTAAAAATTGCGATACTTGGCCGTAATCAGAATATATATAATGGCTACAAAACAGCTTCCTCTCTTACTTCTGACCTCCAATCTCATGTAGATGCACGTGCAAAGATGAAATAATTTCAGTAAATGTCACCAGAGCCGCATGAATAAAATAAAGTGTAAAGAGTGAAAGCGAGAATTATATTTACATTAAGTTCAAATTTTCCACAAGAATCAAAGACTGTAGACAATCTAATAGTTATTGATAATTGCCCGAATCATCTAAATATTTTCTCTGTCTGGAATCAATAAAAGTTTAAAACCCGTTCTCTTATTGTTCTCTTATTGTTCATATTTATATATAAAGATGTTAAAGAGATAGTAAAATTTTATTAATGACATTACAAATTGTTGAGACGTTCTAAGTTTCATAAAAATAATAGCTGTTGTTATTTATTTTTTGTTATCTTCAACGTTTTAAATCTTGTAATTTTCGTGTTTGTTTACAAGAGTTCAATTCTAGATGAAGGATATATATAATGTCACCGTTAAATATCTCTTTCGCGTCGATCGAGTCGAGAGATCGAAGGTGAGATGGAGAGGAAGGATGATGGAGAGAGAGAAATGAAAGGAAATAATTAGTTAACGTGTGCCACTGTCATATCAAGCCTATATCTTCGTGTTATAACATATGTAGCAAAACAAAAAAAATAATATTATCGTTAATTGACACAATTGTTAACACAGAACGAGTGATCGAAGCATGAATGTGCTGTGTGTCTGATGAATCAATTTTTTAAAAATTGGTAACATTATTTTTCCAATGTAGAATTTTTTAACAAAATCATATAACTCCAGACACTTATCTCATTTTTATAATCTCATTTGTACACAATATTCGATTTTTCTAAAATTCTCGACTCTTACCCATCTTGATTAACATTGTGAATAATCTAATCACTTTCGATGTTTCAATTCTTTGAAATAAATTTAATTCGATAATAATTTTAATTTGCAATTTCTGTTTCATGAAAAACCGCAAGGAATATATGACCATATGTACGAACGGAGAATGCGATAGACACAGACAAAGTATCAAATCGAATTTCTTGTTGACATACTAGATTCCACTATCATAATATAACAATATAATATATAATAGTAACATATTATCCGATCACTCCACAAAAATCCTTTCGATACAATCGATGTCGTAGAATTTTTGTCGTCCACATTGAAACAGTGAAAAGAGTTTAGGTGATGGAATGAACGAGGAAGAGGATGCGATTGTATTTCGCAACAGATCGCGCCTAAATTATTAGAAGCATAATAAGCGGTAGAATTATAAGCACTCGTTAAACTTTAGGTCCAATTTCGTTTATCCGCGAGATCATTGGCTATGTTTACCAGAGAAAACTAATAATAAGTTAGCGCTTAGTGATGTTCCTTAATATTATTAGTTCCTATACTTAGATCCAGCAAAGAAAAGAATCAATCATATTAAAGAATCACTAAGCTCTAACTGAATAGTATTCTCTGTTGAAGTAGTCATTGTTATTTGACTTTTATCCATTAATCGATGTCGCGCTTGGATTTAAAATCATTTTTGTGAATGAAGAGTATCTATAAATTATTAATTATTGATTATTAATAATTAATACGTAATTACTAAATGGCCCCTTATGCCTAAAGAAATTTTTCAAAAAGTATCACTCGAGAAGATACAAGGCTTAATCGCGCATTATCATTATAGACTGTTCGTTGTAATAATTCATTGATTTATCGATTATCATCGAAATCCTCCCTTCGAACCTCATCAATTTATACGGCACTCAAGGTGATCCTAAGGCGACTACAGAGTGAGACGAGAGTGAGAGGCCGAGTGAAAGAAAGCGGAAGAAAAGCGGTCCTGATATTTTTTGACTCGTGACTATTAAGTGTCCACGATAAGAAAATACCAAAAAAAGAAATACGATTTTTATGTAAATATTGTAAGAAACGCCGTACTGACGTTATTATAATCCTTATTGGATGCTATTTCGAGATAAAATTTTAAAAAAAGGTATTAAAACTCATGGTTGAAAATTTAGTAAAAATTGAAATAATACGATGTATAAATTAAATTAAAAAGTAATTATTCATATTTCAATGAAAACATAAGTACAAATAGTATACAAGTATAACAAATCCAATTTGCAGATATTGGCATTTCTAATTTTCATTACTGTTTTCTTGTTTTTTTGCTGGTAATAATATGATAACAATATTGAAAATAAAATGTTCCTACGAAAAAAAATGCTTCAAAGTTCATTGCATCCGATAAGACTCGACAACGGTACGACGTGATTTCAACTCGCTCCTTTTCTATTCTCCAATTTCTACATGTTTAATCGTTAAATGAACAATTGACAACAAGTCTTGACGAAAGAGGAAACGCGATAGGAAAGGAGAGACTTCGATTTATTGTGCACGTTTATCGTTAATAACCTCGAAGAATCTCGATGCAATACAATTTTCAATCGTATATATCTAAGCGAATGATAATAATATAATAACTGGGGTATAAGTGTGAGAGTATGCGTGAAAAAGAGAAAGAATGAAAGAGAGGGAGAAAAAAAAGGGAAGATAAAGAGGATAGAGTGAGAGTAGAATACGAATGAGATAGGTCTTGTTTCGCCTAGTCCTTGCAACGCTTAATTAATTAGGCATCGTTTATATCTCGAGTGTTGCGCTTAATTTGCCGGAAATCAGCGAAATCGCTTTCATGTTCGTTTTTTTATAATTTTTTCTCGCGCTTCGGTGATTTCTGGCCTCCGAATAGAAATCGATGATGATCGTAAGCGAGAAAGAACGATGGATTATAATGAAAAGTGCGACGAAGCTAGAACTATAAGGTTACCAAAATAAGTTAAGAGATAAGCTAATTAAAGTAACAGTTTATTGAAAATTAAGTACATTGTTGCAACTGCCATGCTGTGTGCCATTATATAACAAGTCACGTTTGTCGTAAAAAGCAAAAAGAATAAAAAAAAAGAAAGAAGAAGAGCTGAAAATGAAGATGAAAAAAAGATGTTAACGGACATATGAAGTAAAATAGAATGTCTGTGAAATATTTCGCGCGTTCTCGTATGTCTGAAAAAAAAACTTCTTGGTTTACAATGCTTCGAAATCGTGGAATTACACCGTCGTCCTCGCACACGTTGCATTAAAATCCTTCCTGATAATGCAGTATTTTGTTATACAATTTACTATACTATTATGAGAACGACCATTTTTACGAACAATGATGGCAGAATTTTTTAAATGATACGTAATACAAGGAGAAAATTTACGAGCCTTTTCTTAATATGTATCGACTATTAGCTTTAAAGATATGATTTCGTAAGTAAATATATCATTCGATGAAAAAATGAAACGCGTCGAGAGGATTATGAAAGAATATGGAAAGGACGACGGGGTAAATACCCAACAGCCCAGATATCGTGCACGATTTCGCTTGAGCTCGCGGAACTCGCGTGTACCTGCTTGCGCAATTACGCGTGTGGACATAAAATATATGGTAATAATATCATATTTAACATATGCGAAACGTACATACGTTAGTACACGTGCAGGCACATGCGCGACACTTTGCACGTGAGGAACGAGGCTCCGAATCGAAATTTACGATGAAATTCAACGCAACGATCCGTTTCTGCAATGGCAAGACACGATCGCTGACAGTAAAAGTCTTACATTTTGTGAAAATATTTTTGGTCGCATTTATTTTGACGGATGCGGCGATTATGATAAGATTTTCTGTATAGATATAAAAATATATACACATATACATATACTGGTATATAACATCTGTTAATAATAATAATTTATTACGCGCGCTAAATCGTTTCGTTACATCGCGTTACGTAGAAAATTTATCGACGTTGTTAACGATTGTCTTCCTTTAATAATCAGTAGCCTGTATAATGGTCACATCCGTCATTGTTAATAAATCACTATAATACTGTTATTACATGAAATAATTACTTGAACGAGTAAGCATTCAGAGATCTTTTGTTTAATTCTTTAAGATATTTATTTTAATTTGGACTTAATAATTTGATTTATTTTAAAAATTTAATGCAATATTTTAGATATATTTAAAAAATGTATCAGGCGTATATGTATATACACTTAAATATATATTAAATATATATTAAATATTTCGACTTTTATTTAAGATAAACTGATATGAAAAAAATTTGTATACAACATACAATACATATACGTACATATATATGAGGAACAGTAATTTTTATTTTCACAAAAAATGCAGAGAATTAAAACCATAAAAATGTTTAATGGTGATCCGTCGATGACCAAGTAGCAACGGATCGCTACGATTGCACGAACCGATTTCGTGTAACGCGATGTCTTACAATAGCGAGTAATGAATATAATCCACTCTCGTTAGTTGACAACCGGTGTATTGTGAAATAATAAGAAAAGATTTAATAAGTAATCACGTAAAGAAAGAGAGAGGGGGAAGGGATAGGGGGACAGGAAGGAAGAGAGAGAGAGAGAGAGAGAGAGAGAGAGAGAGAGAGAGAAACAAAATAACGTCGACCCGTCATAGATTCAAGCACAATAAGGACTAGTAGGGCCAAGCACAATAAAATTCGGCCGTCACATTGTAGGCAGCGATCTGTTAGAGCGACAATTCGTATAAGTATCCATATAGCAAGGCTATTAAATAAACACATATTGTCTATTGTCCGACAAGTGTATTTATTGTTGATGCTGATCGTTCCCTTCTGCAAGCCTCTAAGCAATCTGATATTGAAATAAATATTTCACAGAGGAAAAGACTAACATTTACTCTACACTCATTAACTCCCTAGTTTCCATTTTTGAAAATTTTTAATCATATTTTATATTATTTATAGTCTGTGTAATACAAAAATGTAAACAATATAAAGCAACTTCAATATATACATATATAATATACACATATATATATATATATATATATATATATATATATATATATATACAATAAAAATGTATATACTGTAATATATATTGATTAAGATTGGCGAAGTTAAATTCCAAATTAAACAAATAATATTAATTCTGATAATATGTATATCATTCATATAAAAGATTTGATATCAATAACTGGTCAAGTTAAATTTCATATCAAATTAAATAAAGAATACAATCCATAATTGTGTTACTTTATCTACTATATAAGTGTTATAACAAAAAGTTAAAGAAGTAAACACTTGATGTTGCTAGATCGAATAATAAAAAAAAAATGATGTGTGTAAAAACAATTCAAAAATTATAATAATAGTTAATAACATAAATATTAGGTGTACAAAAAAGTTCTGAGCTTTTTTTTGTAAAATTCAATCTTTATTCGTATGTAATCGTACGGAAATGGCTTGCTGCGTAACGCCAAGCTGTTCTGCAAGCTCC
>Ga0157363_1003114_pt1 | contig 14870 bp, 4 predicted proteins | sample AttsexASBM1_FD_111477 | JGI IMG/M metagenome (GOLD analysis project Ga0157363, IMG submission 111477) | Fungus gardens microbial communities from leaf cutter ant in Ribeirão Preto, State of São Paulo, Brazil - Atta sexdens ASBM1 | ecosystem: Host-associated > Fungi > Mycelium > Unclassified ...
CAATCACAATCAAATGTGAATAAGAAGAATGATCGACTATGATTGATTAATTTCTTACGACTTAATTTCTTAAAACTTAAAATTTAGTAATGGCTTCTTGTAGAAAGTATAAGAAGCCTCTTAGCTTTAAATATAAGAACTAAGACCTGACTATAAATACCGATCTGTAACTGTATACGTTAATTTTGCTGTTGTGATAAATTTAATTTCGCGTTAAACATATAATGTGTAACTATTAGATATCATAATAACATTCACTTACAGTGGCAAATATTAATAAAATATTGATAGTATCATCAACATAATACTTCTGTGTAATTGTGTCCAATGTAGACATTTCGTTTGCACTATTTACGTCAGTGCACAAATAAACACTTCTATTTTCGAGATTAAAGATTTCGCTGACGTTATTTTTGTTTCAAGATATCGCTGACTATCGCCGAAGGAGAAGCGCTCAAAAAGGTGCAAAGAAAGAAGAGATCACGTCACAAAAAAACTCGCGAAACATTAGTTCGTATTCTCAGCTCTATTTAACAGCACTTTCAACGTCACATGCAGTCGTTAAAATTCGTTATTAAAAGTCGCGTTCAATCTCTCACGTGATATTAAATTTATGCTGATGGTACAAAAACATATAGATAATATATAAATGATAATTATAATTCCGATATTAATATATTAATTATCGAAGAGGTTTAATTTCGATCTTAATTACATTATAATGATTTTCATACAGTTATAAATTCATTTTATATATTTCTTTTTATACATTTCTGCTGACGTATTTAAAGCATAATTACAGCAATTCTCATGAACATTGTGAAAACTCTTCGTTATGCAAAACTTAAATTCGAATATAAAAATGTCTAATTTTACGACATTTTTGGTTAATATTAGTTCTCGTAATATCGAGATGACTGTTTCAATTTATCGTGCATTTCTGGATGATCATTTTTAGGGCGAACGCGCCGAATCGATATTCGATCGACAGACCGAAACATAATCGACCAGACTATAATTAAGAGCGCCTTCCTCGAAACGCGACTTCGCGATCGGCAATGAGTGAGATAAACAGGAGCGAGACGGTCGCTTTAATTTCGAATTTCTCCTTGCTGCTTTCACACGGGAGACTCACCGATTAAATGCGCGATACGAGCCACCGCGCCGCCGCGCCGACAGAAAACGCCTTTTCGATTCTTACCTGCAACAAAAAGCCAACGAGCATTTTAATCAAACTGTCGTCGAGCGAGATAAGAATAGGGCACGTCTTGCGTTGGCATTTAGAAAGCGATTTCTTTCATTCTGTCTCGTCCTTCGAGCCTCCCTTTTTTTTTCGAGATCCATTGATGAATCTTATAAATAAACCGTATAAAAAATAATTTTATTTAGAAAGTACTTTTGATGCACTTTATATAGTAAACAAAATGTTTCTTCTTTCTCTCTCTCTCTCTCTCTCTCTCTCTCTCTTTTCTCTTAAAATTACTTTATAAATCTCCATTCAATAAATCTTTCTCACATAATTAAAAGTACACGATACTTTTGCAAATGTCGTAAAATAAAGGGATAAATTTCGAATGCAAGACGATCGAAAGTATATAATCCACGGTAGACTTAAATTCACTAAATTTATATTCGGTACAACGACGGCAAAAGTACAGCGGGTCGTAGCCGATCTCGCCAAAGTGCCCTGTACACAATCAATCTGTTAAACGTACTTATTTATCCTTGCCTGTCGAGACGACGAGGCAACATTGGGACATCGGGACGTCGGTGTAGCTATTAACTACGGAGATATATTTGGCAATGGTCGAGCGGACGTACTGTGAAACTGATTTTGCCAGCATTAGTTAGTCAAAGTATATCCACTAAAGATCCGAATTATTTGATTCTCTAAACTAAAATATAAAATTCCCAATTAACGGTGGATCCAATTGGAAAATTTATTAATTTAATCCGTATATACAAGGGTAATATATAAATTTTGAGATAAGCAACAAAACTAGTAGAATGAATGTTTCAACTGAATGAGTCAGTTAAGTCTGACTGGTGCCTATCCAGCGAGTGGACACAAAGCGTGTCAGAGGTGGCTATAAATCTCAACGGGTTTCTGATCAAACGATCAACTAATACCGGACCGTGAGAGGTTCGCTCTTTCCTCCGGAGCTATGTCAGTGCTCCTTGCCCCTTCGTCAGGAACCCACTCGGTTACGGGCTAATCCCAGCTGCATTACCTTGATGAGCTCCGGAACTCCGCCTCCTTCCCATACCCCACTACGAAGATCCCAGCTTATCCCGGCGTTTAGGCAGACGTGGCCTAAAGATCGCAATGCATTACTACGACCTGTAATACGCATGTATGCGCAAATATGTACGTATACATGTATAGAGGAACATACATGCACACGCGTAATTCTGTAACCGGCGCGGCGGGAAGACTGGCGTGTACATGGCGCGATATTGGGCGGATTGTTGCTGCTTTAAGACGCCGTAGCAGCAAACACGAGGACGCTGCGATATATCGCACGAGAAAGGTACAAGATCCCCGAGAGAGACACCTTCCATTCAGACCGAAGCGAAGGGAAAGATCGCCTGAGCTGGATCTCGCGGAGAATTCTGACGTAGCTAATATATCCTGCATCGCTCCACCTCGGCTCTCGGGCTATCTAGATCTCGGTATCGCAAAAGCTGATTTCCGGTCGGACAACCTTCTCCCTCAGGATTACCTACGGAAATTGCTCATGGTCAGATAACACGGCTAATCGACTCGAAAGATAAAGATGTAACGGCGCGCCAAAGGAATTCCTGGTAAGATGTATTCAAGACCGTAAATAGAACACTCGTTATATTATAACAGAGATCAGAAATGCAGTTCCTAAAATACTGTACACAATACAAAAGTAAGTGAGCAATTAAATGAGTGAAAGATTTGAACTTTTTACTACGGAAAAGGTACAGCGATTTAAAATACAATAGTAAACGCTTCTTGTAAGTCGGACGAATTAATAGGTAATTAGAAGAGAGATAGAAGTGAATTAACAACTGGTTCCTAAATTTAACCCTTAATCGTATTCAATTGCTCTCCTTGTACTCAAACGCTTAGGCCAAAATAGAATGCGACAGAGTACGACCGCCGGAAAGTCATCTGCAGCTTGCAAATTTGATCACGAAATGCAGCCGTCGAAGTTCTGAGCGCGAGACTTCTAATCTCGGCAAAGAAGGAGAATAAGATAGTGGCGGAAGGAAGCTGCTAGATTATAGGATGGGGGCAAGGGAGGGGGAGAGAGGGGAAGGGATGTCAGGCATCGGGCTCATCTTAGTTGTTCGTCTGAATCTCTCTCTGAGTAAGTCTCCAGTGGCAATACGTAACAACTATTAGCGAACCGACATTCATCTCGTTTAACTCGAGTTAGCGGCCGCGCCGTGTAAACCAAGTCCAAGCCGCGTTAGCAAGCCGCATTGCTTAATACGATCGTTGCAAGCGAGAATCATTTCGCTAATTTATACAAAGTGGTACGACCTATCCAAGCGCGTTAATCAATATTTGTTCGTCGCATATTTCATTCTCTCGCCGATGTACGATGGACGTGGTGATGTCAGAAAATCAGCAGCGTTTTTAATGCTGTATATAAAATACAGAGAAATAAATATATATAGAAATATAGAAAACCAATTTTAATTTTTCAACAAGAGCAAAATGTATTAAAAAAGATGAAAAAAATTTTAATTATATTTATAAAAAAATTTATCAATGTCATTAATATCGATATAAGAAATGTAAATATATAAGGTAAATATAAATGTGTATGAAATATGAGTAATACGATATTTTAACAACGTACACGTTTATTGTATACCTAATATTATAGATATCAAAGAGTTCTCATAGATCACAATTGAATTTCTGATCGAGGAGAAACATCAAAACCTTTTTCATACAAAAAGAGAGAGAACGATAGGAAGGTTAATTTAACCCGAAACGCTTCGCTCTAGCTGGACGAGACGTCAAAGACGGCCAACAATATTGCGGTATGCACATTCCAAGAGCATTCGGCACTCATTCCATACACGTCCGCGGCGTGGTATTATGTTATTAGCCAGATCAACGAGCGTAAAGCGGTCAGAAACGGTCAGGAAATACACCTGGAGAACATGCTTCTCGAATCCCGAGAACCCGGCACCGACCGGAGGGCATAGGGGACATAAGCTTGTTAACAAGTGTACAGGATGCGGGACAACTTGTGGAACAAACCGCGCAAAATAAACGGTCAAACGTCAAACGACTTTTCACACATTAACCATCCGAAAGCACGCCTCTTGATAAACGAACTCTCTGTACGAGGTAATTAATGGTAACAGCATTAATTCCGTTCGACAAAGCGATCGCTTAACCGGTTAACCAAATACGGAGAATGCGGTTTTTGTATTACGCTGAGTCCTTCATTAAATTTTTCTCGTTAAAGAGACCGTTACCGAGCGTAACTGAATTAGCAGGGATAATGGAAATTAACTTTTTATGTTCGCTCCCTTTATTATCGTCTTCTTCTTTTGCTCTCTATCATCTCTTACGAGAACTTAGCATAAAGAATTTTCTTCAATGAAAAAAATTATCCTTGTCCTAGGCCTTTTTGTCCCTTTATTATTTCGCGCTTGTGCTGTACACATCTTTATCTCTCCTCTGCCCGCAAGCCTCTTTCCTTCAATCCTTTCCATTTCGCTCTCCAGACAGAAACTCCTTCGTCAATCCCCAAAGGAGACACAAGTAATGCCGGGATTATGTAAACGTCACTCTAGCGAAACACGCATCTGTTCGGACGCATTCAAATTATTCAACTGACAAACAATTGGAAACATAGCTCTTGAATAATTCTAATCGGTGTAAGAATCGTTCTAGATAACATATTTTTCTTAACTTTTAATTATTTTTATATATTTTATAAATGACGCAAATTGAATGTTATACTATTTTTTATTAACCATTTGTTTATATAAAATTTTATTAATATAAGTTATTATATTTAATTTTATCCTCTGATGAAAGACGCAATAACTTATTATATAGTTTTTCATCACTTTTTAATTTATATTATTATTTTTTATTATTACACTGACTGTTCTTCAGTTTTTTAACTTAATGACGTATTATGTTTGACTGACTACATATTGTCCACGACATTGCCGGTACGTTTTTACCAGAATAAAAATTGATTCTTCTATTTCTTAGACAAAAAAATGTGTTATTAAAATCGTTAGGACACTCAGATTTCTCCACGCGATCTTTTAACCGTCATGTGAACAGTTCTCATTATTCTAGAAACTTATCAAAAAGTGGTTTACTTTTGAGAAGATGAACTCTAGAAAATGAATCTTATTATATATAATTCAATTTATTGACTTTTTCTGAAGAGGGCTCGTTAAATATTTGAAACATGTTAAGATTTCTAATTTATAGGATATGAGGTTTGAATAACAATTCAATGAGTGAATATTCGAGAGAATGTACAATTTATTTCACGCAATAACTTTTGCAGTTAGCTCTTAAGCCTATTTTATATTTTTTACTTTATATTATTTAGAGCACTTTATTATTTTTATTGTTTAATTATTTGTAGAAGTTTTGTCGCAAATTATAAGAGAGAATAGAGTGTAGAGTAAATATATTCTCGCGGGTATCAGTCAACTTGAAACTTTCTCAACTTCCAACGTGCGACGATGTTACATGAAAAGACGTTAATTTACGCTACTTAGTGATTCTGTTTTGCACATGTGTGTCGCAAGATCTTTCGCAAATCTGCGCTAACGAGCAGCTCATCAGCGCACATCACAATATACGTAATATCTAAAAATAAATACATGCAGCGGGATGCATATGATGAAGATCTCGAAAATGCGTCGCAGCAATCTTCATTCTTTATCAAATCTCCTTTAATTCCTTTCTTATCTCTCCGTTAGGAAGTCAAAATCTATACGAATCCTTGTAATTGGTATCCGCCATCCTCCACCGCCTTCGCCGATGCACCATACACTTGGTGCCCCAATTTAATATGACTTATGCATATTCAATGGCTTTCCTTCGTCCGTGTCTACATCTACACAAGAGAACGGTGCGCACCGCCCGCCATGAGATGAGAAAGGGAAACTAGTCAAGTTTTGTGACTCCCTAGTTTCTGCCTAATGTATGCTAAAGTGTTAAATGATTAGAGACAGGAAAACTTTGGAACGGAGATAGCATAAAAGATTGTCGAACCTGATTTACACAAATGCAAATTTAACGAAATTTTTTTAATTACACCACATTATTTTCTTTAATCATTATATATTTGTATCTATATATACTTTAATTATCGATAAGAAGCGTACAAAAGCTAGATGAGTCATTAGTTAAGTCAAAATTAAATGCAAATAGAAACAATATTGAATTATTACTTTTACGTCAAATATAAACTGTGCAATTCTCTCCGTAATCAAAAATTATATATACAGATAACATACTAATCAACAATAATTTTGTCAAATAGATGATACTAGCTGATTCTTAAATATGTTTTAATACTGATTCTGAAAATAAGCTCTAATTATTTGTAACCAATATATTTCTTTTTAAAGATTTATATATTTTATTAACAATAGCTTGTTGTATAAAATTTTTCTTAACAATTCATCAAATAATAATTAATTTTTGTTTGAAGTCTTTTATAATGAGTGAAAAATCATGTTAAATTCAATAACTATTTTATGAATCATTTAATTATATCTAAGCAAAAAAAATAAGTAGAGAAGAAATTTCTTAATGTTAATGTTACTCAAAAATCGTACCCATCATATAAATTTGACAAATAGATTTGAAATAAAAAAATACTATAAGAAACATCAGATCAGTTTAACGTAAAAAATGTAAAATTTTGACTATCAGTGTAATCGTTACCAAATAAGTACTGCTCGAGATTGCAATGATATCCGCGGAAAATTACGTGAAATAATATTCTGAGAAATAGAATTCAAATAACGGAAAATGAGGGCGAAGAAGGGAGGGAGGAAAAGAAGAACCGGGAGACAGACAGATATGGCGCGCTGCGTAACTTTTCCCTTTATCCGCTCATCCCGACGTCGTCTGCCGGGACCCGACAATGAATGGATGTCAAAAACGCAGCAATTAATTCAGACCTGCGGGGAACAAAGGCGTAAGAATACCGTCGGCCGTCGTCTCGTACTCCAGAGAAGTTCTTCCTCGGAGACTCACCAAAGAGGGATGAGATGGTTGGTTGGGGAGAGAGAAGGGAGAGGGGGAGGAGAGTAAGAAGAACGGATGTAGGGGGGGAAGTATAACTGGCAGTGAGGTAGCAACGAGCGGCAGGGCACAATAGTCGGATCATCCAACTTTACTTTGCTTATTGTAATTCAATTTCACGGGGCGTCCGCCTGTTCCTCTCGGCGCACTCGCTTGCCCGCGTTCCCTTCCTTATTTCCCTCTTTCCATCTTGATGTCTTCCTCAGCGCGAGAGAGATCCTTGGATTATAGTGAGAAAGAGTGCGAGCGTCTACCAATCCGACGCGGGAGATGGACTTGACAACTGTTTAACATCCTCGCTTACAATGCCGATCCTGTGCCGGTGGTCGCGATCGTGCCACGCTATTCTAGCTGTACTAGAAATCGGGAGAGTTCGCGGTTCAACTCGATCTCTCATGTTCCTGTAATTTACGACGGCGTGTAATAACGCGAAGCGTTTCTTCCGCCTCTCTTCCATTGTCGCGAGCGTTTTACCTGTCTGATGTGATTTTCAGTGGGATTATTCAGAATCAACTATGTGATATATATACATATAGTTTATTTAATTTGTATATATAGTTTATTTAATTTGTTTCTGTGAATTACAACGTAATACGTAAACTACATTTTCTCTTTTCCTATTCTCTTGAAAACAATGAAATATTCGATTTAATGAAATCGTAATTGTCCGTAAATCCATCACTAATCAGTAATAAATTGCAATACAAATTCACTGTTTGAAAAATATAATCTCCAAACCTTTACAGGATTAGTGAACGTTCCAATAATTCCTGCTCGATTAAGATACCTCGAATCGAAAACAGATGTATGAATCCCTCACGGTGGTGCCGTCAAGCATGTAGGGTAAACATCGGTAACTGCTTGGGTGGTGAAGGGTAAGAGGGTTGCATTCCCGAGCAATATCTTGCACCAAATTGTGCACGGCACGAGACATCCCCTCTCTCTTCCAAGCTCTTCCACTCATGTTCTCCGTTTCTCACTCTCGATTTGACTCTCTTTCTCTCATCTAGTTTCTCATCTTCATCTCTCTCTCTCTCTCTCTCCCTCCCCTCTCTCTCTTTCTCTTCCTTACCTGATTCACCGACTGGGCTTTAACCTAGGATAGCTTCGTAGCGATGCCACGGCAAATACGTGAATGTTGACTCAGCTAGCTATCAGACTCGGTACCGGCGTGCTTTATTCGAGCTGACTAAACATGCCAACTTAGATTGCCATAACACTGCGCGAGCTACCTGCCACCAAGACCTCCCATTTCCACCTCGGTAACACGCGCGACATTCTCCGATCTGCGGAGACTTTCGAACGATATCCGCTCTGATAATATTCCGATCATCGTAATATCGAGATTACAGTACCGCATGAGACGATCAAACAACACCTGAATGATTTTTATTTATGAACAATGACTTAGGAAATTGAAATCGAAAGTATTTTATATTATAGTATGTATGAGATTTGATTACATTTCAAATAGTTCTTAATCTACTCAATTTATTAATCTTTATAAGTTGGAAAAGCTATTATAATAGCAAAATAGTATCATATTTTGAAAGAAGGAAGACGATTTAAAATAATAAATTATAATAAATCTTAAGGAAAAATTGTAAGATTTAATTAAAAATAGACTCCCGTCTTTTCTTCTAAAAGTAATTGAATATAACAGTCCATTTTGATGTGTAGCAATTATGAAAAAAATGGATATCCACTAAAATGACATTTCTTTATAAAATAAAAATATTTTAATAATATTTAACCGAATACTGATCCAGCAAATAAAGTCTACTCTGAAACTTTTTAATTAACCTAGATAACGAACAATCTATGTACTAGGCGAATGTAAAAAAAAAAAAGAAAAACTTATATTAAGATGATATAAATTTCGCGTGCGCGCGCCATTTGGGTCGCTCCTGAATTATTTTCTCGCACTTATCAGGCGCGACTTTGATCGAGCGCGACGCAAACGTTTATCGCCATCAGACACGGTTGGCTGGACTCCAACCGACGCAAGCGACGGCTATTACGTAAACAAAGGCAAGACGAGAAACCCGATATAAATCACACGGTGCATTATATCAGGAATTAGCCGGGCGGCGCGTGGCCACGTAGGAAGATCGAAACCGGTCCAGCGGCCGTAGATCGTTCCAGCGGAGCGTGATCCTTTTTGAGTTACCGCTTAACTCCATTACACGGCCTTTCGCTAATCTCTGCCCGCCCGCACTCGTGCGAGCAGGTGCATCCGCGCTCCGTTACCCACGACTCGAGTTATCTCCGTTACACTTCAATCAACATCGAGAGCGATCTGTGCATTCGGGTACTGTGCGGGTTCCATTCTGACGGCGTGGTGCGGCGTATATACGTATCAATCGAGCTCTCCTTATTCGCCGCGCTTACCGCCGAAAGCTGCCTTTTCATGGTTGCGCATGATCTATTCGGTCTATCGCCTAAACCGCAAATAAACAGGAGACTCCTGATCGACTGTATCTCCCTCTCTCCTCTAATGATAGATAATACAGTATACTGTACGAACAATTTCTAAGAACATCGATATGCTTGAAAGAACATGATAGATTAGAAATCTAAACAGTCAAGATCTAAATTTTCAATTCAATTGTTTGTAAATGCCAAAGAATTACGATATTTGTGACGAGCTGTGATTAAAAAAAATATCTTTGAATATTGCATATTTAAAAAAATACCTTATTTGCGCTTACTATCAAAAGTCCTTCATAATTACGTATAATCCAACTCTAGATTATAAATAAATAAGATATTCCTAATCGCGGGATCTCCCTGTGATGATAGAGCAGGAGTGGGCAAAATACTCAAAAAATTGTATTTAAATAGAAAATACAAGATTGATAAAATTAATGTTTTTTTTAAGAATAAAATGTATTATGTTTTTTCTTAAATATTTTTTTAATGCTTCGAATATGCTAAACAATACTATAAAAAAAAACATATTTAAAACATTAAACATATTAAAAATATCAATTAAGCATGTTTTAAACTGTTTAAAACACGTTTAAAACATGCTTTTTATCAACCCTGACAAAATACAAAATACTCTCAAAAAAGTAAATACGAAATACAAATACGAAATACAAAATACTCTCAATAAAATAAAAATTTTAATGTGTATTTAAATATATATTTTAAATACATATTGTATTTCAAATATTCCTCGCTGAGATACAACGCTAGAGATTGTTCACCAATTGTAAACAAGGATAAATGAAGCATTATGCACATTATGCGTGAAATGGAACTTTAGATTGAGTCAACAATAGTTTAAATTTAACGATTTAAATTTTCATCAAAAAAATTTTTACATAATTTAAATGTATTTAATATTTACAAATTAAAAATACAAAATACAAAAATATATTTAAATACGTATTTTAAATACATGTACTTCAAATACTGCCCATCCCTGTGATAGAGATATAATATAGTACATTTTCATTTTTAAGAACGTCGATATGCTTGAAAAAAAAATGATAGATTCGAGGTCTAAACGGTCCAGATTTAAATTTTAAATTCAATTTTTTGTAAATATAAAGAATTAGAATCACATAGAAAAACTTAAGCAAAAAAACGTAAGCAGTAAGCGAATCCAACACGTTAATTTTTTACTGCTTACGTCTTACTATAATATTTAAGTTTTTAGAGAATGAACCCTCTCTTACAATATTCGCAACGAATTGAAAAAAATATTTAATCTTTACATATGCATAAATAAGAGAATGCCTTATTCGCCGCGCTTATAGAGCTGCCGCAGACAAAATTTCTTTAATAATTCTTAAAACCTTAAAACGTGAACTTAAACCGATAAGCCAATCAGAATACTGCTTTAGATCTATGTACTCTAACGGAAATAGAAATAGAATAGCAGTAAACTTATCCTCAAATTCGCTTTATTACGAAATTACGGACAAGTTTACTGTTATTTTCATTTCCATTCGATTACGTAGACCTAAAGCAATATCCTGATTGGCTCATCGACTTAAGTTTACGTCTTATAGTGTTGTGAAATTTTGTATGCGGCAATCCTTATTGCCTAATTTTTTCATGATTACGTATGGTTCAACCTTGATCGTAAATAAATGAGATATTCACGATCAATGGGATTTCTTTGTAACAATAGATAATATAGTATATATGTCAATTTAGAACAACAACATGCTTGAAAGAAAATGATAGATTCAAAATTTTAATTCCGAATTTATTGTTTATAAATGCAAGAGAGTTTACAATATTCATGACTTGCGGTTATTTAAAAAAATATTTCTGCACTACATGTAACAGAATGCCACTTTTAAAAATAAAGATTTCTAAATTTTATAATGGTATCTATCAATAAGACATAATTCAAATATAATATATTATTATTTACTAAAGAAAAAAAGATATATAATATTTTTTAATTAGTTCCTTCATATAATAGATATCATATAACTTTACATTTCAATATACGCAGACATAAGTTTATTTTTCTCGAGTTGTTTGCGAAGCAAAGTAAGACATTGCGTATTTTTGTCACGACTGGTTGTCAACCTTCCGAGATATCGCGTTAAATATATGTGTTACTGCATTTCTTTTTACGGGCTTTATTCGAAACGTCAGAAGGGAGGCTGTATCATCGTGCGCGGTTTATAACGGGAAAATTGTGGCCATTCGTTGTTATGATTCCGACCGTGATACGTGCCTCGCGATCGAAAGACAGGACGGAAAGCGACTTACACGCGACATACGGCCGGTTATGATCGGGCGTAGGTACGCGATATAAGATGTCGTACGGGCAGTCATAAACCTGACGGACACGAGCGGACATTCCTCGCTTTATTATCTGCTTTACTACTTTAATATAATAAAAGTCGAACCGCGTGTGGTAACGGACTCGTCGCCTTTAAACATCTGAACTTTATCGGTCAAGATCTAAATTCCGGATTGCTCCATTACAAACTTTCTTTATTTTGTTATGCCACCGCTTTGGCGCTGTATCCTCTACACTATGAATATATTATACTGAATTTTATACTGAAGTCCATCATACGGAAATTACTTTAATGCCGGGGACAGCCAAGATAAGGAGAACGACGGCTGTTTCAATGCTAAATTATAAATAGTTATCAAGATATAAAAGAATGAAGAAGATTGAAACTTTTCGGTCAATTAATCTGTACAAAGATAGAGTGCTTTATTGAGCCACTTAATCAGTTAAACAAGTAATAGATTTTTTTATATGTATGCGTAAAATTTCTTTAGGAAAGAGCGTTAGTCTAATTACTGCGGACTTTATGTCCTACGTGAATCTCGATTCGGATGCTGCAAGTTTCGCAGAAATATCTAGGTACAAACTGACGTTTCACGTCGGATGTCCTTGTCATAGAACACGCTGGCACGAGTTGGAAGACGGTTAATTGCGGTATCCCACGGATGAAACGTGCTCCGGATCCTGCAAAGGACAACATGGAACAAGCTCTAGACTTCAGAGCGTTCCACTTTTAAAAATAACTTAATTCTTGTGATAACTTGTGATATCTTTTGATTTTATTATTGAGAAGATGTAATCAAAATTTTTGATTATAAGGTATCAAGTTGACATTGATAAATCTGAAGTGATAGTTTTTTAAATTTAATTTTTAATATTTTAGAAAAATGCATGAGTTTTTGACAATATATCCGATATGGATGTATTAACTATTTGTATTTTGTACAATGCTCAATTTACAGTTTTCAAGTATACGAAAAAAATCATTATTGCTATGAACGATCTAAAAATTTATTTAGAGAGCTGAAAATAATGTTGTTGAAAAATAAATACGTACGATCAAAATAAATATCGTTGAAAATTTAAGCATGATGAATAATGCTTCAAAAAGTTTGGACATTCTAACAAACAGTTTGAGCGTCCTACATAATTATTTTGAAAATCCAATAAAATTATTTGGAGATGTAGCTAAATTTTTTAATATTTTAAAACCATCCTTTCTGTGTATACTTTACAAAATCAACAGTAATTGTAGTGCTACAAGTAACTGAACACAAATCATTGTATATATTATTACGCATTCATTATTATCTTGTTTTTAATTACCTTTATCATTTTTCACAATAATATCTCATAGCACAGAATTTTATGAAATATGCATCACTCATTAATTGAGACGTCAATGTTTCAATACTTAAAACCAAAACTATATCATTAGTTATAATTCTTCCTTCGTAATATTTACACGATTTCGCGCAGTACGTAAAATATTTTATTACTATACATTTTCAGTGGCACGTACATTTAGCGCAATTTTCGATTGCATGATGAAATTATACGCAATGCACGCGATTTGTAAGCGTGCGAGACTGATTCAATGCGAGTTTCATATACAGGAATAAGTCGAAAGGAAAAGAAGGGCATAAGAAGATAGGAGGAACACGGGCGTCGGTACTCTTGCGAAAGGGCTTCTCTCTCCCCCAATCTTTCGTTTCTTTATTCCTTCCTTCCTTCCTTCCTTCCGCGATGCGATATGAGACCACGCGGTGTATATTTCCTCTGGTTATTACATGCACATTCTATTATCTTGTATTCGTTTCTCCACCTTACACCGCCGGATCTCTCATACTTCCCTTCCAGTCTCTACTCCCCCAATATCCCGTGCCTATGCCATATTACACGAGCGCGCATGCAAGTTTAACTCTCCCGCACACCCCCACAATTCCCCTCGCTCACCATCACTTTATCCATCCTCCCCCTCCTACCCTTCCTTCCATTTCTGCCGGTTTGAAATCCAAACTCTTGGAGATTGGTAGCGGAAGGCACCGTTCCCCGCCTATCCCACAGGGAAATACATAGCCAGTCTCAATTAATGCCCTCGGAATCGAAATCTTATTTTGTGCACTTGCATTCCAACTTCCAACGGATCTTTCACTATCTCGCCTTACTTCTTTCTGTCTTTCCTCTATCTTGTCATTTTTTTTTGTTTCTTTCTCTCCAACTTGTTCTGTCTTCGTTGCTCTTCGCGATACTAAAGGAAATCACAAATGAATACGTAATGTTTCCCCCGCCTGGGCACCGCGACCGAAATGAGTTCAGTTACTTTTGAGGTCCTTTGTTTTATCGGTAGTGTATTTTATTTCTTTCATTATAGCGAAGATATCTCGCACGAGCAGAGAAAGTTACGAAATTACAATTGAAATAAAAATACTCTGCCAAAATCTGTGTCATTGGTAATCTACATGAAATGTACATTAATAATTATTTCTTAAGAAATTATTGATTATTATAATTATCTTATCTTAATGCATGTTATATTTTTATTTATCAAAATTAATTTCCTGAAAGAAACTATTTCCATAATATCAATCAAATCTGCTTTCAGTCAGATATTAAAAAAAATTATTGTGTCTGCAACAAAAATTCATTTATAAGATGTTCACTATGCAATAAATGTTTTTCTTATTTTTATGATTTATATCATCCTGTACAATGTACGTCTACAAAATATGATTTTCTATCATTAATAAATCGATTAATGTTAAGCAAAAGATTACAATCATATGATTTACTTATTCCTAATCATAATTTCCC